>JGI26088J50261_1001419_pt1 | contig 12924 bp, 8 predicted proteins | sample SaaInl1SG_22_DNA_FD_50261 | JGI IMG/M metagenome (IMG submission 50261)
GGCATGGTCGGTTACGACGGTGCATCTTTTACCATTGTAGCCAATCCAAGTTCTGTAGGTAATTCTAGTGCTAATGTCGCTAAGATTGTTAAAGTGAATGCAGCCGATTTGTGGGCCGGCGGTAAAATAACCTCTGTTTCGTCTCTAAATTTTACCAGTGCATCGTCTAGTGTGCTGTCCATGAAGGTTTACACGACACAGCCTGTCGGTACAGTAATAAAAGTGAAATTAGAAAGTCCCTACACCAGCGAGGTAGATGCAGTTACCACGGTATCTGGCGCATGGGAAACGCTCACGTTTGACTTTGGAATTCCGGCGCCTTCAGGAAGTGTGGACTTAGTCATTATGCCACAACCGTTCACCCCAGGAGGAGGAAACACTTTTTATATCGACGATATCGAACAAGTTGCAGGTGTAATCGCAACGCAAAGATTAGGATTGCCCGTTACGTTTGAATCGGGCACCACAGCACGTCACTTCTTTGATTTTGAAAGTGCTATCATGACAAGCCTACCCAATCCCGATATTGATGTAGATAATGGAAGCGCAAACGTGGGTAAAATTGTTCGATACCTCGGTGCTCCTTATGGTGGAAGTAAAATCACGTTTACAAACAACCTAGACTTTGTGAATTCTCCAGTGATTACGATGAAGGTTTGGACGTCGGCACCCATTGGTACCAACGTGACACTCAAAGCGGAAAAGCCATTTTGGGGTGAAGAGCGTAGTGTTCAGACCACAAAAACCGAAGAATGGGAAACGCTGTCTTTCGATTTTACAAATGCACCTACTGACATGCCTACGTTGGCGTTGTTGTTCGACTTTGTTGCGGGAAGTTCGAACGTCGGTGATGGATCGGCTACGTCTACCTTCTACTTTGACGAAATAAAATATGCGAATGTTCCTCTAGGGGGTATAGAAGAATCAAAAGAATTATTCTCGGTTTATCCAAACCCCACCTCAGACAAATGGACAGTACGCAATCCTTCGTCTACTGGGTGTACCATTCAGATCTTTGATTTAAAGGGTCAACAGCTCTATCAGGTTCTCACCTCGAGTCAAAGCCATACCATCGATGCTACGGACTTTGCAGCGGGTATTTATCTCGCTAAGATTCAGTCGGGCGCGAATGAGCAAACGGTACGTTTAGTCAAACACTAAAGGTCNATAGTCAAAAACACAGCTCCAAAGTGGTAACCACAATCGCGTGGTTACCACTTTGGTGTTTATGGAAGTCAATATTTTGATGAAAAAGGAGGTTCAGGCCATTAAAAAAGCCCCTCAGTTGTACTGAAGGGCTTAGGTGGTGGTGATGGACGGAATCGAACCGCCGACACATGGATTTTCAATCCATTGCTCTACCAACTGAGCTACATCACCTGCCGGGCGGCAAATATACACCTACAATTGAAATGTGAAAGCACATTCAATGAAAAATTAGAATGTCATTTCGAATTACCAATAGATGAAGGATTTAACGACCTTTGNCCATATGTTAATCACAATAGACGTAGGGAACACCCGTATCAAGATGGGATTATTCGACGGCAGNAGGCTCGTTGAAAACGAGACTTTTGTANTCAGCGAAGTGGAAAAAGCCGTTAAGGTCTATGAGCAGTGGTTCGCTAGTGGAGATAGGTCTATAGGCATTGCGAGCGGCGCATTAGATGCACATTGGCCAAAGTCTATACGCTGGCTTACTATTGACGATCCATGGCCGTTTTCGATCGACTATAAAACCCCTGAGTCGCTAGGCTTGGACCGACTACTCTTCGCCGCGGCTGCTTGGTTAGAAAACAGAGTAGACCTTATCGTGGTAGTTGCGGGTACTTGCATTACTTATAATATTGTTAAAAATGACGCTTTCATTGGCGGCGCAATTTCCCCCGGTTGGGCGATGCGATACAAGGCAATGCATGCCTTTACAGCGGCACTTCCAAACCTGTCAAAAAGCAGTGAAACCCATGTAGTTGGCGCCTCAACGGAGGAAAGTATGTGGTCTGGCGTGGACACGGCATTACCGCTTGAAATGGAAGGGATGATTCATGCCTTGCAAAGTCAAACGGGCATAAATCTTGTATTCATTTGCGGTGGAGATGCAAAGGCCTTGTCAAACCACCTAAAAAGCTACATATTTGCACCCTTGAATTACGAACTATATGCCCTACAGCGCATTGATGAATATTTTCAAAGTCAATCAGTTAAATAAATCCGCTTTCACATTAGTGTTAGCGTCGATGTTGCTGTTGTTTGGGTCTGATGCGTCGGCACAGACGAACTCAGTAAGTCCACTCAGTATAAATGGGCTCGGAGAAACCTCCTTCGGTATTACGCCGGCATATTTAGGTATGGGGGGAACGGGAATAGGTTATGCCGACCGTTACACTATTAACGTCTTCAATCCGGCAGGTTATGCGAATCTTGAGTATTCGACACTTGAAATGAGTGGTGCCCACCGTACGTTCCGCCACAGGATCATTAGTGATAGTTTAGATCAAAACAACTACAACACCTATTTCGATTATTTCGGATTTGGATTCAAATTCGCTGATTGGATTGGTGGTGCCTTTTCGTTAAGCCCTTACGCAGCAAAAGGTTACAATGTGAGTGTTGCCGATTCTTCGGATGATTTTGGAATTTACGAATACCGTTCAATCGGTTCTGGCGGTTTTGACCAATTCACCTTTGGACTTGCCCTTCAGCCCCTTCCGTGGTTCAGTATAGGCGGAAATGCGCGCTACATCTTTGGCGAAATGGAAACGAGCAATAAAACCATCCTCGCGGATAATAGATTCCTCTCGGTCAGTAAAACCAACAAAACAGGGATTAGTGATCTAACCTTTGACATAGGTACACAGTTGCAGGGAGATCTTGACCGATTCCACTTTGTCGCAGGAGCAGTTTATGGCTTCGGAGGTTCTATGAATGCGAGACAAATTTCTACGCAATATTCTTTTATAAACAGCGGCATTGTGGAGACACCAGTCGATACATTGTTTTATAATTTATCTGAAGAGGGTAGTGTAGTCTTACCGACATCTACTGGATTTGGATTTGGTCTTAGCAGAACCGTTGAAAACGTTCCTGTAAATGCCTGGGATTTAGTAGTGGATTACCGCAGAGTGAACTGGCAAGACTATAGAGATTTCACCCCGTTCGGAGGAACACCTGTGCAATCCGCAATTGCGGTAAGTGAAAGAGGAAGTGTTGGACTAGTAATGGTTCCTTCATACGTTATTCCTCAGCTCAGACGAAGCACGAATTACTTCGCTATTTCTAGATACCGCTTCGGTTATTCTAGAGAGAAAGGACAGTATTATTGGCAAGAGCCAACAACAGGCCCAACTTACGTAACACAGGAGTTTAACCTCGGATTGACCCTGCCAATTATCTACAGAAGTTTAGCTCCCGGTGAACAAAAGGCAAGCTTTTTGAATATTAATATAGGAAGAGGCACTCGTTGGAGTGGTGTAGAGTCCGATTTAAAAGAAGATTATTGGAATTTGAACTTTGGGATAACACTCAATGACAAATGGTTCCAAAAATTTAGATACAGATAAAAAACGCGATAGTAATGAAACGAATCCTTTTTGTNTTAGGAANTTTATTGATCAGCTTGACAACCCAAGCGCAAGAATCGAAATGGGGTAATTCCATAGCCGATTCTGTTTCTTGTTTTCAGAATTACAACATCATGGGTTCTTACTACCAGAGTAAGGATTATGCAGAAGCTTATGATGCTTGGAAAGCACTGTACGAAACGTGTCCATCTGCCAATATCCGCATATACACGTACGGNGACAACATCATCGAAGCGAAGATTAAAGAGGCCGGTGACGATGCGTCAAAGAATGCTCTTATCCAGGAGCTTTTAGGTTTGTACGATACGTTCGCAGTGCATTTCCCAGAAGAAAAATCAAATGCAATGTCTTCGAAGGCATATCACTTCTANAATTACTATAGAAAAAATGCCGACAGTGTTTCGAAAGCGGTGGTGATGTTTGAAGAGGCTAAGTCACTTCTTGGAGATACCATGTCTGTGGCGCATACTGACCGTTATTTCCAAGCGAATGTCAAGGAGTTCAACAAGACAAAAGACGTAGATCGCTTGTTTGAGGTATACAACTCCGTTCTCGTTTCACTGGAATTTAACTTCAACACGTTTAACGTTGAAAATTACAATATTGAACTTAAGGCAGATTCTGTTCTNGATTTTATCGCATATGCGGACAGTATTCGTCCTTCAGCTGAGGCAGCAAAAGCGGCTTACCAAGCCGAAATGGCCGTTTATGATTCTACAAATGCGTATAACAATTCTTCAAAGAAGCGCATGAAGCAAGCGGCTAAACTTCCTCCTTTAGTGAAGCCAGAAATGGAAACAGGTGCGCAGGAATTGGTTAGCGTTATAGAGAAGGCAGATGAGCTGAAGACTAAATATGAATTGGATGAGCAAGGGTTAACGTCAGTGGATAAGCGTAAGATTTCAAACAATGAAATCCGTTTGAGAAACATCACGAAAGTGCAACGTAACATTGAGAAAATCTTGAGCCCATTGTTGACTTGTGAAAAGCTAACGTTGATCTACAACGATGCTGCATTTGAAGAGAACAAAGACGATATCGAATGGTTGAAACGTGCCGGTAACTTGTTACAAAAAGAGCGCGTTGGCGAAGACGGTGAATTAACGTCTTGTACTGATAACCCAGTATTTATTTCAATTGCCGAGACATTGTATGAAATTGAGCCTAGCGCTCAAGCGGCATTAAACATGGCGAAGCTAGGTGTAAACAAGGGCGATTGGGCCATGGCTAAAAAGTACTACACTGAAGCTATTGAGCAAGAGGAAGATCTTCGTCGCAAAGCAAATAGCTACATGGGGTTGGCCTATGTGAATCAAAAATTGGGTTCTTTATCCGCTGCTAAAGTCAACTGTTTGAAAGCAGGCCAGCTTCGTAGAGATTGGGGGAATCCTTATTTATACTTAGCGACCCTTTATGCTGAGGCGGCAGGCACATGTGGTGCGAATGCAGTGGAGAAAAATGCAGTTTATTGGGCGGCGATAAACAAACTGAGCTATGCAAGAAGTATTGACCCAAGCGTTGCAAGTAAGGCTGCAAAATTGATTTCAGCCTACAGCCAGCAGATTCCGGACAAGGGAATCTCGTTCCAATTGGGCTACAAAGAAGGCGATAAAATCAATATTGGCTGTTGGATCAATGAAACGGTTAGCGTTAAATTCTACTAAGCATTAAACGACCGCGTTATATTTCCCCTGGACGAGAGTCTGGGGGATTTTTTTTGCGCAATTTTACCGACCTTCGTGAGGATGAAGTTTCTTTTAAAACAGCCTAAGACCCTATTGGTTATAATNGCCTGCTATTTAGGCGCATGTTCGAACGATGCTAAGGATGTTGCGGAGGTCAGCAAAATNCCAGTGGTATTCCCCTTGAACGAGCAACACGGCGCGCACATCACATATAGCGATAGCGGACAAAAGGTTTTAGAAATTCGTGCAGGACTCATGCAAGACTTCGGGAATATGGATCCCGCATACGTTTTCTTTGGTGAGGGAATTACCGTTAATTTTTACAGTGAAAACGCAAAAACAGCAACGGTGCTGAAAGCAGATACGGCACGCCAATTGAAAAAAGATGACCTTTGGGGTATAGGCGGTAATGTTGAAGTTACCAATGGTAAAGGCGAGCGAATGACCACAGAATTATTATTCTGGGATAAAAAGGAGGAACGATTGTACAGTNATGCNAAAGTTCAAATCCTATCTGATGGGCAGCTCATAAGAGGTAAGGGGTTTGAAGCCGATCAATCGTTCAACACCTATCGAATTTATAAAGTACAAGGAGAAATAACAGTTGATGATGAATAGAGCATTGCGATTTATAGAGTTATTATGGTTAGGTGTGGCAGCGGTCAGCTCAGTTGAGATTTATGTCAATTGGGGAAGCAACTGGCAGAGCACGATTAAATTCTCTTTGTTTCTCGGAGCTGCGATTTTTATGTATTTCCTCAGGAGGCGTTCGCGTCTGAAACAACCTAAAGAATAGAACCTTGGCATTTATTTTACCCATTGTTTTGGCCGTATTTTTTTCTGCACTCTTCTCGGGGTTGGAAATGGCTTACCTGAGTATCAATAAACTTCATGTTGAGCTTGAACGACAGAAGGGAGGAATAGCATATAAGGCTCTGGGCTATTTGGTCGATCGTCCAGCACCATTTATTGCCGCAATTCTTGTCGGGAATAATGTGGCATTAGTGCTTTATGGCAATTATATGCACCGCGTACTTACTCCAGTATTTACTAGCTGGGGTGCAATGGAATACCTAATCTTACTCCTAGAGACTTCAGTTTCTACAGTGGTTATTTTGGTTTTTGCGGAATTCCTNCCTAAAACGCTTTTCCGTCAAAATCCTGAGGGATTAATGCGTTGGCTCAGTTTACCCGCTTGGATTTTATTCTGGGTGCTTCGATTGCCNAGTGCTCTNATGCTNGGCGTAAGCCAATTCTTTTTAAAATATGTTTTTCGCGTTGAGGTACAAGAAGAAGAGAACGCCTTTGGAAGAATGGAGTTAGATCATTACGTACGTGAGCGCGCCCCCAAAACGACCTCAGGAAATGAGGAAGTTGATCCGGAATTTGAGATTTTCAAGAATGCGCTAGAATTTCCAGAGACAAAGGCACGCGAATTTATGATCCCAAGGACGGAGATAGAAAGCGTAGAAGTAAATGAGCTTCCCGAGAAAGTACGTGCATATTTTATAGAAACGGGCTACAGTAAACTTTTGGTTTACGAAGAGAACATCGATAAAATTATAGGCTACGTTCATGCTTTTGAGCTTTTTAAGAAGCCAGATCATTTAAAGCGAGTACTTCGACCAGTTGCATTTATTCCAGAAAGTATGCGGGCAGACGAAGTACTTAATTTATTTACCCGTGAGAAGCGAAATATTGCGGTTGTTTTGGATGAGCACGGAGGAACCAGTGGTATGATCACACTCGAAGATGTGATTGAAGAAATCTTCGGCGAAATCGAGGATGAGCACGACACGGATGAATTGTTAGAGCGGCAAATTAAAGAAGGAGAATGGCTGTTTTCCGCGCGCTTAGACATCTCCGATATCAATGAAAGATGGGGTCTTGGGCTTCCTCAGAATGAAAATTACAATACTCTCGGGGGGTACATTTTGGACCTCTACCAAAGCCTACCAGAGAAGGGAACCGTAGTGCGAAGCGACCAATACTTGTTCTTGGTACAAAAAACTAGGACGAATAGGTTGGAAGAGGTGCTCGTAAAGGCCAATTAATTGGCGCCAATCCTTATATTCGCAGACTCATACATTTAATTGCAGTACAATGGCAACAATCCAACGCATCAGACAGCGCTCAGGACTTCTAGTAGTCGTGGTGTTTGTAGCACTCATAGCTTTCTTATTAGGAGATTTATTTCGCTCAGGCGGCTCTAAGTTTTTTGGCGATCCGAACGTTATCGGAACCGTAAATGGACGCGACATTACGCGTCAAGAACTCAGCCAGGGAATGGAGGAGTTGCGTGCCGGTAATCCTGAACAATATGCAAATACAACCAGTATTCAGCTGGCGAACTTCGTCTGGAACAACATCGTTACTGAAGAGTTGCTTTCTGCAGAGTTGAGCGCGGCAGGCATGAGCGTGAGTGAGCAGGAGATCTATTTTGATATCATTACTAACCCTAATATTCGTCAAAACTTTGCCGGTGCAAACGGACAGTTCGATGAAAACATGTTCAAGAGCTACATCGCCCAGGTTCGAGATAACCGTGACGCTTCAGAGCAATCGGTTGAGATGTGGACGCAGTGGTTGTCATTCGAGCGTGCCGTAGCGAATCAAGCACAGAACTTTAAATACACCAACGCAATAGAAAAGGCTATTTTCATGCCTGCAGGTCTTGCGGAAACTGAAATTAACCGCGGTGATGCACAGCACCCAGCGCAATACGTTTATGTACCTTATATCGATGTAAACGAAGACGAAATCAATGTTTCTGATGAAGATGCCAAGCGCTACTTCAATGCACACAAAGAAGATTTTTCGCAGGAAGAAGGTCGCAATATAGAATTCATCAACTTTCCGTTAGCGCCGTCAGAATCGGATCGTGAAGGTGTGCGTGCTGAATTGGCCAGTCTTTCTTTTGAGTGGCTGAATGTAGAAGACGACTCAGTATTTGTTAACCAACACAGCGATGTTCGTTTTCAGTCGGAGTATTACACAACCACAGAATTGGTCGGTACCGGTCTAGATACACTTGTAGACGGACAATCAGTGGGCTTTCAGAAGGGACCAATCGATTTAGGTGGCGCTTTTGCAGTGGTTAAATTAGTAGATAGAAAAACAGTGCCGGATAGCGTAAAAGCGCGTCACATCCTCATACCGTTTGCGGGTGCAACGAGAGCTGATGCATCGGTAACACGCAATCCGCAAGAGGCTAAAGTTTTGGCGGATAGCTTGTTCGCATACCTCGAGGGTAATCCATCTGCATTCGAATCTGTTAGCGAAGCGTTTTCGTCAGATGTGGTTGCAAAAGAGAAGGGCGGCGATCTAGGGTACTTCTCTCGCGGATCAATGGCAAAGCCTTTTGAGAATTTCTGTTTCTTTAGAAAAAATGGATCAATGGGCGTGGTACCAACCCAATTTGGGTGGCACGTGATCCAAGTAACGGATCAGAAAGGTGCAAATGATGTATATAAGATTGGACAAATCATTCGTGAAATCTTACCATCAGATGAGACCATTCAAACGTTATATAATCAGGCGTCAGGTTATGCTGCGGAGGCACAAACTGCCGAAGATTACCGCGCACTTGCTACTGAGAAAGGATTCTTTTTACGTCCAGCTCGTAATCTAGGGCGCTTTGAGGAAGTGGTTTCCGGTTTAGGTACTGCGCGTCGTGTGGTACGTTGGGCTTGGGATGACGACCGCGAAGAAGGAAATATTGGTTTGCTTGAAAATGATGGAAATGGTTATGTGGTGGTGGTCCTAACGGACAAGCTGGAAGAAGGAACTTCTTCATTTGAAATGGTACAAGCCCAATGTTTGGAGGCCGCTAAGAAAGATGCGAAGAAGGCGTTGGTGCTAGAGCGTTTAGAAAACGCCACTGCTGGAGCCGCAAATATTGAGGCCGTGGCAACAGCTGCCGGTAAGGAAGTACGTACATTAAGCTTCCGTATTTCTCAATTCAACATCTCAGGTGTTGGTAATGAGGCTAAGGTAGTAGGTACTATTTGTGGTTTAGAGCCGGGAACATTGAGTCCTGTTATTCTTGGTGAAAATGGCGCTTTTGTGGCGATTACTTCTCCTGCAAATCCTGCCCCGCAAATTGACTACGCGAATATGGCACAGAATACGCAGCGCAGTATTCGCAATCTAGTAGGTACTCAGGCCTACAAAGCTTTACAGGATAAGGCGAAGATTGAGGACATGCGCTACATGATGTTCTAAGGAGCAGTAGTGTAAAGACAGTTAAAGGCGCGAGCCGATGCATATGCATCGGCTCGCGTTGTTTTTAGGCCCTACTAAGCTAGACGGTTCCAACGCTCCGCATCAAGCTTGACAAAGATGAACAGTAATATGGTAAAGCCCCACAGTGAGGAGCCGCCGTAGCTAAAGAAGGGCAGCGGTATACCGATAGTTGGTACCAGCCCTATGGTCATTCCAATGTTGATGAGCCAGTGCGTAAAGAGAATGCTTGCAACACTGTAGCCGTAGACCCGTGAAAAGGTGTCTTTTTGTTTCTCTGCCAACCAAATAATACGACCTATAAGAACAGCAAATAGGGTCATTAGAAGTGCGGTACCTATAAAACCCCATTCTTCGCCAATGGTGCAAAAAATATAATCTGTGCTTTGTTCTGGTACAAAGTTGAGTTTTGTCTGAGTACCGTTTAAATAGCCTTTACCTGTCCATCCGCCGGACCCAATAGCTATCAGGCTTTGAAGGGTGTTGTATCCTGCCCCAGTAGGATCGTCCTCTAAACCAAGCAAGACCTTGATGCGCACCTGTTGGTGTGGCGCAAGAACGCGCTCCATGACTTGACCCACTGCAAATACNGTAACGCTAGCAAGTGAAACTAGGGTAAGGTTGATGGCAATGGGTCTTCTTTTTTTAGGAAGAAGNAGAAACAGTAGTAGTGAAATGCTGCCCAGGAAGATTAAGGCTGTTTTTAAGGGCAACAANAGGCCGATAATGGCCAGGGCCACGAGAGCNAGCGCAGCNCCTATGTAGTACCCTGGCATGCCTTCACGGTACAGAACAAGAAGTAAACTTAGGTAGACGAGTGTTGAGCCCAAGTCAGGTTGAAGACCAATGAGGAAGCCGGGAATGAGGAATAGCGATGCGGCAATGAGTCTGTGGGACCATAGCCGCATGTTTGTGCGGGAATGTCCCATGTAGAAGGCAAGCATTAAGGCTGTAGCAAATTTCGCTACTTCCGAAGGTTGAAGACTAAAAGACCCTAGGGCATACCAGCTCCGTGCACCGCCAATTTTCTTTCCGACAAACAATACGCCAATCAAAAGGATGAGGGTTAAAATATACCAGAACGGAGCGAAATTGGTCCATAACCGGTAATTTGACAAGAGGATGCCCAAAATGATGATGAAACTCCCGCCAATAAACAGGAGTTGCTTGCCGTATTCTTGGGTGAGGTTGAATAGCGACGCTGCCTCTTCATTGTATACAGCTGAATGGATGCTTAGCCAGCCCCAGAAAACAAGGACCGTGTAGATGAGCGCCACTACAGGGTCAATCTTTAGCCGGTTTCTATTTCTTCGGTTTCTAGCCATTAGAAATTTGCTTGATAGGTACTGTCCTCCCCATAAATGGCAACGTGCTGTTGGCGGTATTCCTCGTGCAGATCTCCTTCAAACATTCGTGCTTCTAAAGCGGGACGGGTGATGGTGTCGGTGAGGTACTTTTCAGTCATTAGACTCGCGATTGGCGCTGCCCAGCGTGATCCCCAATAGCCATTTTCAATAATCACGGCTAGGGCAATTTTCGGTTGGTCCTTAGGTGCAAAGCTTACAAAAATACTGTGGTCCTGTCCGTGCGGATTTTGTGCGGTTCCAGTCTTTCCGCACTGTGTAATGTGGGGTATGCGTGCGCCTTTAGCCGTTCCTCGCTCAAATACATCAAACATAGCGTTGATTACCACCTCAAAATGTTGTGAATCGACTGTGGTGTGGTTCGGAACAGTGAAATTGGAATCTATAGGACCGTGGTCCGATTCTCTTATGATATGCGGAGTATAGTAATAGCCCCTGTTTGCAATTGCAGCGGTCATATTTGCCAATTGAATCGGCGTTGCGACCAATTCACCTTGACCAATACCATTGGAGACAGACGTAGCTCCTTTCCAGGTAGAATAACCCAAGAATCGGTCATAATAACTNGCATCGGGAATGAGTCCTTTTCTTCCGGTTGGCAAGTCGTTTCCNAGAAAGGTTCCTAAACCAAAACTCTTAACGTGCGCGCTCCAGCGGTTCATGCCAGCATGTGCATCACCGTCTTTATCAATAGTTCTTTGATAAACAGTACAAAAGTAATTATTGCAGCTCTCAGAGATGGCCTCGTTTAAGGCTAGCCGGCCCCCTTTACAATGACAAGCCACTGTTAATGACCCAAAATGAAAACCATGATTACAGGTCATTGCCGTGCGCGGGGTAATGACACCTTCTTGTAAACCTACTAACGCGCCGATGAGCTTGAACGGCGAACCTGGAGGGTATTCTGCTAAAATTCCACGGTCAAACAGTGGTTTATTGATGCTGTCGTAATACATACGCGTGTAATTTTTACTGCGCAGGCGACCCACTAATTCATTGGGGTCATAACTAGGTGAAGTCACCATTGCCAAAATCTCTCCAGTTTCCGGTTCAATCGCTACAATAGATCCTCGTTTGCCTTTCATCAGCGCTTCGCCATAGCGTTGCAGCTCAAGGTCTATACTACTGACTAAGTCAAGTCCCGGAACAGGCATTTCATCATGTGCACCGTCTTTCCATTTGCCCAATCTTCTGTTTCTATGGTCCACAGTGAAGAACCGCTTTCCGTGTGTACCTTTTAGTACATTTTCATAGCTTTTATCTATCCCGCTTTTCCCCACTAAATCGCCTTGAGAGTATTCAGGGTTCACAAGAATAAAATCGGTATTCACTTCGCCAATAAAGCCTACTACATTAGCGCCGTTTTTATGAGGATAGTTTCTAAGAATACGCTTCGAAGGGTAGAAGCCNGGAAAGGCTTTAAGTTCTGATTTTATTTGGGTATAGGTAGATTTTGAAAGCATCTTCATGAACATGCTGCTCCGGAAATAACTATACTTCTTAGCCTTTTCAATCCGTTCCTTGATGTCTGAAACCTCCAAACCTAGGAGTTGTCCAAGCGCCGCGGTATCTAAATCTTTGACCAAGTAGGGACTAACCATTAGATCATACGCAGGACTATTGCCTACCAAAAGTCTCCCGTCTCTATCGTAGATATATCCCCGAGGTGCATAGAGCTTTTCAGCCGCTGTTGCATTGCGTTCAGCCCGCGCTGCATAGTCGTCGTTGACCACTTGAATTTGAAATAAGCGGAATAAGAAGAGCAAACCCACTAAGGTTAATCCTACATAAAAGGCACTACTACGCGGCATATTTTTTTGAAAATAAAGCGTGAGTAATAGCGAGCAATACCAGTGTAATTAGGCTTGAGATGAGAATCCGTGTAATCAAGAGCAGGGGGTTGTCAAATCCATAATTTTCCGCAGTGAAAAGGACCGTGTGATGCAATAAAACAAGAACGCCTGAAGTTGTTAGGTACGGGGCTAAAGCAAGGTGCGACACTCCTTCGTTGTCGTCCGATTTTCTATAGCCGATCAATGCGTTTTCTACCCA
>JGI26088J50261_1001427_pt1 | contig 12869 bp, 11 predicted proteins | sample SaaInl1SG_22_DNA_FD_50261 | JGI IMG/M metagenome (IMG submission 50261)
CCGCAATCGGGTCGACCACAATGAACATCGCAAAAATAGAAATGAACAAAACCCCGTCGATGACCAAAGTGGTCATGGCACCCAGCACGCCAGAAAATGTTGCCTGAATCGACTGACCAATGAGGAAATTAATCTCCATTCGTGAATAATTTCGAAGCCTCTGGAGAGAACCACTGAACAAGAAGCGTGCGACTTTTGCCGAATTCTTCACCTCAACCTGGGCGAGAAAAATGGATGTCCAGCGGGCAAAAAGGATTCCGAGCCCACCCTTGAGAATAAACAGGCCAGCAACAAGGGCAACGAGCGTAATAACGTTCCGCGCTGTGGGCTCGGGGATCGAGAATCCAAAAATCTCGAAGCCCTGTCCCGATAAACCTGTCGCTGTCACTGCTCCTAGGACACCCATCAAACCTACGGCCACGATGTCCAGGCCGATAAGCGCGAAGCGTATGGCCGCTCGAAGGCTGAAGAAGACTTTCTCAGAACGTGTGAGGAGGGACCAGGACACCCCTGATATTTGCAAAAGGCGACGGAAACTGACGTTTTCGTCACCGGAATCTAGGAGACTGGAAGTACTCACTGCTATGCGCGCGGAGCTTCAGCCGGGGAACCGCCAACTAGGGCCAAGTCAGCGTCGACCATAATTTTGGCAAGCTCTGGAGGCAAAACCTGCGGCTCCCAGCCGGTTGCCTGGGAAATACGAGACGGATCGCCAATAAGCGAATCGACTTCTGCTGGGCGGACGAACTGCGCGTCAAACTCGACGAACCTCTGCCACTCCAGATCGAGGTGACCAAAGCAGAAATCGAGGAAGTCCCTCACCGAGTAGCTCGTCCCGGTGGCGACAACAAAATCAGCAGGTTCATCGGCTTGCAGCATCCGCCACATTGCTTCAACATACTCTGGGGCGTACCCCCAGTCGCGAACAGCCTCAAGATTTCCCAAAAACAGTTTGTCCTGAAGGCCGGCCTTGATTCTTGCCGCTGCCAGGCTGATTTTCCGTGTGACGAAGGTTGAGCCACGGCGAGGGGACTCGTGATTGAAGAGAATCCCGTTGGTGGCGAACATGTTGTAGCTCTCGCGGTAATTCTTTGTCATCCAATACGAGTAAACCTTTGCAGCACCATAAGGCGAACGCGGGTAGAAGGGTGTTTCCTCATTCTGCGGAGGCGCCGAGGCGCCAAACATTTCAGAGCTGGACGCCTGGTAGTACCTCGCCGCTGAGCCAGTGCTCCGCAGGGCTTCCAGTAACCGAGTCGACCCAAGACCAGTCGTATTGCCGGTGAACTCCGGTTCATCAAAGCTCACGCGGACGTGAGACTGCGCAGCAAGGTTGTAAACCTCATCTGGCCCAATGGAGTCGACGAGAGACATTAGGCGCGAACTGTCGCTGAGGTCGCCATAATGCAGAAAGAGGCGCTGGCCCAGGATTTGGGGGTCTGAGACGAGGTGGTCGATTCGTTCAGTATTTTCTGTTGATGAACGGCGAACAATTCCGTGGACCGTATAGCCCTTGCTCAGCAACAACTCTGCGAGGTAGCTACCGTCCTGACCGGTAATCCCGGTAACAAGAGCGACTTTTGGGTTTGTGCTGGACATGGGGTAAAACTCTCAGTGTCAGATCGTAAAAGCTACCGTTAGTCTAACCCTTGCTACCGCGGGTAAACCGACCGTGGTTACTGTTCAGCGGACAGCATCTCACGCACCGCGCGGGCGATGCCAGCAGGGTCAACACCGTGGTGTTCAAGTACCTCTACAGGCTGCCCGTTTGCGGGAACACCCGAAAGCCCCACTCGCTCGACACGAATATCAAAGGCCCCGCCCAGTGCGTTTTTGAGCAGCTCATACTTGGCCAGCGCCGGATTGTAGTTCTCGAGCACGACCACAAGGTTGAAGGAGCCAAGGGCGTCAAGAACTGCAGCTGGTGGATTGACACCCACCTCAGTCATCGTGAAAACCGCAGCAGAGAGCCCCTGCTCGCCGAGTAACTCAGCGGCGTCAAGGGCTTGCTGGCCTAACAGAGGGCCGCTGGCTACTAGCGCAATGTCCTTCCCGGCACGTCGCTCCACCATGGGTGCGGCCAATTCAGCCGCCGGAAGTGGCGCCAGACCGCCCATTCTGATGAAGGAGGGGCCCGAATGTTCCAATGCAGCCGAGAGTGCAAGGGCTAGCTCGACCCCACACGCAGGCTCGAACACTCGCATCCCAGGAATCGAGGACATGATCCCCACATCCGTCACCGCCTGATGAGAAAACCCTGGAGCACTGGGGACGAGTCCTGACAAGAACCCCATGTAGACGATCCGCGAGTACTCGGTCGCGTTATTGAATATCTGTTCGGTTGCCCGCATAGTCAAAAAGGTCGAGAAACTATGAACAATCGGCGTGTGCCCGGAAAGTGCGAGTGTCCCCGCCATTGAGACCATGTCCTGCTCGGCAATGCCCGATTGAACATAGCGATCCGGGAAGCGATGCCGGGCAAGATGTGTGCCCGTGTCGTAGCTAAGGTCCCCATCCAGGGCAATGATTGATGGGTTGGCTTCCATCGCCTCGCACAGCATGTTCTCCCACAGAGTGAGCATCGACTCGGCGCGAGTCCTCGGGGTCAGCGAATCAAATTCCGGCCGATCAGACAAGCCCGGCTGGACCTCCGGCGACGCCCGGCGGTGAGCTGCCGAGAGCAATATTTCGGAGGCAGCTTCATAGAGAACAGGGTCGAGCGCTCCGGAGTGGAACTTGTAATACTCTCCTTCGGCCGGAAACTCTTCCATCCACGGAACCCCGGAACCTTTTGTCGTTTCTGCCCAAATGAGAGTTGGAGCGGCCGATTTGGTCGCAGATTGCAGGCTTCTGAGGACTTCGGCTGGGTTGTTGCCCTGGCAGGTGATGAAGTTCCATCCCGAACCCTCCACGCGCTTTTGAACGTCCCCCAAAGGCAATGTGCGGTCCGTCCAGGTGTCTGACTGAATCGCGTTGGCATCCACTATCGCGACGAGCTCATGAAATCCGTCCCGTGCGGCACCCGGCATCGATTCCCAAATCTGGCCTTCATCCAGCTCGCCGTCTCCGAGCATGACCACGACGGGCTTTCGCTCGCCCGGACTGAGCAAGCGGTTGGCCTTCACAAAACCTTTGGCTTTGGAGATGCCCATCCCAAGCGAACCCGTGTTCGTCGCGACTCCTGGAGTGATGGTCTCGGGGTGCCCCGGGAGCCCGCCCAGACGTCGCAGTGTGAACAGATCGGCATCTTCAAGTTGACCACACGCGTGCATAACGGCGTAGAACGCAGGAGCGTCGTGTCCCTTCGAACTAAAAAAAATATGATCCGCGGGTTGCGTAAGGAAGTCCTCGCCTCCCAAGAACCGCCGGACAGCAACCATGATGTCGAGGGAACTCAGAGAAGTTCCGATGTGCCCGCTCCCCGCACATTGGATAGCCGAGAGGGCGTTCAGTCGACACTGATCAGCCACTTGTTTGAGGTCGCGTGACGCAACCCATGCTTTCTGTATCGACTCTCGAGACCAAAACACGTAGCTCTCACCGTGTTGCCCTGTCCAACTTGACTCCCGCATCATGACACCCCTTTTTTCACCCGGGGCAAAAGGCCTGGGTTCTGATTCACCAACGTTTCGAGAACAATCCAATCATGCAGGGTATTGATGTCATGACTTTCTGAATCAGGCAACGAGAAACCCAGGACTCGTGCGCCGGCGATTGAATTATGTGCAGTCACAGCTCCGCGTCGGACAATTTCAAGGCTCGACGCCTGCAAAAAAAGTTCTTCTTTGTCTGAGATTGGTCCATTAAACGCCCCTCCTTGATCGAGGTACGTGCTGATCTCGCCCGATGTCGGATCCCACCGCCACATTTTCGCCGGGTGCTCCGTCACGGGGCGAACTGCCCGCACGGAATCGGCCCATCGAGCCTCAATCAATTGGTCTCTCGCGGCGCGGATCGATTCACCAGAACGCAACGGGCTGGTCGGTCTAAGAATTGCCCACAATTGACCGTCAGTTTCCGGAACCCACTCCGTCATTGCGTGAGTCAAAAAGCCGATGTCATGAGCCGCCGAAGTTGAAATTTCTGCCGGACGAAGACCCGGTACCTCCGCGCCATAATCACGAGCGATTTCGGCAATCGCCTCGGAGTCCGTGGAGACCACGATACGATCGCACACCCCGGAGTTGATAGCCGAGCCGATGGAGTAAGCAATAAGTGGGTGCCCATCGAGCATCCGCACATTTTTACCCGGCACCCTTTCGCTGCCCGCACGAGCCGGAATGACGGCAATTGTCTCGACCATCGGATCACGCACGCAAGAACGTGGATACAACCCGGGTGTCTGAATACTCGTCTACCGAAAACACCCCAGCATCTCTGGTGCCGTTCCCCGAATTTTTTGCCCCCCCAAACGGCATGTTAATTTCCGCACCATGAGTCGGGCCGTTAATGCTGACGACACCCGCGTCGAGTTTTTTCAACATGCGCTCAGCACGCGAAATGTCCTCCGTCCACACTGCCGCCGTGAGCGCGTATGGCGAGGAATTCGCAATATCCAGCGCCTCATCCTCAGACCCGAAGGGGAAGAACCGCGTCGCCGGGCCAAAAAACTCTTCGGCTGCGATGGCTTGGCGAGCGTCAAGACCCTCGATTACAGCAGGCTGGGCCACACAATCACGGGTGGAAGAGTCCCCGGAAAAAGTCCCAAGCCGAGTAACCACGCCGTCGGACCCCGAAGCACGGACCAGATACTCCTCAAAGCTGCGAACACTTTCGGCACTAACAAGCGTCGAAACGTCAACGTCGTCAGCATTACCAAACGACAATTTTGTCGCCTTGTCGAGGAATATCTGGCGAAACTCGTCGTAGACACTGGCTTCAATAATGATTCGGCTTGCTGAGGCGCAACGTTGCCCTGCGTTGCTGTAGGCACTATCAATCGCCGTTGTCGCCGCTTTGTCAAGGTTCGCGTCAGCGCAAACAATAAGCGGATTCGAACCGCCAAGTTCAACCACCGTTTTCGCAAGGACACGAGCAGCGGCTTCAGCGACCTTCTGCCCTGTGTTGTAACTCCCGGTAAAACTGACTAATTCTGGCCCCGCTTCGAGGAGCGCTGCGGCAACATCGCCCTCGCCGTGGACAACCTGAAGCGCGTCCTCCGGGACTCCTGCAGCCCACATAATCTCTGCAAAACGGTTAGCGCTCAGCGCAGTCGCGGGCGAGGGTTTCAAAACGACCGCGTTTCCCGCCATCAAACTAGGGAAGACCTTCCAGGCGTAGTTGGGAACCGGAGCGTTATAGGTAACGATCAACACGGCAACCCCAAAGGGGACCCGCTCGACTCGAACGTGCTTACCAGGGACAGCGCTAGGCAACACGTAGCCAGAGGGGTGACGGCCGTGTGAGGCAACGAGGAATCCCATTTCAACAGCACCCCCGATCTCTCCCAGCGCGACCTGAAGTGGCTTGCCGGTCTCTTTACGAACAAGCTGAGCCAGAAACTCGCGGTCCGATTCAATGGCAAGTGCCGCCTGACGGATTACCCTGCCTCTGCTTTCAATAGTTGTCTGTGACCACGAAGCGAAAGCCGCCCGGGCCGTATCCAGCACGCCAGAAGCTGCTGCGGGGTCGAGAAACTCGACTTCTCCCACCTCGGACCCATCCAGTGGCGAATACCTCGTAAATAAGTGGCTCTCAGCCGTTACCACGCCGTGTAGCCTCCATCGATAATCAAGTTTTGAGCGGTCATTCCCTGGGAATCATCAGAAAGCAAAAACTGCATGGCGGGAACTATATCTTCCGCAGTGAGCATCCGATTTTGTGGAACGTGCTGTTGGAAATTTTCAACAAAAGTCTCGTCTTGGCCAGCCGCAACGCCACCTAAGGTGAGAGTGTTCACCCGGATGCCCTGAGGGGCAAGATGGGTGCCATACTGCCTGGCAGCGGCAACTAACGCCGCTTTCGACGCGCCATAGGCTGGGTGCTTTATTGAGCCCTCACCCCCATTGAAATGGCTGTAAAGTGCCGGTTTTGGTGAGACGATTCCATACAGTGACCCAAGAACCACAACTGAGCTCGGGTTGGCCAACCACGGGACAAAAGCATTAAAAGTGGAAACGATGCCGAAGAGATTGACACCAAAAATACGTGCCCACTCGTCGCGGTCATAGTGCTCGAGCTTGGTGTGACCTGCACCCGGGATTGCGTCGATCCCCGAATTGAACACAATTCCGTCAATTGGCCCTTCGACCCCGAGCCGGGAAAACAATTCCTCGGGGTCAACGCTCTGGGTGATATCCAATTCAGCCCGTTTAACTTTTTCCGGGTAGTCGCCCCACACCCGAGACAAGCTGTCGTCGCTCTCGAGTCCAAGACCCGTGGCCAGGACCAGAACTGACTCCTCGGCCAACGCTTTGACCCACCGTGGACCTAGATTGCCACCAGCGCCTACAACGAGGATTTTTTTGCCGGCGAGCCTCTTACTCGACATCATCTCTCAAGATGGGGGTGAGAGCCGAGACGTCGCGNGTGAGTTTCCGTCCGACAAGCAAGTGAGCGTCGGACGGTGGTACGCCGTGCCCGGGTGATCGATAGTCGAAGTCCGCCTCACTCAAGACATGACCTGCTTCGAGCCCGTGACTTGCCACCACCATCTTGCTGAGCTTTTTCAACGGAGCTGCTTCCGACTCATAGGCCCGCTTTACGCCGTCCCCCAGGGCCTCGTGCGCTCGGGCCAAGTCCCGCACCATTTTTCGCAAGCCATCTGGCTCCAACGAGAAGGCGTGGTCGGTTCCCTTCATGGCGCGATTCAGAGTGAAGTGTTTCTCGATGATGCGCGCACCGAGGACTGAGGCGACAAGAGCCATGGCAATCCCGCTGTCGTGGCCCGAATAACCAACTGTTATGTCGGGGTAGCGCTCGCGAAAGGAACTGATGACAGAGAGATTCAGCTCGTCAAATTTCGGGGGATAACCGGAGGTGCACTGCATCACGGCGAGCGGGGTCCCTGTCGATCGCACAACGTTCACGGCGCGGTCAACGGCCTCGATGGTTCCTCCACCGGTTGAAATGATGGTCGGACGGCCTTTGCTCGCGACATAGTTCAGGAGAGGAGTATTCGTAAGGTCACAGCTAGCGACTTTGAAAGCAGGAACGTCAAGAGCTTCCAAAAAATCAACGCTCGGGAAGTCCCATGGTGTCGCGAAAAACTCGATTCCCTCGGAGTCGGCTTCCTTCATCAGGGTCACGTAGTCATCGTGTTCAAATTCAAGCGCCTCGCGGTGTTCGCCGTACGTACGGCCAAACGCGTTTTCGCTCTCATAAGGAGCATTGAAGGCTTCTTCTGTGAAGAGCGCTTTGTTGTCTCTCTTCTGAAACTTCACTGCGCTTGCACCCGCGGCGGCGGCAGCGCGAATCATTTGTTTGGCTGTGTCTAAATCCCCCTGGTGGTTGTTGCCAATCTCCGCCACGACGTAGGGCACGGAGGAGTCGGTGATTTCCACCTCTCCGATTGAGAAGGAACGCTCGCTACTGTGTGTCTCAGAAGTCATAGGAAAACCTTACCCGGCTCCGTAGCCGAAGGACGCAGGCCGGTTCTTCACGAGGAAAGCAAGCGCCCGCGAAAGTATCGCCAAAATCGGCCGACTGTGTCCCACGGATGTCGCAGCGGATAGCTCCAACGCTCACGAAGGTCGAGTCGAGACTCGAGTATGTCCAGGGATAAATTGGCCACCGTTGTTGGCGGATGGATGAGAGCGGTCGACATACGTTCTGCTGGGACTTCCGACACGTAGTCCTCGAAGCGCGTATGAGTCGACCCTGCACCAAATCCAATATTTTCGACAAGATTTATCCGAGGGACCGCACTGACATAGTTTTGCTGTCGGAAATGAACCGCAAAGGGCAGCGCCCACGAATCGAGGTGGGAGGCTCTCTGCAGCATTTTTCGCATCGCTTTTCGTCTAGCCCCACCGGGAAGACTGTCGGTCAGCTCACGCTGCTCGTGTGCATTCCAAGAGGCGTCGAGCGCGCCGCTTGCGAGAAATTGCTCCCAGGTGCGGGACCATGTTGCCCATCCCCAGATTCGCACATCCGCAGAAAAGTTGTACGAGTACGGACTTATCTGCGCCCCTCGAAGTCGACAGCTCCCGCTAATGATTCCCACCTCAAGATTTTGCGCGTATCGGGATAAGAGCTGCTCGCAGAAGAGGAAGAAGCTCTCGTCAGGGAGACAATCATCTTCCAGGATTACCGCCCGGTCGGTTGAATGGAACACTTCTGTCAGTCCCGAGACGACACGCTTCTTCAGGCCAAAATTTTCATCCGCATAAATTCGTCGAACGTCGCAGTCCCAGGGCAGGTTTTCAAAAATGTCCCGTGTTTGTCTTACCTTTTCGGCATCAGCTGAGTCGCCACTTTTGGGTCCATCACATACAACGTAGAGTCGCGCGGGCGCTGCGGATGCAACGGCTTCAACAACCCGGCGAGTGAGCTCAGGTCGGTTGTAAGCCAGAACCACCACGGGAGTCTCGGTGCCCATCGATGCCCCATTTCGCTTTCCCGTCCAGCCGAAGCGTGGCTAGATCCGTCACGAACCTCTGAATCGCTAGCGTAGTGATGTGAACAGGCAAGTGAGACACATCAATTTTTCCCTGAGCGGCGGAGCCGGGTCCGTAGCTTCGACCCTTGCGGCTGCGCAACGTCAAGCAGGATGGGACAGCTCGGTCCTTTACGTCATTGATGGGACTCTTCGTTCGCAGCCTTTCGCCAGCCCACTCCACACACTGGCAGCAGGCACCGACGAGTATCTGCTGAAGGCTGGAGGTTTCCACTCATCATTGAGTATCGCCCGCGACATGGTGCGAACCTCGGTTGTTGATCAGATTCCTCGGGGTTCGATTGTCCACCTCCATGGCACAAACGGAACACTCTCTCTCCAGGAGATCCGAAGACTGAGCCAAACGCACACGGTTGTGTGGACGCTGCACGACATGAACCCCTTCACTGGTGGNTGCCACTACTCCCTGGGGTGCGCTGGCTTTGAACAGAATTGCGTNGCGTGCCCGGCCGTCAGGCCGCCCTTCCGTCCGTTAATCAAGAAAAATTTGAAGGCNAAAGCCACAATGTGGGAAGCGCACAGTCCTATCCGGCTTGTTGCACCCACTCACTGGTTAGCCGATAGTGCTGCGTCAAGTTCCGTCCTTGGTGGCCAGCACATCCGCGTTATCCCGAATCCGTTGGCTCCCGAATTTGAGGAAGTGCCAGCGGCAACTCCCCCAACGCCCGGCGACGGGGAGGACCGGCTCGTCGTCGGGGTGGTCGCTGCAGACCTCTCGGACCCCGTGAAAAACGTTGTGGAGGCTGTGACAGCTTTCACACAAGCGCGCAAGACAAATGCGCGCCTCGAGTTGCGTCTGGTGGGCGCGCGTGGGGAAGAACACTCAAATGTGGGAGACCTGCTGGGGGTGTTGACCGCGAGCGAATTGCGGTCGTTCTACGCACAATGTGACGCTCTGATCATGCCCTCGCTAGCGGAAAACGGCCCGCTCGTCATCGCAGAGGCAGGTTCACAGGGGTGCAAGACCTTTGCTCGCAAAACGGGTGGAAATGGGGAAATGATTCAGCGGGCTGGCCGCGGGTCAATTTACAACGAATTGTCAGAGCTCGTGTCGCTTCTAGTTCACCTCGAACCAGCGTCCTCTAAAGAACGTGCAGCAATCCAAGACACTGTCCGAACCGTGTTTGGGTCCTCAACGATTGCAACGCAATACACTGAGGTGTATCGCTCTGGTTCGCCGGGCGACAATTAGTTTGTTAGCGCTCAGGCGTCTTCGGTGGGATGGAGTTTGATTCGATGTCCAAACTCGTTTTGGTCACCGGGGCCGCGGGCTTCATCGGTTCCGCCGTCACCGAGGAGCTCAGCCGGCTGGGTATCCGCGTTATAGCTGTGGATGCCCTGTTAGATGGTCTCTACCCGTCCTCTGAAAAGACCGAACGGTTCCATCGGGTCTCCGAGCTTCCCGGGGTATCCACGATGAAATTTGATCTTCGGACCGGAGACTTTCACAAACTGCCGGAAGACATCACCCACGTCATTAATGAAGCTGCAATGCCCGGACTATCGCTGAGTTGGTCTGACTTCGATCTTTACTCCAGCTGCAACATTTCTGCTCTCTCGCGACTGCTCGACGCCAGTCGCGAATGGCCACTCGAAAAGTTTGTTCAGATTTCCACGTCCTCAGTTTACGGAGCCCAGGCGATCGGTGATGAAAACCAACACTTAGCGCCGGTGTCTCCGTACGGTGTGACGAAACTTGCTGCCGAGCATCTGTCCTTTGCCTACTGGCGCGAGTCCGGTATCCCCGTAACGGTGCTGCGCTACTTCTCCGTTTACGGCCCGGGTCAAAGGCCTGACATGGCCTACCGGAGATTTATTACCAAGGCCCTCCGCGGCGAAACCCTGACCCTCTTCGGCTCAGGCAAGCAGTCCCGCACTAACACCTATATCGCCGACTGCGTGTCGGCAACCGTCGCGGCTCTCGAGCGTGGAAGACCAGGTATGGCCTACAACATTTCGGGGTCCGAGCAAAGAAACATTACGGAAGCCCTAGCCATCATCGAGGGGTTGGTCGGCCATCCACTCGAAATAGTCCGTAGCGATGCGGTGAGGGGCGATCAGGTCGAAACCCGAGGAGACTCTTCTCTAGCGAGAGCTGAGCTGGGGCTGGTCGATTCGGTAACACTAGAAACAGGTTTGGCGGAGGAAGTTCGATGGCTCCAGTCGAAGGGCTGAATTCTCTCCACCCTCTGACCCCTTCGCAGCCCGCTGGGCATGTCGTCGGGGCGATTGACGATAATATGGCCTACCCACTTCTCGTGTGGGCGTGGTCGTTGATCAGAACTGCCAAGCGGCCCCTGTTCTTCACGGTCGGCTTCTTGTCCGGAACTCTCAGCGATCAAAAACGTTGCCATTTAGAAGAATTTCTTAACCACTGGGGGATCGACCACGAATTTCGTGAGCTTGCGCACGACCCTCGCTTTGTGGCGCAAGGCCACATCTCGCCAACAACCTTCGCGAAGTTTCTCCTCGCCGACGGCATTTCCAGTGCTCACGTATGGATTGACGCGGACGCTGTAGGCCAACACGGCTGGGATCAAATCTTTGACGCGGTTGACGAAGTCACTGAGGCCAAGCTCCTTCTTGTTGCCGGACGGAACCATGGGGAGATCGACGTAGAGAAGTCCAACCAATTGGCTTTCAACGCCGGGGTATTGGGTTGGCCCGCAAGAAAGCGGAGGCCGTGGTCGCGTCGACTAGATCACATGGACCTCGTCGAGACCCAAGAACAACAGCTCTTCAATGAACTTTACGGTGATGCGCTTGAAGTGGTCTCCGCTGATTTCAATACTCTCTCCTACCAGGTGGATTCCCTTGGCTCTAGCCCGCATGAGCCCCGAATAATCCACTTCGCTGGCCCCCAAAAACCGTGGCACCTACCGGCGCGGTTTCGAGGACGGTGCCGGCAATACCACTGCCCATGGTCAGCATGGTTCGAAGAAGAGGAAATGATGTTGGGCGCCCTGGAATCAAGTTCCCTGAGAGCAGTGGTTCTTGGTATGAGACGCGAATCGCGAAGCATTGGTCCCCTTCCCGTCGGTCGCCACAACCGGGGTCGACTTTTGCTGTGGTTGCTGTCCCGTCTCGGGCCAGCCGGATGGATTGTCATTGCTTTTGGCGCCATGGCGCGACCAATCATCCCGACCGGCACCCATCCACTCCACTAGCCTGTTGCCTCTAGCGAATAGGAATCTCCGTGCAGTCTGAGCGGTTCACGACCACAAAAAACATTGTTGTTCTGGCCCTAGATGATCGAATGGTCTACGGCTTTCATGTCTTGGCCCACAGCCTGGTTGCAACAGCGAGGTCTGAAATCTTTATCGTCGTCGGTCACCTTTCGGGGAAACTTTCCCCGAAAAACAGAGAGTACGTTGAAAAAGCCCTGAGCTGGTGCGGTATCGACCACGAAATAGTCGAGTACCAGCCACACGAGCTGTTTACGGAGCGCCGCCATCTCACGGCGACGACATTTCTCAAGTTTGTTATTTCCGACGAGCTTCCCCGCGCCCACTTGTGGCTCGATATCGACACCATCGTGACACCGGGCTGGGACACCATTTTTGACGAGATCCGCGATGCGCCTGACACGACAGGAATTGTTGTCGCCAAAAAAATCGACAGCCCTCACACCCGTTTCGAGGGGTTCAACGCAGGTGTATTGGGGTGGACCGCGAACCCTCGCCAGCCGTGGCTAGCGACATTGGCCAGTCTTCCGGAAAAGCGGTTCAGCTCGGAGCAGCACCTCTTTAACATTCTCTACACGGGCCGCACCAGCGCCATCGCAGCCAACTACAACTTCTTATCAAGTTGGCACGAACAATTTCGTGCTGAAGAGCCGCCGAAAATTGTGCACTATTCGGGCCCGTTGAAACCTTGGCATCTGCACCGAGTTCACGCTTCATCGTGGCGCTCTATCAATCCGACCTGGCAACTCTGGTTTTCGGCGGAAGAGCGACTCCTTGCGGACATCAAGCACTCACCCCTCGCTCGTGAAACAGCAAGGGCAGCCCGAAAAGCGCTATTCAGTGGACGGGCGAACCTCGGAAAAGGCTCCGCTGCAAGCTGGCTGCTCAAAATCTTCGCCATTCTTGGGCCGGTAGGGTCACCAATCGGTCGCATGCTTGCCAGGAGGACGCGCACATGAAACGAGTGGTGGTCGCCCACTACTTCGGAGCAACCGCAAAAAGTCACAGAGTAGTAGCTACGCTGTGCGCTGATCTGGCTGACCAAGGACTCGACGTTCACCTCCTGG
>JGI26088J50261_1001428_pt1 | contig 12865 bp, 10 predicted proteins | sample SaaInl1SG_22_DNA_FD_50261 | JGI IMG/M metagenome (IMG submission 50261)
GCCTTCGCACCCAAGCTACCGCCCAATACGAGTAAACGTAAGTCGCCACTGCGGTTTGCAAATCGTGCCGCCGGCGTGGGCTGGTGGAGAAAAGCCGAACGCAAGGGATTACCCACCCACGTGGCACGCGGTAGCGCTGTCGGGAAGGCAGCAAACTGGTGTTTGGCGAACCACGCAATCACACGGTTGGACAAGCCCGCAACCGCATTTTGTTCGTGCAACACAATCGGGCATCGGCAGACCCAAGCCGCCAACGCGCCCGGCACCGTGATAAACCCACCCAAGCCAATCACCACGTCCGGTCTGACGCGACGCATGATGCGCGATGCGTCCAGGCACGCTCTCAGCAGTCGCAAGGGTGCGCGTAACTTGGTCATCAAGCCCTTCCCACGGACGCCAGAAAACGACACCAATTCCAACGGAATATCGTGTGCCGGAATGACCCGTGACTCCATGCTGTTTGGTGCACCTAGCCAGTGCACCCGCCACGCCTTCTTTTGAAGCGCTTGCGCCACGGCAAGCCCCGGGAAGATGTGCCCACCGGTACCTCCGGCCATAACCAAAGCCACGAAGGGCTTGGCTTGTTGGGCTTGATTGTGTGCGGTAGCTGTCATGCCCGCCCCCCACGCATCATCTGACGGTTTTCGTGGTCCACCCTGAGCACCACGGCCAACGCAATGAGGTTCATCAGAATGGCCGACCCACCGTAACTCATCAAGGGAAGGGTTAGGCCCTTCGTTGGCAAGGCCCCTAGGTTCACGCCGATGTTGATGAAGGCTTGGAAGCCAATCCACAGCCCCACGCCTTGCGCGACCAAGCCGCTAAAGACCTGATCTAATGCGATGGCCTGACGACCAATCTGCAAGATCCGGCGCGTCATCCACATAAAGATGGCGATCACGAGCAAGACACCGACCAAGCCAAACTCCTCCCCAATCACCGCCATCAAAAAGTCTGTGTGCGCCTCTGGCAGCCAACTCAGCTTCTCGACACTGCCGCCTAGGCCGACACCAAATATTTCTCCGCGACCAAACGCAATCAGCGAGTGCGACAACTGGTATCCACGGCCTAGCGCATGCTCCGCACTCCACGGGTCCAGATACGCAAAGATGCGGTCTCGGCGCCATTCGCTCAGCCAAATCATGGCGCTAAACGCGATTAACAGCAGCCCACTCAACAAGAAGAACACCCGTGCGTTGACGCCTCCCAAGAACAAAATACCCATCGCAATCACAACGATCACCATGAAGGCGCCCATGTCAGGCTCCAACAGGAGCAATACACCAGCCACCGCAATCAAGGTAGCAATCGGCGTAACCGCGCGTATGAAACGCTCCTTGATATCCATCTTGCGGACCATGTAATTGGAGGCAAATAGCACCACGGCGAACTTCGCCAGCTCCGACGGTTGGAACGTAAAGAAACCCAGCGGTATCCAACGATAGGCACCGTTCACCTCTCGCCCAATAAATGGAATCACCACGGCAACCAGCAACAGCAAACTAAACGCAAACACGTGCGGGGCACGGACTTCCCACGCTGCCATCGGAATCTGGAAGGCGACCAAAGCAAATACGAACCCAGCCGCGACCGCAAACCCTTGGCGGAGCACAAAGTGCAGCGGGTCATAGCTGGCAAACCGCGGACTGTCCGGTAGTGCGATGGTTGCGGAATAGACCATCACCAAGCCCCACAACACCAATCCCACGACCGCCCATAACAGCGGCTGATCAAAACCGTGCTCACGCACCTCTAAGGGCCGAGTACGCACAAAGTCTCGGCTATTGATGCGTACAGGAATATGCTCAGCCACCTCTGTGGCCTCACGTTTAGGGAGCCAATCGCGCCAGCTCATACACGCACCTCCCCATTGTTTTCTGCGAGCGTCGTCACGGCATCGGTGAAGGCGGTCGCCCGCGCAAGGTAATTGCGGTACATGTCGAAACTGGCGCAAGCAGGTGATAGCAAGACCGCATCACCAACCTTGGCAGCCGACGCGGCCTGCTGAACGGCGTCTACCATGTCGGTGGCAGGTNACAGCGGCACGCCGGTATCGCGCAAGGTATCGCCAATAAGACCGGCATCGCGCCCCATCAGGACGACGGCGCGCGCATAGCGACGCACGGCATCACGCAAGACACTGAAGTCTTGTCCCTTACCATCGCCTCCTAAGATCACCACCAAACGGCGCTCGGCGCCTAGACTGTGCAACGCGGCCAAGGTCGCCCCCACGTTGGTGCCCTTGCTGTCGTCGATATATTCAACGTCACCAATGACACCGACGGGTTGCACACGGTGCGGCTCACCGACGTACTCCCGCAATGCATGCAACATGGGGCCCAATGCACCACCGCCTGCGGTGGCCAAGGCCAAGGCGGCCAATGCGTTGCACGCGTTATGCCGACCGCGAATGCGCAGGGCATCTGCAGGCATCAAACGCTGCAAAAAGACCTCCACAGGTGCGGCGTCTTTCTTGCCCGCGCGCACCACCTCATCGACGGCCTGCGCACGCACCAACCACGTGAGTCCATTGGTTTCCTCAAGACCCCAATCGCCTGGTCGCGTCGGTGCATCGGCACCAAAGCTCTCCCAAGTGGGGCCTGGTACAGGCCGCTCTTTGCGCTTCAACACGGGCGGGGGCGGAGGCTGAGACCGCATGCTCTCGCCATCGTCACGGTTGAGCACCCGTAAGCTGGTGTTTCCAAAAATACGCTGTTTTGCCGCCCCATAGGCCGCCATGTCGCCATGCCAGTCCATGTGGTCCTGGCTGATATTCAGAATGGTCGCGGCGCTAGGGTTAAAGTCATTTGCTCTAGCCAGCTGAAAGCTGGAAAGCTCGAGGACCCAGACCGCTGGCCACTCATTGTTGTCCAAGCAGGCCATCAACGCGTCGAGCATGGAGGGGCCGATGTTGCCGGCTGCGACCGCTTGCACACCTGCCCACCGCAACAAATGGTGTGTCAATGCCGTTACGGTAGTTTTGCCGTTGGTTCCCGTTACAGCCAACACCTTGGGCGCCCGACTCTTAACGGTAACGGCGGGGGTGATGGGGTCTATGGGCCCACTTGCTGGCGTCTCGAGATCCTCATCGACATCAGTATCAGCATCAACGTCAACATCAGCTTCAGCTTCAGCACCAACGTCTGCCTCCGTTTCAATCTCGACTTCGAGCTCGGCATCAAGCGCCTCGCTGGTTGGCTCAGGGGCCGGTTCGTGTACGCGCAAGCCCTCAATAAACAAATCGAGTTCGCCGCACACCCGCACAGTATGTGCATCGGCCCAGTTGGACACCGCACTTAGGTCGCTGGGCGATAGGCCCGGGCTGACATAAATCATCGCCCACGGCGCCACTGTCATCAGCTCGGTGTCCAATGGACGCTGTTGTACATCCACGCCCGGCATCTCTGAACGCACCCGATCCAGGAGAGCCCCATCAGACCGGCTATCGACTAGGGTCACCTTGTCGCCGCGACGCGCGCACCAACGCGCCATCGCCAGACCGGAGATGCCCATCCCGAGTACCAGTACCTGATGTTGATCAGCGAGGTGCATATATCCTTAACTCAGCGCAACTTCAATGTGGACAAGCCCACCAAGCAGAGCAGCATGGTGATGATCCAGAACCGAACAACTACTTGCGTTTCAGCCCAGCCCTTTTTTTCAAAATGGTGGTGCAGTGGGGCCATCTTTAACAAACGTCTTCCCTCGCCATACCGCTTCTTGGTGTATTTGAAGTACGTCACCTGAAGCATCACGGACAACGCTTCAGCAACGAAAATGCCGCCCATGATCGCCAGCACAATTTCTTGTCTAACGATCACCGCAATCGTTCCCAAGGCGGCGCCCAGAGCCAAGGCACCCACGTCGCCCATAAACACCTGCGCGGGATGGGCGTTGAACCACAAAAAGGCGAGGCCCGCGCCCGCCATAGCCGCACAGAAAATGAGCAACTCCCCGGTGCCGGCAATCGTTGGCAAGTTGAGGTAGCGCGAGAAGTTGGCATTGCCCGTCACGTAGGCAAAGACACCCAAGGCCGAGCCCACCATGATCACGGGCATGATCGCCAAGCCATCCAGACCATCGGTCAGATTGACCGCATTGCTGGAGCCAACAATCACCAAATAAGTCAGCACCACAAAGCCGAGAACACCCAGCGGATAACTGACTGTTTTAAAGAAGGGGACCAACAAGTCAGCCGTAGGCGGCAACTCAATAGAAAAACCAGAACTCACCCAGTCTTGGAATAGCTCCCAGACTTTTGCGTTTGAGCTCTCTGAGATCGCAAACACCAAGGCCAACGCCGCCAATAAACCCACGAGAGACTGCCACAGATACTTTTCTTTAGACGGCATACCCTCTGGGTCTTTGGCCACCACTTTGCGCCAGTCGTCCACCCAGCCAATCGCGCCAAAGGATAAGGTTACGAGTAAAACGATCCATACAAAACGGTTGGTCCAGTCCGCCCAAAGCAAGGTCGCCAAGCCAATAGAAATCAGAACCAACACGCCTCCCATGGTGGGCGTCCCTGACTTCACGAGGTGAGACTGCATCGCGTACCCGCGCACCGGCTGACCTATCTTGACCGCAGTGAGGTAGCGTATGACTTTAGGCCCTGCCACCAAGCCAATCAACAAGGCGGTCAACGCGGCCATGACGGCACGAAACGTCAGGTACTGGAAAACACGCAGAAAGCCCCACTCAGGCATTTGCACCTGTAACCATTGCGTCAAACTAAGCAGCATCTCGGTCTCCAAATTCTTTTTGTTGTGCGTTTACCGCGCTACCTAACGGGGGCCAAGTGGCTTCAAGCGATGCCACGACNCGCTCCATTTGCATAAAACGAGANCCCTTCACCAATATGCTGGCGCTGTGCGCACCAAGGACCGGGGCAGCGTCCGCCAAGGCGTCCACATCCGCATGCCAATGCAGTCGATCTGCTGCACGCGTATCTGCAGGGTGTGTGACAACCTGTTCCCACCAGTGACCCGCCACGTCAATGCGCTCAATGTTTTTGTCTAGCGCCAAACTGAGCGCTTCACGGTGAAAGGCCTCGCCTTGAGCGCCCACCTCACCCATGTCACCCATGACCAGCCAGCGCGGTTTGCTCATCGCGCCCAGCACATCAATCGCCGCCCGCATCGAGTCGGGGTTTGCGTTATAGGTGTCATCAACCAATTGCACGGCATCCGCACCGCGCGCCAACAACGCGGCCCGTGAGCGACCCTTGACCGCTGTGAACGCGGTTAAACCGTCTCGCACATCTGTCAACGCCATCCCGGCGGCCAACGCACAGGCCGCCGCCGCCGCCGCGTTAGCCACGTTGTGCTCGCCTGCAAGTGCCAACCGAACCTGCGCGCTCCCCTGCGGCGTCGTCAACGTCAACGACCACGCATCGCCTTGCCACTGCCCAGCGGCGTACACGGTTGCATTTTGGTCCGTTGTGGAGAATGTCCAGACCGTTCGTCCGTCGGCTTTTTCCACCCACCGTGGGGTATAGGCATCCCCATGCGGCATCACCGCAATGCCATCTGTTGGCAGGGCATTGAACACGTCACTGTTTTCTTCAGCAACCGCATCAACCGTTTGCATAAACTCAAGGTGTTCGCGCTGCGCATTATTTACAAGCGCTACCGTCGGCTGCGCAATCGCGCTCAAGCGGGCGATTTCACCTGGATGGTTCATACCCAACTCGACGACTGCGCTGCGGTGGTGTGAACGCAGGCGCAAGATCGTCAGGGGCAGGCCAATGTCGTTATTGAAGTTACCCGCTGTTGCCAGTGCCGCCTCGCCATGTGCCACCCGCAGGATGGATGCAATCATTTGCGTCACCGTTGTTTTTCCATTGCTACCGGTCACGGCAATCAATGGCACGCGGCATTCATAGCGCCAAAGCTGTGCCCAGTCGCCCAGACCTGTTCGGGTATCTGGAACCTCAACGCCGACCAAGCCGGCTTGGGCAAGACCGTGCGACGCGAGAGCGACCTGCACGCCCTGATCGCTTAGCTTCGGTAGAAATGCATGCGCATCGTAATGGTCGCCCGATAAGGCAACAAACAGGTCGCCCGCCATGAGCGTGCGGGTGTCTGAGTGCACGCGGGCATTCGCCGCGTGTGGCCAGTGAGCGGGCTCGCCCACCAACCGGGCATTGGGAAGGTGGGGTAAACAAGCGATGGGACCCATGGCCGCACCCATGGCTACACCTGTGGCTAACCCTTTAGGGGCGGGGTCAGAAAACGCGTCGCCTGCCCTGACGCGCAGGGCGCGTAACGCCGCAAGTGCCACCTGTGCATCAGAAAACGGATAACGAACGCCCGCGACTTCTTGATAGGTTTCATGACCCTTTCCAGCAATCAACACCACATCGGCTGGTCTGGCCTTGCTCAGTACAGCGGCAATCGCGACGTCGCGCAGCAGCTGGGTATAGAACGGCTTTGCAAGAGTGTCCACCGTGGCGAGCCCTGCAACCATCGCATCGAGTATGGCTTGCGGATCCTCGCTACGGGGGTTATCGCTGGTGAGCGTCAGCACATCACTGCCCGCGTAGGCGGCACTCGCCATCTTCGGACGCTTGCCGGCATCACGGTCACCGCCGCAGCCTAAGATCACCCATAACTGACCGCCACGCACCTGCGCCGTCCGCTGTAGAGCGGCCAAGGCCTTCTCGACAGCATCCGGGGTGTGCGCATAGTCCACATAGACCGCCGACTCGCTTGGATTCTCATGAACCGCCTCCAAGCGTCCCGGCACACCGGGTAGTGACTGACAGGCGTCCACCGCATCACGCAGCGAATAGCCCAAACTGCGTAAGGTTGCGACAACCGCCAATAAATTGTCGACGTTGTATTGGCCCACAACCGACCAATGTGCATCGCAGGTTTCTTGGGCCTCATGCACGCGCACGTGCACACCTTGGGTGGTTTCTTCCGCCTGCGATACATAGATACGCGGCAAGTCCGCTACCGCCGTGCGATCCGAAATCTGTGCAACCGTCCACAGTGCCAATTGCGAATGACTCTGCGCCAAGCGCGCCGCCAATTCGCAGCCATGCGCGTCGCCTACATTTACGACAGCTGTTTTCAGGTCAGGCCAATCAAACAACTTTTCTTTGGCTTTGGCATAGGTTGCCATATCGCCGTGGTAATCCAAGTGGTCTTGGGACAGGTTGGACCAGATAGCGGTTTGAATATGCACGCCGTTTAGTCGGTGCTCTTCAATACCGATACTAGAGGCCTCAATTGCGCAGGCACGCACACCGTCGACATGCATCGCTGATAGGCCTGCTTGCAAACGGACAGGATCTGGCGTGGTGAGTCCCGTGTCCATCAAGGCACTGGGCATCCCCATGCCGAGTGTGCCAGCGATACCGCACGACTGGCCCCGTACCCGCAACGCCTGTGACAACCACCACGCGATGCTTGTTTTTCCGTTGGTTCCCGTGACGGCGATCACCTCCATAGCGGCGCTCGGATCACCATAAAACGTCGCAGCAATAGGACCGGCCATCGCCTTTAGACCACGCACCGCACGCACCCTCGGATCGCTCTGCATCGCNGGCGATAGGCCGCTATCGGCCAAGCCATCGGCCTCCACCAACACGGCCACCGCACCCGCCTTAAAGGCTTGGCCAACATACGCTCTCGCGTCGCTGGCGTAACCTGGCCAAGCGATGAATGCATCGCCCGCCGCCACTTGGCGACTNTCGGTACATAGCCGGCGTGCGTTGCACGTNTGCAGCCAGTCGGCGATCGCATGGGGCGTGCTCACAACGACTCCTTCACACCCGTGGCGTTGATATTCGGCTTCACGGTTTGGTCAGGCGTGACGCCCATGATGCGCAAGGTGTTTTGAACCGTTTGACTAAATACCGGCGCGGCCACAATGCCCCCATAGAAGCCACCTTTTTTCGGCTCGTCTATGACCACACCCACGACGATGCGCGGTGACTCTACTGGGGCAAAACCGACAAAGAATCCACGGTATTTTTTGTTGGAATAGCGCTTTCCCTCGACTTTTCTCACGGTCCCTGTCTTACCCGCCACGGAGTAGCCAAGGGTTTGCGCACGCGGTGCCGTCCCCTCATCACCTGTCGCGAGCAACAACATGTTGCGTATGTCAGCGGCGACCTTGGAGCTGAAGACGGTCGTTCCTTTGACCGGTTCCATTGTTTTTAAAATCGTCGTAGGAACGATATCGCCGTCGCGCGCGAACACCGTATACGCCCGCGCCAACTGGAACAGCGACGTTGACAGGCCATAGCCGTAACTCATGGTCGCCTTCTCAACCGTGCGCCATGCGTCGTACCCCCGCAGTCGACCCACTGCGGCACCGGGAAAAACCGTTTCGGGCTTTTGCCCAAAGCCGACATCGGTATACATCCGCCACATCGCCTTTGCTGGCAGGCCTTCAGAAATTTTGACGGTGCCGACATTACTTGATTTCTGAATAATCTCACTCACCGTCAATGGGCCATGCGGAGATGAATCGCTGATACGGTGTCTACCGATGCTCATGTAGCCGGGTGCAGTTTGATACACCGTAGTGGGAGTAACCAGTCGACGCTGCAGCGCCAGTCCGATGGTGAAGGGTTTCACGGTTGAGCCAGGCTCAAAGGTGTCGGTCATGGACCGGTTACGTAACACCGACCCGGTGCGGGTGCGGCGGTCACTTGGGCTGTAGCTGGGGTAATTGGCCAGCGCAAGCACCTCGCCAGTGCGAACGTCAAGCACCACGACGCTGCCGCCAATCGCATCGTGCTTTTCAACGGCTGCGCGCAGTTGGTCGTAAGCAAGAAACTGAACTTTGCTATCGATAGACAGTTGAATGTCTTCGCCATTAACTGGCTGCACAATATCGCGCAGGTCCTCGATGATGGAACCCATGCGGTCTTTGAGCACACGACGTGAACCGGGGTGTCCCGTGAGTGCGCCGTTAAACGCCAACTCAGCACCGTCTATGCCCTTGTCCTCGATATTGGTGAAGCCGACGACATGGGCCGCCGCCTCGCCCTCGGGGTACTCACGCTTGTACTCCTTGGTATCCGAAACGCCTTTGATACCGAGCGCCTTGATCTTGTTGCGTATCTCTGGGCTAACCTGACGCTTCAGGTAGACGAAGCCATCACTGGACCGCGCTATGCGCTTGTCCAAAGCCGATTTCGGCATATCAAGCAAGTTGGCCAACGCACCTAAAGCGGGGTGTTTTGCATCCGCACCATCCGCCCAAATACCGTATGCGGCGACACTACTGGCAAGAATGAGACCGTTNCGATCCAAAATGCGTCCCCGACTTGGCGGTAACTCAATGTTTCTCGCAAACCGCGCCTCGCCTTGGCGCTGAAAGAAATCGTTGTCTAACACCTGCACGTAGACGGCACGGCCCGCAAGACCTAGAAATGCCGCAGCCAACACCGCCAAAATAAAGCGGCTACGCCAAACCGGCGTGCGCGATGCGAGCAAGGGGCTCGCACTGTAGGCGATGCTGCGTCGCTTCACTGCGTGTCCCCGCTTGGCTGGCTCACGTAAGCCGTGATGGAGGGATCCGGTGTCCGCATCTTCAGACGATTAACCGCAATGGATTGCACGCGCGATGGGCTGACCTCGGCTCGCCGCTGCACACGCAATTGCTCGTAATCCACCATTAGCTGACGGGCACGCGCGCTCTGCTGGTCAACTGCGGTGTAGAGGCGTCGCGAGTCGTATTGGGTATTGATCACCACCACGGACGTCGCCAAGATAGCGAGGATCAATGCCACGTTGATACGAATCATAGGGGTGTCTCCGTCCGCTCCGCCACACGCATCACTGCACTGCGGGACCGCGGGTTATGTGACACCTCTTCCGCACTCGCCTTGACACGCCCTAACGCTTTCAAGCGCAATGGTGTTGACGGTGCGAAGAGTGCACGACGATCGACGACCTCCCGTGAATGGCCGGCGATAAACTGCTTGACGATGCGATCTTCCAACGAATGAAAGCTGATAACGACCAAGCGTCCACCCGGACGCAACAGACGCAAACTCGCGCTCAGCGCCTGCTGTAGCTCCTCAAGCTCGGCGTTGATGAAAATCCGAAAAGCCTGAAATGTCCGCGTTGCAGGGTCCTTGCCCGGCTCGCGGGTTTTGACCGCGCTAGCCACGACTTGGGCCAGTTCAAGGGTGGTTCGAATAACGCCCCGTTCCTGTCGGCGACGATCAATCGCCTTTGAAATCTGTACAGCAAACCGTTCTTCGCCATAGTCACGAATCACCTCCGCAATGGATTCAGGGGTTGCGTCTACCAACCACTGCGCCACACTCTGGCCACGTGTGGTGTCCATGCGCATGTCGAGTGGTCCGTCATGACGGAAAGAAAAGCCGCGTGTCGGGTCATCGATTTGAGGTGAGCTCACGCCCAAGTCCATCAACAAACCATCCACACTGGCTTCAGGTAAATCAGAAATGGTGTGGAATGCTTGATGGCGTATCGCGAAACGCGAATCACGCCACGTTTGCGCGAATGCCACGGCTTCCAGGTCGCGGTCGACGCCCAGCAGGTGTCCATCGGGGCCAAGACGTTGCAATATCAGCGCGGCATGACCACCGCGGCCAAAGGTGCCGTCAATATACGTACCGCTCGGCTTTATAGACAGTGCATCAACGGCCTCATTCAGTAGCACCGTGTCATGTGTCCAAGTGGTCGTTGTGGTGGTCGCGCTCACTTCGTGACCCTCAAAAAGAGAAATCCTTGAACACATCAGGCATCTCGCCCTTCATGGCATCCGCCTCATGCGCCGCGTAGGTCTGCGCGTCCCACAGCTCGAAGTAGCTGCCCATGCCCAACAAAATCACCGACTTATTGATACCCGCCGCATCACGCAGCTCGGGCGAGATCAGGGCTCGGGATGTGCCGTCCAATTCAACGTCAGAGGCGTTACCTAGGAAAATACGCTTCCACCACTGTGCCTGCATGGGTAACGCAGCGATGCGTGATCGAAATACCTCCCACTCGGGTCGGGGAAAAAGCATGAGGCATCCATGCGGATGCTTGGTAATCGTCAGGCAACCTTGCGCACTCGCTGTAGCACGTCGCGATACCGCGTCGGCACAGACAGCCGCCCCTTGGCATCGAGGTTGATTGATGAAGCACCCTGAAACACAGTCAATAATTCCTAAAAAACACTTTTCACCACTTAATTGCACTTTTTCACACTTTATCAGGAAAAGCGGACAACACAAGCGTCTCATGTGTTTTTTTTCAATGGAATCAATGACTTAGGATGCCTTCTGCATTAATAATTAGAAAAAAATATTCAAAATAATGAACAACTTACCGATGGCTATGAAAGTGACTTGTCAGGAGATACAGAGGAAATCGCACNAGGAAAAATCACGATTTGCGTGGACGATATGAGACTTTAGAGGCCCACGCACCCGCTCAGTCGCAAAAAAGGCCGCGAATGCGGCCTTATGCACACGTGTCCACTGCGCGCCTTAATCACCGTAGAGCTTTTGCTTCAACTCACGGCGCTGTTGCGCTTCTAGAGACANGCTAGCCGTCGGTCTTGCCAACAAACGACCCACGCCAATCGGCTCGCCAGTCTCNTCACAAAATCCATAATCTCCGCTGTCGATAGCCAGAATCGATTGCTGGATTTTCTTTAAGAGTTTGCGTTCACGGTCACGGGTACGCAACTCCAACGCGTGCTCTTCCTCAATCGTGGCACGGTCAGCGGGGTCGGGCACGACCGATGAATCTTCNCGCAGGTTCTCTGTTGTTTGGCCAGCATTGGCCAAAATGTCATCTTTCAATTGGACGAGTCGCGCTCGGAAAAACGCCAATTGGACGTCGTTCATGTATTCGGCGTCGGACATCGCTAACAAATCGGCGTCGGTTAAGTCGAGCAGTTCTTTGGTCTTCCAATTATTCGCTCGCTTGGGATCTTTTCTGATGGGTGCGGGAACGGTAACAGTCATAACAGGGGTGTTGTCTTGAATAAATGTGGCTTTGGCTGCATCCGGTGCATGTGAAGGCGCCATTTCGGCGTCACTCATACTCGGCGCAATCGGTTTACTGTTTGCACGCTTACGCCCAGGCTTCTTAGGCTCCTCTTTGGGCGTCGCAACGGGTTTTGCGGGTGGCGCCACCTTTTTTGTGGCGACTTTCGCGACGGGCTTAGGTGAGGCTTTCGGGGCTATCGCTGTCTTAACGGGCGTTTTGCTCGCGATCGGTTTGGCGCCCTTCGCAGGTTTTGCGGGCTTCGCAGACACGGCGGGCTTGGTTGCCGCCTTGGCCGCCACCTTCGTCACGGTCTTTGCCGTCGGCTTTGTCTTCGGAGCGGTCTTTCCGGCGGCTTTTGCAGGCGCTTTTGTTGTTGCCTTNGTTGTTGCCTTNGTTGTTGCCTTNGTTGTTGCCTTNGTTGTTGCCTTGGTTGTTGCCTTGGTTGTTGCCTTGGTTGGTGCTTTTGTAGTTGCTTTTGCGGTTGCTTTAGTCAGTGATTTTGCTGGTGCCTTTGCGCTCACTTTTGGGGATACTTTCGTGAGAGCTTTGACGTTCGGTTTTGGGGAGATTGGTTTTTTAGCAACTGATTTTTTAGCAAGCGCTGTTTTCGTGGATTGACCCACTACCGACTTTGCCTTCGCCACCGCTTTTACAGCGGTCTTTTTGGGCGCGGCGGTTTTAGGCGCCGATTTCTTTACTGCTGTTGGTTTGGCCGATGCTTTTTGTGCAAGAGGTTTGACGACGGCTTTGGGTTTGACTTTGGGTTTGGACGCGACCTTTTTAGGGGCAACTTTTGCCGCTGCTTTTACCGGCTTAGCGACCTTTTTAGCGGGCACGGCAGACGTCTTTTTCTTGACGGCCACGGTATTTTTTTTAATGGCGGGCATGGT
>JGI26088J50261_1001430_pt1 | contig 12864 bp, 10 predicted proteins | sample SaaInl1SG_22_DNA_FD_50261 | JGI IMG/M metagenome (IMG submission 50261)
TAAAAAGAAGAAAAATGTCTGAATTAAAAATTGGAATTAACGGTTTTGGAAGAATTGGTAGAATGGTGTTTAGAGCTGCTGCCGGAAGATCTGATGTACAAATTGTGGCTATCAATGACCTACTAGACGTAGATCATTTGGCTTATTTGTTGAAATATGATTCTGTTCATGGAAACTTTAACGGAACTGTTGAGGTGTCTGACGGACACTTATTAGTAAACGGAAAAAAAGTGAGAATTACTGCAGAAAGAGATCCAAAGCAATTGCAATGGGACGCTGTTGGTGCTGAGGTAGTAGCAGAATGTACAGGTATATTCACCAATTTAGAAATGGCTCAATCTCATATAGATGGAGGGGCTAAAAAAGTAGTTATTTCTGCACCTTCTGCAGACGCGCCAATGTTTGTTATGGGTGTGAATCACAAGGAGGCAAAAGCATCTGATAAAATTGTTTCTAACGCTTCATGTACTACCAACTGTTTGGCGCCTTTAGCTAAAGTCTTAAACGACAATTTTGGTATTGAAGAAGCTTTAATGACAACTGTTCACGCAACAACAGCTACTCAAATGACTGTAGATGGTCCTTCAAGAAAAGACTGGAGAGGTGGGCGTTCTGCTTTATTGAATATTATTCCTGCATCTACTGGTGCTGCTAAAGCAGTGACAAAAGTAATTCCTTCTCTTGTAGGGAAGCTTACAGGTATGGCATTTAGAGTACCTACTGCAGATGTTTCAGTAGTAGATTTAACGGTTAAACTCTCTAAAGAAACTTCTTTGGCTGAGATTAAATCTGTATTTAAAACTGCTTCAGAAGGCGAATTGGCTGGTGTATTAGGTTATACGGACGAAGCGGTTGTTTCTCAGATTTTATTGGAGATGCAAGGACCAGTATTTTTGATGCAGAAGCTGGAATTGAATTAAATTCCACTTTCTTTAAGTTGGTTTCATGGTATGACAACGAAGCAGGATACTCTAACAAATTAATAGACTTAGCAAAGCACGTAGCTAGCTTGTCTTAGTAATTACTTTTTATAAGCCCTGGGTATAACTCGGGGCTTTTTATATATTATAACTATGATTTTAATAGCAGACAGTGGGGCTACAAAATCTGATTGGATTGCCTTGGATGAAAAGGGGAATCAATTGTTTTTTACCCAAACATTAGGTTTATCTCCTGAAGTACTCACCAGAGACGTGATTGAAGATAGATTGGCCAATAATTTTGAACTTTCCAAGAATTCAGAAGTCGTTACCCATGTATACTTTTACGGTGCTGGATGTGGCACGGATAGGATGAAAAATTTCTTAGCAGAAATTTTCAGCACCTTTTTTCCAAACGCACAAACAGATGTTCGCGAAGACACCTATGCCGCCGTTTATGCGACCACCAAACTAGGGGATCCTGGAATTGTATGTATTCTAGGAACTGGGTCTAATTGTAGTTATTATGACGGTCATCAGCTTTTTCAAAAAGTGCAATCATTGGGTTATATCCTAATGGACGATGGTAGTGGTAACTTCTTTGGCAGAAAGCTTATTAGGGATTATTACTTCCATAAAATGCCACAGGATTTAGGCATTCAATTTGCCAAAGAATTTAATCTAGAGGCAGATGTGATTAAAGAAAATTTATACAAACAGCCCAATCCAAATACTTATTTGGCCAAGTTTGCTAAGTTCATAGTGGAACACAAAAAGCATCCTTACTGCAATGGAGTTATTAAAAAAGGACTACAGCAGTTTGTGAACAATTATATTATGCAGTTTGAATTGGCTACTAAAGTACCTGTTCATTTTGTAGGAAGTATCGCATTCTATCTTCAAGAAGAGCTCAAAGAGGTGATGGATCGTAATGATTTAATAGTGGGACAAATTAGACAAAGACCTATCGATGGTTTGGTTGAGTTTCACAAAGAGAATATCTAAATAAGTACCGCTTTATATAAAAAAAAGGCCTGAATTTTCAGGCCTTTTTTTATAGGTAAAGTGTTGTTTATTCAATGACAGCAATCATAGAAATTTCCACATTGACAAACATGGGTAAGTTAGCAACTTCTATCGTTTCTCTCGCTGGGGCTGTTGCAGCATTGAAAAAGCTTCCGTATACGCCATTGATTGCTTTAAATTGGTGCATGTCTTTTACAAATATACTTGCCTTTACGACAGATTCAAAAGTAGCACCAGCAGCTGTTAGAATGGCTTCAATATTTTTCATGACTTGAAGGGTCTCTTCCTCTATGCTACCACTTACTAAATTACCTGTGCTAGGGTCAATAGGGGTTTGGCCAGAGATATATAGGGTGTTTCCGCTCAAAACTGCTTGGTTATATGGACCTATAGGTGCGGGTGCATTGGCTGTTGTAATTATTTTTTTCATGGTATTTTTTTATGAAGTTATTAAATTCTTCTTAGATCTAGTCAACTAAAAATAAGCCAAAGCTTGGGTTGTTTTGAGTGAGATCTTTATAGCAATACCAACCCTATAAATGATTAGCGGACTGGTTGGTTTCTTTTCTCCCATTTCAAGTCACTCAATAGGGAACTCTTTATTCCAATAAAGAAATACCATCTTTCGTAATCACCAAAGGGGGTCCAGTCAAAATTAAGTCTAAAGTCATTTAAATCTCTCTCTACCCTAAATTGGGTAAGCGTAAATCCCTTGTTTTTAAAATCATAACCTGAAGAAACGCCTACTTTCCACATAGGGGTAAGGTCTACATTTCCAGAGAACATAAGCGAGTTGTTGGTGAAATCTTGTTGTCTATTAGAATTGTTATAAGTAATGGCATAAGCCAAATTTAAACTCCATGGAATCTTTGTGCCGTAAATTGGGTTTTCTACTGCGTCACCCCCTGAGTCATTGCCAAAACTTCTATTGTCACTAAACTCACCAGCCCTACCAAAAAGCCCATCTGAACGCCCTCCTGAAGCAGCCATATAAAAATCTTGCTGGTTCTCTATCTTTCTTTTGTCTTCTTCAGAGGCCTCTTTTTCGGAACCCTTATTCTTTTTAAAACTATCATTATTTAAGGAGTAACTCAGGTTGGCGCTCCCCCTAGTAAGTCTAAATAAACCACCCCCATTTTGGACATTTAAGGTGTTTATCCTTCTACCGTTGTTGTCTATGGCGTAGGGATCTAAATTCCCTGAAAAGTTCACAGATAATTTAGAATTAAATAAGCTGGTTCCTCCTGAGAAGTTTACAGGAGCTAAACGCAGTGAGTCTGCTTCAAAATTGTAGCTAGAAGAGAAGTTCAAGTTGTTTAAAAGACTCACTTTTCTAGGTTCTGTTTGGGTAGAGTCTTTTGGAGCCATTTTAGCTTCAAGGGTATTTTGAAGTGAAAAACCTACTGACCTTGATGATTGTAATCCAGGGGCGCCAAACATAGATCCCTCAAATCTAGTGTACTGAACCATTTTTCCGTTGGCGTCCAAGTAGCTGTCGTAGAATTGATCAAAAGAGGGAAGGTATCCAATGCTAATAGAGGGTCTTATCACATGTCTTAATGCCTGAATTTTAGATCCCTCTTTAAAAGCAAATGTTCCATAAACAGTGGTTCCTATACTAGCGCTTAAGTTGTATTTGTTAAAACGATCAAAGCCCTTAATAGTGTCTTTAATCAACATACCATTTTCCACCCTTTTATTAAAAGTTTCAAACACCCATGAATCTTCGTAGCTACCCCCCACAGAAACACTAAAGTATTTGGCTACCTTAAAGTTGGTGTTAAATGGGATGCTATGGGTCATACCAAGCTTAGCTCCTTTAAACATCTCTTTTTTAAAGAAAAGCGAGTCCGTGGTTTGGAACCTGTTTTCCCCCCTAGTGGAATAAGTGAAGTTTATATTTTGTAAGATCCCTTTTTTTATACCATCTCTCTTGGCAAAGGGGTAAATACGTTCCATGCTTGCTTGAAAAGTTGGGAGCGTAAGGTTTATAGCTTGCGTATTGTTGTTCTGATTGTGAGAGGCCGTTACAGACATGTTTACTGCCGGATAATCTGGAAAATTCTTCGAGTATGATATTGAAGAAGACATGTTATTGTTTTGTGTATTAGGAAGGTTCATCTGGTTTAATGAGCTTCTAAAATACTGACTACTCCCTAAGTTTACTGAGGCAGAAAGTCTAGATGTGGGGTTGGCTTTAGCTATCTTGAGAATGAGATATTTGGATGTTGTATATGGTGTTTTTACCATAGTCACTAAACCCTTTTTGAGAGGTGACTAAATTTTCATACCTGAAATTAATATTACCCCTGTAGCGGTATTTTTTGGTATAAACAGACTGTGTTCTAAAACCCCAACTTCCGTTGGAATACACATCTCCTGTGAGGTTTAAATCTAAATAATCAGAGATGGGTAGGTAATAGCCACCGTTTTGGAGAAAATACCCCCTATCTGGATCATTTCCAAAAGTGGGCATAATCAGTCCCTTTGACCTTCCTGAGGTCATTGGGAAATAACCAAAGGGCAGTGCTATAGGGGTTGGAACGTCAGAAATATATAAGTTGGCAAGGCCTGAAATTATTTTCTTTTTAGGGACAAATTTTGCCTTTCTAATTCGAATATAAAAATCGGGATCTTCTGGGGTTTGTGAGGAAGTCATTCGAATGTCTTTTAAAAAGTACACCGAATCATTCTCTTTTTTGGTCAGATTGGCCAAGACATTCATGCTCTCTCCTCCAAAGGAACCCAGGCCAGCTTGTTGTTCGGATCTTGAATTCCATATCAGTGCTTTTTGGGTGTCAAAATTAAAGCGAATGGAGTCTGGATTCACAGTGCTATTGGCTTGAATAAAATTTGGCAATTGCGAAAACTTACCTTCTTTGTCTTTGAGTCTTCCAGCATAAACCTCATTTTTAAGGTAATCCATGTCTATTTTACCCGAAGTAAGTTCAGTGTCTTGGTAGTATAATTCTGCTTCATCATACAAGTAAATGGCATGACTAGAAGTGCTCATTTTGGCATAAGCCTTTGCTTTATAGCGTATTTTATCTACTAAAATACCAGGCTTCTCAATGACAGAGTCTTTAGGAATACTGTCTGAAAGGGCGCTCTTTGGTTTTCTCCCATTTCTTCGCTCTGCCATCCTTTCTTCTAAAATCTTGAGGCTGTCTTGTTTGCTCTGCATCATCACAGACAGCGAGCTTCCCTCTTGGGCATAGGTTGTCGAGACTGCTAATAAGAGTCCAAAGAACAACAAAAAAAAAGACTTTTTTAAGAACAAAAATTGAAGCGAATTAGTTGCTTTTTATACGTGTTTTGAGGGTTCAAACTTACGCATATTTTTTATTTTGATCTCTGCTCTTAACAATATATTTAGGCTTCCGTGAGAGCTTATAATTTTGTATTTTTATACCTAGAGTTTAAAAACCTATTGTATTATATGAAGATTTCATCTACTTCTTTTTTGTGTTCGTTGTTTTTTATGGCATTTTCTGCATCGGTTTTTGCAAATCCAGACCCAGTAAAACCTTTTGTAGTTGTTCTAGATGCTGGGCATGGCGGAAAAGACCCTGGTAATTTGGGAAACGGGTATATGGAAAAAATCATCGCCCTAAAAATAGCCTTAGAGGCAGGTGCTTTACTGTCTTCTTATCAGGATATAAAGGTNATTTACACCAGAGATTCTGATNATTTTGTGGCNTTAACCCAGAGAGGNGCTATTGCTAATAAGGCAAAAGCAGACATATTTATTTCTATTCACTGTGATTCTCACACTTCAAANGCCTTTGGAGCAGGTACTTTTGTTTTGGGATTACATGCCAATAAACAAAACTTTGCGGTGGCTAAAAAAGAAAACTCAGCCATCTATTTGGAAGAGAATTTTGAAGAACGCTATGCGCAATATGACATTAATTCCCCAGAGTCCGTGATTGGTTTTACCATCATGCAAGAGGAATTTTTAGACAAGAGCATTCAATTGGCTAAATCCATGCAAGACCGATTTGCCAAAGGTTTAAAGCGAAATGACAGAAAAGTAAAACAAGCTGGTTTTATTGTGTTGCACCAGACTTTTATGCCGTCTGTATTGGTAGAAACTGGTTTTTTAACCAATGCCAATGAAGGCGCTTATTTAAACTCTAAGAAAGGACAGTCTGAAATGGCTGCAGCTATTGCAGAAGCGGTGTTAGAATATAAAAATGGACTTCAGACGGTTAGTTTAGAAGCTTTGACAACCGCAGTTAAAGAGAGCCCAGTGGTCACTAAAATGGCAGAAGTAAAAGAAATACCGGTTGCTGCTGACGCTGTGGAAGCAAAAAACATCGAGGAAAAAAAGGAAGATGCTGCTGAAAATCAAACCAATGAAGCGTCAAGTGTAGTAGCTACTCCAGTAGTCAAGACATTATCTCCGTCAGTCCCAATGGTTGAGAATAAGAAAGAAACAGTTAAAATTAATCCTGGCATTGTTTTTAAAATTCAGCTCATGGCGGTCTCCAAAAAAATACCCCTAACAGCAGATAATTTCAAAGGCCTGTCTGATATTTCTACAGAACCTGTGGGAAGTTTGCATAGGTATTTTTACGGTAAAACACCGGATTATAAACAAGCCAAGGATTTGCTTATTCAGGCGGTGAATGCGGGTTATCTAAACGCCTTTGTAGCCGCCTATGAAAATGGCACAAAAATCTCCCTGACAAAAGCCTTAGAAAGCTTGGACTAAACAGGGGCCAAAAGTGATTATTATTAGTAAATTTGTGTATAAATAAGAATATATATTGTGAATATAAGCAGGGAAATTAAGACGGGAATAATTGGTATAGGCGGTATTCTACTGTTTTTGTTGGGGTATAGCTATTTAAAGTCATCGCCTTTATTTGAAAACAACAAGACATTGTATGTGGTGTACCATCATGTGGGTGGTTTACAACCAGGAACTGCGGTTTCAATTAATGGTTTTACTGTAGGAAAAGTAAATGATGTAGGCTTTTTAGATGCTTCTGGAGATTTATTGGTCACTTTTTCTGTAGACGACAGTTTTAGTTTTTCTAAAAATTCTACCGCGGAACTTTATGACACTGGAATTATTGGGGGGAAAGGAATTCAAATTCTCCCAGCTTTTGACCAAGGACCCATAGCCCAAGCTGGAGACACTTTAATAGCATCTGTAAAACCAGGTGTTACAGAGTTATTGCAGCAACAGTTAAGCCCTTTGCAGAACAAAGTGGAAGACGTGATTAAAAATGCAGACTCTCTACTGGTCAATATTAACACAATATTAGACGGAAGAACTAAAAAAGACCTTAAACAAAGTATAGAAAGCCTAAATATTCTCATAGCTAATACCCAAAAAACGACTGAAGTGCTTTCAAATATTGTGGTGCTCAATAGAGGTGCCATTGAGGGAAGCATTCAAAACCTAGATAGTTTTACGGAAAACCTGGCTTTAGTAACAGATTCTATTTCAAAAATGGGGCTCACTAACACCTTTGCAAATTTGGCCCAAACGGCGGAACAATTAAATGCAATTTTGGCTGGTATTGAAAATGGAGAAGGAAGCTTAGGAAAACTCACCAAAGACACTGAGATGTATGATTATCTGACTCAGACCTCTAAAGAATTGTCTCTTTTACTTCAGGATGTCCGATTAAATCCAAAGCGATACATCAATGTATCTGTCTTTGGGAAAAAGCAAAAAGAATACCGCCTGCCCACAAATGATCCAGCAAACAAGACTGTTGATCCAGAGAATCAAAGCAATATAAACGCCCCTAAAAATTAATATATGCAGTATATTCCCAATGTGGTTTTTGCCCTTATTTTAGTTGTTGGCATTGGATACTTTGCGCAAAATATTAAACAGTTAATAGCCAATATTAGATTAGGAAAAAAACCACTAGTCAAAGGAGATAAAAAAGAGCGTTTAAAAAACGTAGCCTATATAGCCTTTGGACAAAGTAAAATGTTCAAACGACCCATTTCTGGATTGTTGCACCTAGTGGTGTACCTAGGCTTTGTCATTATTAATGTAGAAGTGCTGGAAATTGTTTTGGATGGTTTGCTAGGCACCCACAGGCTTTTTTCTTTCCTAGGACCTACATATAATGTGCTCATAGCTACTTTCGAAATTTTTGCCGGCGCAGTTGTTCTTGCAGTAGGGGTATTTTGGCTGAGGAGAAATGCTTTAAAAATAAGTCGTTTTTGGAAACCAGAAATGACTGCTTGGCCCAAAAATGACGCCAACTATATTCTCTATATTGAATGGGTGCTCATGGGGCTCTTTTTAACCATGAATGCTGCAGACTATCAATTGCAGCTCATGGACGCAGCTCATTATACTAAAGCAGGTGCATTTCCTGTAAGTAGTTTGTTGGCTCCTTTATTTGAAAACCTGTCAGAGACCAGCCTTATCTTGATTGAGCGAGGCGCTTGGTGGCTGCATATTTGCGGTATATTGTTCTTCTTAAATTATTTATATTACTCCAAGCACCTTCATATTTTATTGGCTTTTCCAAATACTTATTTTGGAAGACTCACGCCCCAAGGCCAATTTGCCCACAATGAAACAGTGGCCAAAGAAGTGGCTATGATGATGGACCCAACGGCAGATCCTTTTGCTGCGCCTGCGGCCGATGCCCCAGTACCAGAACGTTTTGGTGCCGCAGATGTTCAAGACCTCAATCAGATTCAATTGCTCAACGCCTACACCTGTACCGAATGTGGTAGGTGTACCGATATGTGCCCAGCCAATCAGACGGGAAAAAAATTGTCTCCAAGAAAGGTTATGATGGATACCAGAGACCGTTTGGAGGAAGTAGGAAAAAATACCAAGAAGAATAAAGGTGTATTTGTCCCAGATGGAAAACAATTGTTAGGGGACTATATTTCTGCAGAAGAATTGTGGGCTTGTACCTCATGTAATGCCTGTGTGGAAGCTTGCCCAGTGAGTATAGATCCGCTGTCTATTATTATGGAGATGCGTCATACTTAGTCATGGAACAATCTGCTGCTCCGCAAGCTTTAAATAATATGATGGGGAATATAGAAAACAACGGGGCTCCGTGGCCTTACAACCAACAAGATAGGCTCTTATGGGCCCAAGAAAAATAAAGCTATGTCTGAAAATAGAATAGAAGTTCCCACTCTAGCTGCAATGGCAGCTGCTGGGAAGGAAGCAGAAATATTATTTTGGGTGGGTTGCGCTGGAAGTTTTGACGAGCGCGCCAAAAAAATCACCAAAGCATTTGTGAAAATTCTTCACAATGCAGGGGTCTCTTTTGCGGTATTGGGTGCAGAAGAAACTTGTTCGGGAGATCCTGCTAAAAGGGCTGGAAATGAATTTTTATTTCAGATGCAGGCAGCCACTAATATTGCTACCCTAAATTCTTACGGGGTTAAAAAAGTAGTAACCGCTTGTCCACATTGCTTTAATACCTTAAAAAATGAATACCCTGCTTTGGGGGGTAACTACGAAGTAGTGCACCACACCCAATTACTTAAAGATCTTTTGGATCAAAATAGGCTCAGTCTGGAAGGAGGCGTGTATAAAGGAAAAAAAATTACCTTTCATGACCCTTGCTATTTAGGAAGGGCTAATGGGGTGTATGAGGCGCCCAGGGAACTGATTAAAAAATTAGATGCCCAGCTCGTAGAAATGAAAAACTGCAAGGAAAAAGGCTTGTGTTGTGGTGCAGGAGGTGCTCAGATGTTCAAAGATGCAGAACCTGGAGACAAGGAAATTAATATTGTGCGAACAGAAGAGGCCCTAGAAACGCAACCAGACATAGTAGCTGCAGCCTGTCCTTTTTGTAATACCATGATGACAGACGGGGTAAAAAACAAAGAAAAGGAAAGCAGTGTGGCGGTCATGGATATTGCTGAGCTTATTGCACAGGCTGGAGACCTTTAATATGACTCACAAGTCATTTTTTAAAATATTAAATATTTAATCTTTTATGTTAGTCCCTTTTTCAGAATTACCAGAAGATGCTAAAATCTGGATATACCAAAGCAATAGACCTTTCACCAATGAGGAANCGGCAGCCGTTAAAGCGGCTTGTGAATCTTTTTTATCTGGATGGACGGCCCATGGGAATGATTTGCANGCTGGGGTAGACATGCCTTATAACCGCTTTATAATCTTTGGATTAGATGCGCAGCAAGGCAGCGCATCCGGCTGCTCCATTGACAGTTCTGTTCGTTTTATTCAAAGTCTGGAAGCCCAATATAGTGTTGATCTCTTGGACAAGATGAATGTGACTTACAAGCAGGGACCCCATGTGGCACACAAAACCCTGATTGATTTTAAAAAAATGGCCAAAGACCGTTCTGTTACAGGAAATACAGTTGTTTTTAATAATTTGGTTACTACCAAAGCGGAGTATGAAAATTATTGGGAAGTACCTGCAAGTGAAAGTTGGCATGGACAATTCATGAAATAGCACCCTCATATGTTTAACACATTAAAAAACAACTTTAACCCATTGCTTTTGACGCTCATTTTTTTGAGTAGTCTCACTGCTTTAGCACAACAGTCTAAGGAAGAAGCAAGAGCACAATGGGTAGACAGTACGTATCAATCCCTTACGAATGCCCAGAAAATTGGGCAATTGTTTGTGGTGATGGTTCAAAGCAAAGCACCAGAGAAAGAATTGAAGGTATTTGAAGAGGAATTAAAAAGGCATCAGCCTGGAGGCGTGATATTTTCCTTGGGAACCCCGTATAAACAAGCCCAATTAACCAATCATTACCAGTCATTCAGCACTGTGCCACTTATGATCTCTATGGACGCAGAGTGGGGGGTAGCCATGCGATTAGATTCTGTGCCAAAGTATCCGTGGAATATGACTTTGGGGGCCATTCAGGACTTAAGCCTTCTTAGTACAATTGGTCGCCATATGGGCATGCAAGCCAAGCGCCTAGGGGTTCATATGAATTTTGCTCCAGTGGCAGATGTGAATATCAATCCAAACAATCCAATTATTGGCAACCGGTCTTTTGGATCGGATGTGCGAAGGGTATCGGCTAGGGCTTTGGCCCTTAGCCAAGGAATGAATGCAGCGGGTGTTTTTACTTGTGCCAAGCATTTTCCAGGCCATGGGGATACTTCTGTAGATTCTCATAAGGCCTTACCAGTATTGCCTTTTACTAGAGAAAGATTGGACAGTATAGAATTGTATCCCTACAAAACACCTTTATTACAAGGCGTTCAAGGGGTCATGGTAGCGCATTTAGATGTGCCTGTACTCACTGGTGAACCCGGTTTGCCGGTCTCTTTATCTCATAAAGTAACCACTGGATTACTGCAAAAAGAACTAAATTTTAAAGGGCTTGTTTTTACAGATGCCCTAAATATGAAAGGGGCCTCTGATTTTTCTCCTGATGGAGATGTGTCTTTAAAAGCTTTACTGGCTGGAAATGACGTACTGGTGATTCCTAATGATTTGGGACTTTCCATTGCGCATTTGTCAGAAGCACTAAAAAAAGGAGTGCTAACAGAGGCTAGGTTAGCCTATTCGGTAAAAAAAATATTGGCTGCTAAGTATGATTTGGGCCTTAATCAATACAGTCCTGTCCAGCTCAATGGACTCACCAAAGACCTAAACCAACCCATTTATAAGCAGACCATTGATAAGGCATATGCCCAAGCGGCCACTTATGTCTATCAAACAGATACGGCACCTATTGTTTTAAAACCTTCAGATAAAGTGGCTTTTGTAGCCTTTGGAGAAGCTTCTCCTGCGGTTTTTAAAGAAGCCCTTCAGTCTTTTGGCGCTCAGGCGGTGGCTGTGTCTGATTTAAAAAATGGGGTCCAATCTTTAAAAACATTTGATTATGTGGTGGTAGGCCACCATAGGTCTATGGAGACTGCTTATAAAGCCCATAGATTTTCTCCAGAGGAAGTCGCTCTTTTAAAAGACATTAACGCATTGTCCAATACCACTATTTTGGCTGTTTTTACAAAGCCTTATGCGGTATTAGATATTCCATTTATAAAAGAAATTCCCCTGCTGTTTTTTGGGTACCAAAATGCACCTCAAATCCAGCAATATGCCGCTCAAGTTCTTTATGGAAAAAAGGTGGCGCTTGGTGTATTGCCAGTTTCTTTAAAAGGAATTAAACATTAGATTATGAAAATTGCCATTGTATGTTACCCCACTTTTGGTGGGAGCGGTGTTGTTGCTACTGAATTGGGTATAGCCCTAGCCAATAGAGGGCACGAAATTCATTTTGTGACCTATAAGCAGCCGGTTAGGCTTGAATTATTAAATGCAAACATTCATTTTCATGAAGTACATGTGCCTGAATACGCGTTGTTTCATTACCAACCTTATGAATTGGCGCTGTCTAGTAAATTGGTAGACACTGTGAAAATGTATGGCATTGAAGTGCTTCATGTGCATTATGCTATTCCACACGCTTATGCGGGCTATATGGCCAAGCAAATGCTAGCCAAAGAGGGTATTTATATTCCAATGATTACCACCCTACACGGTACAGACATTACTCTAGTGGGTAAGCATCCTTTTTATAAGCCAGCGGTTACTTTCAGTATTAATGAATCTGATGTGGTCACGGCTGTGTCTGATAGTTTAAAAAAAGACACCCTAGAACTTTTTGACATTAAAAATGAGATTGAGGTTATTCCTAATTTTATTGATACTAAGAAGTATGCCCATGATTACACAGATTGTCAGCGTTCCTTAATGGCTCAAGACCACGAGCGAATTGTGACGCATATCTCTAATTTTAGAAAAGTAAAACGCATTGCAGATGTGGTGGCTATTTTTCATAAAATCCAAGAACGTATTCCTGCCAAACTCGTGATGGTAGGTGAGGGGCCAGAAAGAGAAAAAGCAGAAATTCAATGTGAGGCCCTTGGCATAACAGACAAAGTGTTGTTTTTGGGAAACAGCAATGAAAT
>JGI26088J50261_1001435_pt1 | contig 12837 bp, 11 predicted proteins | sample SaaInl1SG_22_DNA_FD_50261 | JGI IMG/M metagenome (IMG submission 50261)
CATCGTCATTCCGCTGATCAACACGCCATGCGTCACCGTCTGGGCCGTGCTTGGCTCGAAAACGAAACGCTGGCTGAATGCACCACGCAGATTGCGGGCATTCAACATCACCATGGGACTTATACTGATCGCCTCAATCTTGCCTATTTTGCGTGTAGGTGTACCGGTTTAGCCCACAATACCCACTCAAAAAGGCACGTCACCCGCTTGGTCAGCCGCCACAATGAAGCGCGCAACAACTTTCTTAGCACCCGCCTTATCGAACTCGATATCCAGCTTGTCGCCTTCAATGCCCATCACTGTGCCGTAGCCAAATTTGGTGTGGAATACACGATCACCAGCAGTATGCGCGCTGACCGCTGTTGCATCGATTGTGATGTTTTTCGCCTCTGCAGGTTGGGTCATGCCGCGCTGCGCTGCGCGTGATTGAAGCCGCCGCCATCCCGGTGAGTTGTAGACATTGGCCGAGGCCGCTTCTTCATGCAGTGTTGATTGCGGTGCGGCTGCGGCACCAAAACCACCACCATAAAGACCGGGCGGTGTCAGCACATCAACGTGTTCTTCGGGTAGCTCGTCAATGAAGCGCGAGGGCATCGCCGATTGCCATTGACCGTAAAGCCTGCGGTTAGCAGCAAATGAGATCGTGCAAATCGCCTCTGCTCGCGTGATGCCTACATAGGCCAAGCGCCGCTCTTCCTCGAGACCCTTCACACCGCTTTCATCCATGGACCGCTGTGATGGAAACAGGCCGTCCTCCCAACCAGGCAAGAAGACCGCTGGGAACTCCAAACCCTTGGCGCCGTGCAAAGTCATGATGCTGACTTTCTCGCCGTCTTGTTCGCTTTCGTTGTCCATGATCAAGCTGACGTGCTCAAGAAACCCTTGCAGGTTCTCAAAGCCTTCCAGCGCCTTCACAAGTTCCTTAAGGTTTTCAAGCCGCCCCGGCCCCTCGGGTGTTTTGTCGTTTTGCCACATCTCGATGTAGCCAGACTCTTCTAAGATAAGCTCTGCCACTTCGATGTGGCTGCGGCGCGCCTCGGATATCCAACTGTGCCAGCGGTCAAATCCCGCTACGAACTTTTCAAGTTCCTTAAACCCTTTGCCCGTGATCCCTTTGGCCGCGACCAGTAAACGCGCGCCTTCAATAAGCGACACACCATTACTACGTGCCGCCACTTGGATTTTCTGTTGGGCTTTGTCGCCAAGGCCGCGCTTGGGCGTATTGATAATCCGCTCAAATGCCAGATCGTCCGTGGGGCTAATCGCAAGGCGGAAGTACGCCATCGCATCGCGGATCTCCATCCGCTCGTAGAAACGCGGCCCCCCAATCACGCGGTACGGCAGCCCGATGGTCAAAAAGCGGTCTTCAAAGCCCCGCATTTGATGCGACGCGCGCACAAGGATTGCCATATCATCAAGGCTGATCGGGGCTTGCCCGCGCGTGCCGCGCTGCATGGCCTCAACTTCTTCACCAATCCAACGGGCTTCTTCATCGCCGTCCCAATGACCAATAAGGCGTACTTTGTTACCCTCGTCGCGTTCGGTCCAAAGGGTCTTTCCAAGACGTCCNTTNTTGCCCGCGATNACACCAGATGCTGCCCCNAGAATATGATNNGTCGAGCGATAGTTTTGCTCAAGCTTGACCACATGCGCGTTCTCNAAGTCNTTTTCNAAGCGCAAAATATTGCCAACTTCTGCGCCCCGCCAGCCGTAGATNGANTGATCATCGTCGCCCACNCAGCAGATGTTTTTGTGCCCNGCCGCNAACAANCGNAGCCACATATATTGCGCCACNTTCGTATCTTGGTATTCGTCCACAAGGATGTATTTGAACCACCTTTGATACTGTGCNAGCACATCTGAGTGGTTTTGGAAAATGCTTACGACGTGCAACAACAGATCGCCAAAATCACAGGCGTTAAGCGTTTTCAGACGCGCTTGGTATTGCGCGTAAATCTCAACACCACGCCCATCAAAGGCACTGCTATCGGCAACAGGCACGTTCTCAGGCGTTAGTGCACGGTTTTTCCAACCGTCAATCACCGTCCCAAGCGCCCGCGCAGGCCAGCGTTTTTCATCCAAGCCATCCGCCACAATCAGTTGCTTTAGCAGGCGGTTCTGATCGTCGCGGTCCAGAATGGTGAAGTTGGACTTCAGTCCAGCAAGCTCTGCATGTCTGCGCAACAACTTCACACAAATCGCGTGGAACGTGCCAAGCCACGGCATTCCCTCAACCGTTGCGCCCATCAGTGCGCCAACACGGTCCTTCATCTCGCGCGCGGCTTTGTTGGTGAACGTCACCGCCAACACCTCGTTCGGGCGAGCACGACCAGTCGTCAAAAGATGTGCGACCCGACAGGTCAGCGCCTTGGTTTTACCGGTACCGGCACCCGCCAACATCAAAACGGGNCCATCAAGGGTCTCTACGGCCTGACGTTGCGCGGGGTTCAAGCTGTCCAAATAGGGCGCAGGGCGCGCCTGCATGGCANGTTGACTTAGCGGGATGCTTGCCGCCTCGAAGGCGTCATCTTCNGAAAAATCGCTCATGTGTAATTATGTAGCGCGGTTGCCCTNCGGTGAAAACCCATGTTCGCTCATTGTTCGCCGCNCAGGCGCTGCGCAGACACATACCCAATTCTACGATGTTTACGGATTTACAAAAACGTCATAGAAGATACTCAAATTGCTGCACTGCAACATGACTACACAAGGACGATCCCATGGCTGATTTCAACAAAATTCTTATTGCCAACCGTGGGGAGATCGCGATCCGAATTATGCGCGCGGCAAACGAGCTTGGCAAANAGACGGTCGCGGTATTTGCTGAAGAAGATAAGCTGGGACTGCACCGTTTTAAGGCGGATGAAGCATACCGTCTCGGCGAGGGCCTTGGCCCCGTTGCAGCCTATCTGAGCATTGACGAAATGATCCGCGTTGCTCTTGAGGCGGGCGCAGATGCGATCCACCCGGGCTATGGGTTGTTGTCGGAAAACCCCGAGTTCGTGGATGCATGCGCTGCAAACGGCATTACTTTTATTGGCCCCAAGGCTGACACGATGCGCGCTTTGGGTGACAAGGCAAGCGCCCGCCGCGTCGCCATTGACGCCAATGTTCCTGTGATCCCCGCCACCGAGGTGCTGGGCGATGATATGGCAGAGATCAAAAAACAAGCGGCTGAAGTCGGCTATCCACTGATGCTTAAGGCGTCATGGGGTGGCGGCGGCCGCGGGATGCGCCCGATCTTTAGCGAAGACGAACTTGAGGAAAAAGTCCTCGAAGGCCGCCGTGAAGCTGAAGCCGCGTTTGGCAACGGCGAAGGTTATCTTGAAAAGATGATCACCCGCGCGCGCCACGTTGAAGTACAAGTGTTGGGCGACAGCCACGGTGAGATGTATCATCTTTACGAGCGCGACTGTTCTGTCCAACGCCGCAACCAAAAAGTCGTTGAGCGCGCCCCTGCCCCCTATCTAAGTGGCACCCAACGCGAGCAAATCTGCAACTTGGGCAAAAAGATCTGTCAGCACGTCAATTATGAATGTGCCGGCACTGTTGAGTTCTTGATGGATATGGACAGCGGNGAGTTCTACTTCATTGAGGTGAACCCACGCGTCCAAGTTGAGCATACTGTCACCGAAGAGGTCACAGGCATCGACATTGTGCGCGCGCAGATCCTAATCGCAGAGGGTAAATCCCTTGTTGAGGCGACAGGCGTGTCGACCCAGTATGATGTAAAACTTGACGGTCACGCCATTCAATGCCGCGTCACGACNGAAGACCCGCAAAACAACTTTATTCCTGACTATGGCCGGATCACAGCGTACCGCGGTGCTACGGGCATGGGCATTCGGCTTGATGGCGGCACAGCTTATTCTGGCGCGGTCATCACACGGTATTACGACAGCCTGTTGGAAAAAGTCACCGCTTGGGCCCCGACGCCAGAAGCCGCCATTGCGCGGATGGACCGTGCCCTGCGGGAGTTCCGTATCCGCGGTGTTTCAACCAACATTGCCTTTGTCGAGAACCTGCTCAAGCACCCGACGTTCCTCAGCAATGAGTACACCACCAAGTTTATCGATGACACGCCTGCGCTGTTTGATTTCAAAAAGCGCCGTGACCGTGCGACGAAACTGCTTACCTATATTGCGGACATAACCGTAAACGGACACCCCGAGACTGTTGACCGCTCCCTGCCCGCAGCAGAAGCGCGCGCGCCAAAGCCACCAGTGCGCATTGCAAAGAACACGCCGGATGGCACACGCACAATTCTGGATGCCCAAGGCCCGCAAGCCGTGGCCGATTGGATGGCGGCACAAAAGCACTTGCTGATTACCGATACGACAATGCGCGATGGGCACCAGTCCTTGCTGGCCACACGCATGCGCTCAATTGATATGATCAAAGCGGCACCAGCGTACGCGCAAAACCTATCGGGGCTTTTCTCGGTTGAATGTTGGGGCGGCGCGACTTTTGACGTGGCCTATCGTTTCTTGCAGGAATGCCCATGGCAGCGTTTGCGCGACATCCGCGCACAGCTTCCAAATGTCATGACACAAATGTTGCTGCGCGCCTCAAACGGTGTCGGCTACACGAACTACCCCGACAACGTGGTTGAGTTCTTTGTCAAACGCGCCGCTGCCTCTGGTGTTGATGTATTCCGCGTCTTTGACAGCCTAAACTGGGTCGAAAACATGCGTGTTGCGATGGACGCGGTGATTGATGCGGGCAAAGTGTGCGAAGGCACTATTTGCTACACTGGTGATCTGCTGAACCCCGAGCGCAGCAAATACGATCTAAAATATTACGTTGATATGGGCCAAGAGTTGAAGGCCGCAGGTGCGCATGTGCTGGGTCTGAAAGATATGGCAGGGCTTATGAAGCCCGCATCAGCGCGCATCTTGATCAAAGCGCTCAAAGAAGAAGTCGGCCTTCCGATACACTTCCACACCCATGACACTGCAGGCATGGCAACTGCGACAATTATTGCAGCCGCCGAAGCGGGTGTAGACGCCGTTGATTGTGCAATGGACAGCTTTTCAGGCAACACATCCCAAGCAACATTGGGATCAGTCGTTGAAGCGTTGCGCAACACAGATCGCGACACTGGCCTTGATATCAAAGCGATCCGTCAGATCAGCGATTATTTTGAGGCCGTGCGCGGACAATACGCAGCATTTGAAAGCGGCCTCCAAGCACCGGCATCAGAAGTATATCTGCACGAAATGCCCGGCGGTCAGTTCACGAACCTCAAGGCACAAGCCCGCAGCTTGGGCCTGGAAGAACGCTGGCACGAAGTGGCGCAAATGTATGCAGACGTGAACCAGATGTTCGGCGACATCGTTAAAGTCACACCGTCGTCTAAGGTGGTCGGCGACATGGCACTGATGATGGTCGCCCAAGGGCTTAGCCGCGCGGATGTGGAAAACCCCAAAAAGGATGTCTCATTCCCAGACAGTGTGATCGACATGATGAAGGGCAACTTGGGGCAACCCAAAGGCGGCTTCCCCGATCTGATCGTTTCCAAGGCATTGAAAGGCGACAGCCCGAACCTTGAACGCCCCGGGAAACACCTCGCGCCTGCCGATCTTGAAGCAGAACGCGCGGCAGCAAGCACGGCCTGTGGTGGCAGCAGCATCGATGACGAAGACCTTGCCGGGTATCTGATGTATCCAAAAGTCTACACAGATTACGCGACACGCCACGATATGTACGGTCCAGTTCGCGCCCTGCCGACGCCGGTCTTTTTCTACGGAATGGACGTAGGCGATGAAATCGCAGCCGAGATTGACCCAGGCAAAACGCTGGAGATCCGCCTGCAGGCAATCGGCGACACCAATGAAGATGGTGAAGTAAAAGTATTCTTTGAGCTAAACGGCCAGCCGCGCAACATTCGCGTGCCAAACCGCGCCATCAAAGCAACCACCGCCGCCCGCCCCAAAGCAGAGTTGGGCAACGCGGACCACATCGGCGCCCCCATGCCCGGAGTTGTCGCAAGCGTCGGCGTCACTGTTGGTCAAAAAGTCAGTGAGGGCGATTTGCTTCTGACAATCGAAGCAATGAAGATGGAAACAGGCATCCACACCGAGCGCGACGCGGTCATCAAGGCCGTTCACGTCACGGCTGGGGGTCAGATTGACGCCAAAGACCTTCTGGTTGAGTTCGAATAACCCGCCAACCCAACTTATCGACCCAACGCCAAAGCCCCGCAAACCTTTGTTTTGCGGGGCTTTTTGCTGTGCGATGACTGCAGACAACACCCTTCGCAAAAGCATTTACAAAAAAATGTCATATTTCGTAATTTTCGCCTTGCAGCCACCCCGTGAAAATCCTAAATCAGGCGCACTAACGGATGCGGGCGTAGCTCAGGGGTAGAGCATAACCTTGCCAAGGTTAGGGTCGGGCGTTCGAATCGCCTCGCCCGCTCCAGTTAGCCGGTTTTACCCAAGCCGGACACAAACAAAGGTCGCCTTAATCGGCGGCCTTTTGTGTTTTTACTGGGCAATCTTTGGTCGATCGTAACTTGCACCCGCTGAAACCCCAAAGCCGCACCTCGTAAAAATCAGTAGCGCTGATCTTTCGCGCTGCGCCAAAACCGCCTAGAGCCTGTCATACCATCACAGTGGAGATGAAATGATGCGCACAAGTAAAGTTGCCCGTAAAACAGCAGAAACGGAGATTTCTGTTGAACTGACCCTCGACGGCACTGGCACCTATGACAACCAAACTGGCGTTGGCTTTTTTGACCACATGCTGGATCAGCTTGCGCGTCACGCCTTGATGGACATGACTGTGCGCTGTTCTGGTGATTTGCATATTGATGACCACCACACAGTTGAAGACGTGGGGATCGCAATTGGACAAGCCCTGAATGAAGCGTTGGGCGACAAGCGTGGCATCAACCGTTACGGTGAATGCGCACTTGCCATGGATGATGCGCAAGTACGCTGCGCGCTTGATCTGTCTGGCCGCCCCTTCTTGATTTGCAATCTCGATATGCCCACGCAGAAAATTGGCACGTTTGACACCGAACTGGTGCGCGAGTTTTTCCAAGCGCTTTCGACCCATGGCGGCATCACGTTGCACATCGATCAAGTGCACGGCTTCAACAGCCACCACATTGCCGAGGCCGCTTTCAAAGCTGTGGCCCGCGCCCTGCGCAGCGCCATAGAACAAGACCCCCGCAAAGCGGATGCAATCCCTTCAACCAAGGGTATTCTCTAAATGCGCACTGTCCTGATCGACTACGACAGCGGCAATCTTCATTCAGCAGAAAAAGCGTTTCAGCGCATGGCGCTGGAACGTGACGCGGGCGAGGTAATCGTCAGTGACCGCGCGGAAGATGTGGCCAGTGCAGACCGCATTGTCCTTCCTGGGGACGGCGCTTTTCCCGCCTGTCGCAGCCAGCTTTTTGAACGCTCTGATTTGTTTGAGGCGCTCAACGAGGCTGTCACGCAAAAAGGTCGCCCGTTTATGGGGATTTGCGTCGGCATGCAGCTGATGGCGAACCGTGGTTTTGAGTACGAAGAAGTTGACGGCTTTGGTTGGATCAACGGCGATGTGAAACGCATCGCTCCAACAGATTCTAACCTTAAGATCCCGCACATGGGGTGGAACGAGTTAATCATCGATGCCCCCCACCCCGTTTTGGATGGTGTCACAAACGGCGACCATNCCTATTTTGTGCACAGCTATCAGATGGAAATGCACAGCATGGGCGAACGTCTGGCCCATGTNGAATACGGGGGCGATGTAACAGCAGTTGTGGGCACGCAAAACCGTATTGGCGTGCAATTTCATCCCGAGAAATCACAAAGCGCGGGTCTGCGCATGATCGGTAACTTTTTGACGTGGGCTCCGTAGCCTTGGCCCCGTAAGCCACATCAACAGACCCAGTTGCTAAAAGTAGAAAAGCCCAAAAGTTTGGATGAACCTTTGGGCTTTGGCGTTTCAGATCGAGTGACTAATTTTAATTTACGCGCGTCCAGACCTGCNTTTTGCAGATAATTGCAACGCAGCCTGAGACATTCAAAACATCGCCAGACAGTGACATCTTCGAGTTAAAGACCTTATCTGTGGATGGCTGCCAGATTTTGCCAGACTTGTAAGACCCACCGCCGCGCGCAACCATGTCCCAGACAAGCTTTTTGCCTTGATTATCGGATGCCCACGGGCCTTGCGCATTAAATGCCTGTGCGATCACGCCACAAATCTTGTCGCCACAGGTGCTCATTTCAACGTGGGCGTAGTTGCCATCGTCCACTTCTGTTTTCCACGTCCCCAAAACAGGGTCCGCTGCGGCAAAGCCTGCCCCCATCACCAACGCAACAGCGGCGCCAATCACCTTTTTCATACCGAGTTCCTCCCTAAGCTAAGATATCCTGCAACCGCGATGCGCGCGCGGACAAGGCTGACGTTGCGTTGCGGGGCCGAATGCCTATAACCGCGCCAACACCGTTTAACAAAGAGATGCCTCATGATCCTCTATCCTGCAATCGACCTTAAAGATGGCAAAGCCGTTCGCCTTGTGCACGGCGACATGGAGCAAACAACGGTTTTTAATGACAATCCTGCGGCGCAGGCGCTTTCGTTTGTTGATGCGGGGTGCGAATGGCTGCACCTTGTGGATCTAAACGGCGCTTTCGAGGGGGAACCAGTAAACGCCGCTCCCGTTGAGGCGATATTGAGCCAGACAAACGTGCCTGCCCAATTAGGTGGCGGTATCCGCAACATGGCCACCATTGAACGCTGGCTCGACAAAGGGCTTGCGCGGGTAATTTTGGGCACAGTTGCCGTAGAAAACCCCGATCTTGTTCGACAAGCTGCACGTGCTTTTCCTGGCAAAGTGGCCGTGGGACTTGATGCGCGCAACGGCTTTGTGGCCACGCGCGGATGGGCCGAGGAAACAGACATCCAAGTGGTTGATCTGGCCAAAAAGTTCGAAGACGCAGGTATCGCCGCGATCATCTACACAGACATCATGCGCGATGGTGCCATGAAAGGTCCCAACATCGACGCAACCGCCGCATTGGCCCGCGCCGTAGACATTCCAGTCATCGCATCTGGTGGCGTATCATCCATGGCCGATCTGACAGCATTGAAGGACACCGGCGTGATCTCGGGCGCTATTTCAGGCCGTGCGCTTTACGATGGCGCGATTGATCTTTCTGCGGCTCTTGCAGCGCTCAAATCATAACTTCTGTTTCACGCCCCAACCCAGTAGACACATCATATGTTAAAAACCCGCATCATTCCCTGCCTTGACGTTGCCGAGGGCCGCACGGTCAAAGGTGTCAACTTCGTCGATCTGATTGATGCAGGCGATCCTGTGGAACAAGCCAAGGCCTATGATGCTGCTGGCGCAGATGAGTTGTGTTTTCTTGACATCAAAGCCACCCATGAGAACCGCGGCACGCTTTATGATTTGGCCCGCCGCACTGCTGAACACTGTTTTATGCCGCTGACCGTTGGTGGCGGTGTGCGCACGCATCATGACGTGCGTAAACTGCTACTCGCAGGCGCTGATAAAGTCAGCTTTAACTCAGCCGCTGTTGCGGACCCCGATGTGGTGTCCGAAGCCGCCAACCGTTTCGGGAGCCAGTGCATCGTTGTGGCCATTGATGCAAAAACCGTCAGCCCCGGAAAATGGGAAATATTCACTCACGGCGGGCGCAAAGGAACGGGCATCGATGCGGTGGAATTTGCAAAAACGGTTGTTGCAAAAGGTGCAGGGGAAATCCTGCTGACCTCAATGGACCGCGATGGCACAAAACAAGGCTTTAACCTGCCCCTGACCCGCGCAATTTCTGACGCGGTGAACGTACCTGTAATTGCATCAGGTGGTGTGGGCACCTTGGATCACTTGGTCGAGGGCGTCACGGAAGGTGGGGCTTCCGCTGTTCTGGCAGCCTCAATCTTCCACTTTGGCACCTACACAATCGCCGAAGCAAAAGCCCACATGGCCGCCGCTGGCATACCGATGAGGCTCTCATGACTTTAGAAGATCTTTACGACATCATCCAAGCCCGCAAGACGGCAGATCCTGATAGCTCATGGACCGCAAAACTGCTGTCAAAAGGTCCCGAAAAATGCGCTGAAAAGTTTGGCGAAGAGGCGGTTGAGGCCATCATCGAGGCCGTGAAAGAATGACAAGCAAGGCCTTACTGGTGAAGCTGCCGATGTCCTCTACCATTTGCTTGTGATGTTGGCGTCGCGCGATGTGCCGCTTGGTGACGTTTTGGATGAGTTGGCACACCGGCAGGGACAATCAGGCCTGACCGAAAAAGCAAACCGCCCCTCAAATACGTGAACCACTTTTGCAAAGCAGCCGCCCTCCTTGGCGCCGCTTTTGCGTTTACCGCGTTTATTTTGGCGATCATCGCGCTTTTTGATGCGATAAACCGTTGCCCCGGATCACAGTGTAGAGACGCGGCACTAAGCGTGGCGCTCTACATCACGGCGGGCATATTTTGTATTCTAGTCGCAAGACATATCTGGCCACACCGCGCAAAAGAAAATGCGCCCGAGGTCAATTAACCAAGGGCGCAAGGTGCGGAACGAGGGACAGTAAACATGGACAAGGTGTGTTCCATCCCCTGCCCACAACAGCAAATAATCGCTGCGCTCTAGAAATTCAGAGCTTGTCGCAAAAATGTGAACAGAGGATTAAGCCCTGTGTCACGCCAAAACGCTTGGCCAATTCGCATCAGCCTTGGCAACGTTACCGGGGATGTCGTTCGACCAAATGCCGCGAACAACTTTATTGAAGTTCAAATAAAGCTTATCATCCACGATGGTCCACGCATCAGGCGATGTGGTCGCTGTCCCACCTTTGGAGACCGCATAAGCGCAATAGCCGCCGTATTGGGGCGCAAAGGTTTCTGGTTGAGCCTTAAACATGGCTTGATTTTCTGCGGTCGCAACAGCCATGTAGCGCCGTTATACTCCGCGCTATAGGCAGCATCGCCTGTAACGGGCACGCTTTGAGTAAAGTATGCAACGGGATCGTAACCGCGAATGGCTACGCCTTCGTCTGTGAATACAGCGGGCTTGGCTGCATGTGCAATTCCTGCGAGCAACGGCAAAACAGGGGCTGCAACAGCGGCGGACAAAATCGCGCGACGGTTTAAAATATATGAGTTCATGGGGTTTCCTTTACCAACTACTACTTGGCCCAAGGATGCGCGCAGCCAGTCGCTTACACCAGCCCCCACACGGTATTGTCAGACTGTGTTACAGCGCTCAGTCAAAGATGTCCTCAACCACATCTTCAATCTCGTCCCATACTTTTGAGACGAGCCGAGACACACTAAGCTTCCGCCCCAACTTCACGCCAAATTTACGCCGTTTACCCTTTTTGGGTCTGACCACTTTCTGCTCTTTGCTCCGCTTCGCCTTTTGGGCAGGCCCCGCAGGTTTTTTAACGGTGGTCTCAACGGGACGGGCTGTAGGGGCGTTGACCGGCATCAGTTTAAGATCATTCAAAGGCGCGCCACAACTTACGCATGACAATTCATGGCGCACATCGCCGCGCAGCACCAGCGCCGCACGGGTACCGCAATAACAACACGTAGCAAGCTTCTGCGCGGCCAATACCCTACCCGCGTGCCGCGTAAAGCGCCACCGCAGCGGCATTTGACACGTTGAGCGAGCCAAACGTGCCCGCAAAATCAATTTTCACCAACTGATCGACCGTTTCTTTGGTTTTTTCGCGCAGGCCAGGCCCCTCTGCACCCATCACCAACGCAACGGGCTGCGCCCGCTTGCCTTCTAAAGCCTGCTCAATGTTCATCTCTGCTTCGCCATCAAGGCCCAGCACAAGGTAGCCCATCGACTGCATAGATTCGATTGTTTCGGCTAGATTGCGCACCCGCAGATAAGGCTGCCGTTCAAGCGCGCCACTTGCGGTTTTTGCCAACGCACCAGTTTCAGGCGCAGATCCACGGTGGGTTCCGATCACAGCACGTGCGCCAAAAACCTCGGCTGATCGCAAAATTGCACCAACGTTATGGGGGTCCGTTACCCGGTCCAAAAGAACCACNCGNAGCGCACCTGCATCCGGATCACCGCCAATAACCACCTCATCCAGCTTGCCCCAATTCAGCGGCTTTACTTCCAAAGCAGCGCCTTGATGGACGGATTGCGGATCAAGGGGCGCTGTGAATTTACGCGCATCGCACATCTCCGGTTCACCTTCGAAGTGGGCCATTGCCTCACCCAGCCGATCCGCAGCATTACGCGTCACAATCAAACGCAATTTCTGCCGCTCGGGGTTCATCAGCGCATCGCGCACAGCGTGCAGGCCAAAGAGCCACACAGTCTCATTCGCAGCGGCGCGTTTGTCTTGTTCTTTTTTGACGACCCACTTCGGCTTTTTCATCTCAATCCATCCAATCTTTGGTTACCAGCCACCTAATCCCTTGGCTCAGAAAAAACCAGTGAGCATCTTTTCTTCATAAAAACTGATAAAGTGAAATAAACCGTCGCAAACCCGAATTTTCATTATTGACGCCCCAGATGTGCCACGGTATCCGACCCACCAGTGGGCGACAGGCCGCAAGGTGTGGCAGGGGACTGTAACTCCCTCGCGGAGACGCACGCCTGGTTCGATTCCAGGGTCGCCCACCACTAATTTTATTGCTTAGACATTAGTAAATCTCACGAGGGACTGTTTCGTTTTCCATCACTTTTGGAGACGAAAAATGACTGATACCTACACTTTCCTTGAATACGCTAAAGAAGAAGCCAGCCGTATGTGGGCCGGTAAACATCGAGAACGGTCCATCGCAATGGCCGAAAGATTTGCCGATTTTGAAGACTTCGAAGAAAGACCAATCAACAGCT
>JGI26088J50261_1001438_pt1 | contig 12820 bp, 11 predicted proteins | sample SaaInl1SG_22_DNA_FD_50261 | JGI IMG/M metagenome (IMG submission 50261)
ACGCCCGGAATTAACGCCCAAAATCAACGCCTGAGCTCAAACACCATGCCGTCATAGCCAGGCTCAACCCCTTTCGGGCAACGCGCCAGCAAGGTCTGGTAATCTGCCTCCAGCCCCAAATGGGTCAATACCGCCTGTTTCGGGCGCACACGCTCAATCCAGGAAAAGGTCAAATCATAATGGGCATGTGCCTGATGCTCGGTCTCGCGCAAGCTCTCGACAATCCAGAGCGGCAATCCTGCCAGTTTGTCAAAATTTTCCTCCGGCATATCCTTCACATCGGTTGAATAGCCGCATAGATTGTTAAAAATGAAGCCTAATGAGAAGGTTGTGCCATGTTCCTGATGCAAGATATCAATTGAAATATCCCCAATATCCAGGCTTTGTCCCGCCGCTATTTCCCGATGTTTAAAGGGCGGCACAAAATAGCTGGGGCTTTCCTTTTTCTTCTCAAACATATAGGGCACACGCGCGCGGATATCCGTGCCATGAATATCGGTTGCATACATATTGATTTCTTTTCGATCAGGCCAGTAAAATACCCGCAAATCATCCAGACCTGCCACATGGTCGGAATGGGTATGGGTAATAAGCAGACCATCCAATTTAGGAATATTGAGCGGCAATAGCTGGTTGCGAATATCCGGCCCTGCATCTACCAGAATGGTGGTGGTTTCCGATTCTACCAGCAAGGCACAGCGCTGGCGGCGATTTTTTGGCTCATTCGGGTCACATAACCCCCAGCCGGCACGCCCCAGACAAGGCACACCAACAGATGTTCCGCATCCAAGCAGGGTGATTTTTAGCTTTTCTGCGCTCATCCCCTCAGCTCATCCTTTGGTTTTCGGTTGCATTTTATCAAATAGCGCCAGCGTATTTTCACGCGTCAAGGCCGCCATTTCTGCCGCATCCAGCCCTTTTACCCCAGCTAGACAATTAAGCACATAGCGGGTAAAGCCCGGCTCATTGGTTTTGCCGCGATGGGGCGGCGGTGCCAGATAGGGCGAATCTGTTTCCACCAGCAGCCTGTCCAACGGCACATTTTTAGCAATCTGGCGTAATTCTTCAGACTTATTAAAGGTAAGAATACCTGAAAAACTGATATAAAAACCGATATTTAACGCACGTTCTGCCAGCTTTGCCCCGGAGCTGAAACAATGCAGCACGCCTTTAAATGCGCCCTTCTCCATCTCGGATTCCAGAATATCGGCCATATCTTCATCGGCGTCTCTGGCGTGCACAATAATCGGCAGGCCTAAATCACGGGCAGCTCTAATCTGGGTTCTAAAGCTGTCTGCCTGTGCCTGGCGCGGGGCATAATCATAAAAATAATCCAGCCCTGCCTCGCCGATAGCCACGCATTTATCATGGCTGGCCAGCTTGACCAGAGCGTTATAATCACAAGCCTGCGGGTCTTTTTCTGCCTCATGGGGGTGAATGCCGACACTAAACCAGATATTGTCATAGCTTTCGGCCAATTGACGCGGTTTATGGGCGGTATCCAGACGCACCCCGATAGATATTATCTCTGTTACGCCAAGTTCGGCGGCACGGGCGATGACATCTGGCAGCTGTTCGGCAAATTGCGGATAATCCAGATGCGCATGACTATCGATAATGGACAGGGTTTGCAGGGTTTGGCTCAATGCTCCTCCCCCTTTTCATCCATAAAGCGCGGAAACACCCCTTCCGGCCTGGCGATGGTTTGACCTGATGCTATCCGCCCTGCCCCGCCAATAACCGCAAAATCCCGCGCCCCCTCTTCTATCAATAGCTGATCCAGCAGCCTGGCAGCAGAGACAGGCATAATCGGCTGAATAAGAATGGCAACCTGCCGGATAGTTTCCAGCAATACGGCCAAAACCTCTGCCATACGGGCGGGATCGGTTTTTTTCAGCGCCCAGGGGGCGGTCTGATCAATATAGCGGTTAGCTTTGGCAATCACTTCCCAGACAAGNCGCAAGGCTTCATGGAAAGCCTGTTTGTCCATTTCANCGCGCACCGCATCCAACAGGCCATCTGCGGCCTCTATCAAGGCGNCATCNTCGGTCTGCAACTTCTTTGGAAATGCCGGTATCACGCCATCCAGATTTTTAAANACAAGCGACAGGGTGCGCTGNGCCAAATTGCCAATATCGTTCGCTAAATCACTGTTAATACGCTGGATCATCTGATCNCGCACAAAATCGCCATCGCGCCCAAAAGGGACTTCNCGCATCAGAAAATAACGGGTCTGATCCAGCCCGTATTCTTCTACCAGCTTTAGCGGATCAATCACATTGCCAAGCGATTTTGAAATTTTCTCGCCCTCATTAGTCCACCAGCCATGGGCAAAAACACGCTTAGGCAGAGGCAGTTCTGCGGCCATTAAAAAAGCCGGCCAGTAAACAGCGTGAAAGCGCAAAATATCCTTGCCCACCATATGCAAATCCGCTGGCCAGTATTTTTCAAACGCCTCTGCCCCCTCATGCCAGTCCAGCGCAGTAATATAATTTGTCAGCGCGTCCAGCCATACATACATCACATGGGCAGAATCCTTTGGCACAGGGATCCCCCAGTCAAAGGTTGTCCGGCTGACAGATAGATCCCGCAAGCCGCTGGAAACAAAGCTGATGACTTCTTTTTTCCGCCCTTCCGGAGCAATAAAATCCGGATTTTGTTGATAATATTCCAGCAAGGGCTGTTGCCAGTGCGACAGGTTAAAGAAATAACTTGGCTCTTCTACCCATTCCACCGGCGCGCCGGTCGGGGCTTTGCCATCTACCAGTTCAGTTTCGGTAAAAAAGGCTTCATCGCGCACCGAATACCAGCCAGCATATTTATCCAGCCGGATATGTCCCCGCTCTTCCAGGCGTGACCACAAGGTTTGTGTCGAGCGATAATGCCGCTCTTCGGTAGTGCGGATAAATGCATCATTGGAAAAATTCATCACCCCCAGCAAATCACGGAAATTTTGCGAGACACTATCGGTAAAGCTGCGCGGGTCTGTCCCGGCTTTATTCGCTGCTTCCTGTACTTTTTGACCATGCTCATCTGTACCGGTTAAAAACATCACATCAAAGCCATCCAGCCGTTTAAATCTGGCCAGAAAATCACAGGCCAGCGTGGTATAGGCATGGCCAATATGCGGCTTGTCATTCACATAATAAATCGGGGTGGTAAGGTAATAGGGCTTGTTCATGGTCATTTTTTGAATTTCAACACTCAGTCAAACAGCTAAAAATACAGATAAGAGGCGATTAAACTTGCCTTTTCATACCTTATCTTTTGGCGCTTTGGCTATGTAAATCGAAAAAAAACTTCGTCATGACAGGGGCAAAATCCAGATATAGCTGCTCATTTAGCTGATAGGATTTGGCAAGATCACTATGCAAAACCGCTAAACGCTCTGCACTATGATGGCTGGCAAGGGTTCTGGCCGCCTCCTGGATAAAGGGGATGCTGGCAAAGCTGTTTTGTAAAGCCGTAGAGGCAGAAATACTATAGAGGCTGGCAAGGGATAATAATTCGGCAAATAAATAGCTGGCCGCCCGGCGTGCTGGCCGCCCGCGCGCCCCGCCCCCTGCCCATTTTTCCGCTATTTTGATAATATCGGCTGGTTTGGCTCTGCTATCTGATAAAATACGGCAGCTGGCCTCAAATAAATCCAGCACCCCGGCCTCTGCCAGTTGCAATGCCCGGCCAGGTGCGCCCTTGCTTAATCCGGCCAGAACCTCCAGCATGGACATATCGGCATCTGGCCAGATATCACGCAGCACGCCAATGGTATCTGGCGTGGAAAGCGGTGCCAGATTTGCCGTAATACAGCGCGATTTGATGGTTGGCAGCACCTGGCCCGGCCTGGAGGAAATCAGCAATAACAAACAATTATTGGGCGGCTCTTCCAATGTTTTCAGCATCGCATTCATGCCTGCCCTGTTGACCACATCCAGATTATCAATAATCGCCACCCGCCATTTGGAACGCGCTGAATGATGGGCAAAAAAGGCCGGTAATTTTCGAATTTGCTCTGCCTTAATCAGGCCAGATTTATTTTTCTCCTCCTCTTCGGGCTGTAACAACAATAAATCAGGATGGGCATTGGCAAATACCAGACGCGCCTCTTCGCCGTCCAGTGCCAGCTAAGATGGGTGAGCTTCCAAGATATCCGCACGGCCAAAAAGGGCATTATCGCTATCCGGCTTAACCGATAATATCCAGGCGGCGATTTGCCGAGCGAGGCGAGATTTACCTATCCCTTCATCCCCGCTTAATATCCAGCCATGATGCAGTTTATTTTGCTGAAATCCGGCATACAACCTATCCAGAATATCGCGATGCCCAAATAATGGGGTCGGCAGGCTATTTTGCTGGTTTTGGGCGGTTTCAGACATACCTTGCGGGGGGCTCCATAAAAAGTTTGAGGGGGGGCTTTTTAAGGCCTATCTGGCAATCTGGCCGCAAGATGGGCTTTGACCTGTTTGTCGGAATGTTCCGGGCTTTGGCTGGCATCTATCACGATAACCCTGCCCGGATATCTGTCTGCCAGTGCCAGAAAACCTGCCCGTACGCGCTGGTGAAAGGCTATCCCTTTTTCTTCAAACCGGCTTTCTGCCTCGGATTTAGGGTCTTTTTGCGCATATTGGCGATGTTCGGCACGTTGTAAGCCCAGCTCGGCCGGCACATCCAGCAAAAAGGTTATATCAGGTTGCAAATCATCAAAGCCAAACTCATGAATGGCTATCAGCTCTTCAACCGGCAAATCATGGGCCAGCCCCTGATAGACAAGGGTTGAATCAGAAAATCTGTCCGAGAGCACCATTGCCCCGCGTTGCAAGGCAGGGATAATGACCTTTTTGCACATGCTCTGTGCGCGAGGCGATCATTAATAGCGCCTCTGCCTCAACAGATAGTTTTTCTGCTGCCCCTGTGACCAGGATATTGCGGATAAGCTCGGCCTCCGGGGTGCCGCCCGGCTCTCTGGTAACCAGGATTTCCCGGCCAGGAAAGGTTTCTTCCAGCCAGGTTTTTACCAGCTTTATCTGGGTCGATTTCCCGGACCCCTCACCGCCTTCAAATGTAATAAAAAGACCAGACATTTCGGGGCTATTTCACTGCGCTGTGCTGCCGGGCGCACTGGACGCCCCTAAAATAAGATAGCTGAGGGCGGCGCCCAAACGCTCAAACATACCCAGCTGTTTGACATCGCGGTCGGCCATCAGCCCAATTTTATCCACGGTTTTTCCCTCAATAGAGATGCTCACCTCGCCGATTTTCTGCCCCCTTTGTATCGGNGCTGGCACAGGGTTTATCCAGCTAACACCGATCTCTGTTTTCATCCGCTCGGATCGGGACAGCACCCGGCTAACCTCTTTTTCTGCCAGCAAGCCTATTTTTGCTGATTGCCCCAGCCAAATATCGGCCTCATCTACCTTGTCGCCACTGGCAAAAAATCTGTAATTTTTAAATTCGCGCTGAATATACTCCATTAANCGTGCCGATTCTGTGGAACGTTCCTTTTTTGATTCCATCCCGTTTAGAACCATCACCACCCGCATATCATTTTTTATCGCAGACCCGATAAGCCCATAGCCGGATTCCTCGGTATAGCCTGTTTTCAGCCCATCCACACCATTTTCAGNTGCGCTCCTGCCATATAAAAGCGGATTTCGATTGCCTTGTTTAATATCATTCAGCGTATAATTCTTCACGCTATAAATCGGATACAGATCCGGATATTTATCGGTTGGAAAATCGCGGATAAGGGCGGTTGCCAGAATATTCAAATCCTCTGCGGTGGTGGTCAGATCAGGATGTGGCCAGCCGGTCGAATTGGTGAAATTTGTGTTTTTCATGCCCAGTTTTTGCGCGGTCAGGTTCATTTCCTGTACAAAATTTTCTTCTGTTCCGGCCAGCCCTTCTGCCAGCACAACCGCCGCATCATTACCAGACTGAACGATCATCCCNTAAAGCAATTCTTTGACGCTATAGCGTGTACCAGGCTTCAGGAAAGANCGTGAGCCGCCCATTTTCCATGCTTTTTCAGATACTAATATCTGATCNTCCATAGCCAGAGAGCCATCCTTGATACGCGAAAACACCACATAGGAGGTCATAATTTTTGCCATAGAGGCCGGCTTCATCGGCGTGTCTTTTTCCTTTTCCATCAAAACCCGGCCCGTTTCAAATTCGGTGACCATCACATATTTTGCGGCCGTCGGTATTTGGGTCTCGGCCAATGCCGGAAACACCCCTGCCCCCAACAACAGAAGCATCACAGACAAAACGCGCCGCAACTGTGGCTTAAGATGCCATTTCCGGCCGAAATAAATTCCTGAAAGAAGAGTGTAAAAATTATTCAAAATCATATAGTTCTCTTTACCAGCAGATGTAAAATATTAAAATTAACAGGATAAGTGGTTTACCTGTCGGCCTATGCTGTAAAATCAAAACAGATAGTGTGTGTTAACCGTATCTAGCGAAACAAAACGACAGAAAAAAGGCATCTCTCTCGGCTTTTTTAACAATATATTGCCTATTCGACAACAATATCCGCCCCTTCAAAGCCGCGCGAATATATCTGTTTCAGCAGGCTGTCTGCCTGTTCAACATTGTCAATAGGCCCCAGCCTTGCCCGATAAAGCGCTCGGCCATCCTTGAAGGTTTCAAACACCTTTCCATTGCCTAAATCGGCAAAGCTGGCCAGCAAATTGCGGGCATTATCCTCGGAATGAAACGCGCCTACCTGTATCCAGATATCGGTGGCCAGAGGCGTTGTATCGATAACAGAACCGCTTCTGGAATGGGTAAGCAAATCCAGGGCTGATTCCCCGGATTGCTTTTTTTGCGGATTAGCCCGTGTGGTGCGTGCAGACAGGCTGACAGCCGGCTTGCCAGCGGCAACCGTTTCTGGCAAGGGGGCGGTATCTTCTGAAAGCAGCGGGAATTCGCCATTGCGGGCAAGCTCTTCCAGGCGAAGGGTTTGCTCAACCAGTAATTTTACCCGCACTCTGGCAATGCCATTATCCTTAAAGCCCAGCAACCTGGCGGCTTCGCGTGACATATCAATAATGCGCCCGCTAACATAAGGGCCCCGGTCATTGATACGCACCACCAGTGATTTTCCATTATCCAGATTGGTTACCCGCACCACAGAGGGCATAGGCAGGGTTTTATGTGCCGCAGAAACCAGAGCCGGGTCAAATATTTCGCCATTAGCCGTTAAACGCCCGCCAAATTCATCCCCGTACCAGGAAGCGATACCGGTTTTATCATAGGTTAAATCACGCTCGGGATAATACCAAATNCCCTCTATCTGATAGGGATTGCCGACCTTGTAATGGGGATTGGCGATAACAGTTTTTTGCTCGGCCTCTGCTGCTTCTTGCTTGCTCAGGCGCTTTTTGGCCAGGTCGATAGCCAGCTCTGCTGTGGTACAGGCCCCCAAAAGGCCAAATGCTCCTACCAGGATAATCGCGCGAAAAAAGAAGATAAATCTGTTCATGAACCTCTGTTTATTCCCTGCCAAACTGAACATTTTATTCTGAATTATCATCTCTTTTCCAGAACAGATACCATCACAACGCCTCTATCCGGCTATCGCGCGCAATTTATTCTGCCTGCTCTATCATATCGGCCAGACGCCCAACCGCAATAGCAAAATAGTTTGAGCGATTCCATTTCAGAATATTGTCATAATTGGCATAGGCCAGATAGGCCGTTCCATCCCCGCGCGAGGGCACAACAAGGCGCGAGGTTAAATTGCGTGCTGGCAAGGGCCCGCCATCTGCGTTCAGCAATCCCAAAGCNCGCCATTCTTCCATATTTTTACGGGTTTTCGCCTCGGACAGGCTGTTGCCATCCAGCCCGTCTGGTACGCGCACCTGCCGCCCCCATGTCATATCATCGCGCCAGCCAACCGAACCCAGATAATTGGCAATAGAGGCGAACACATCATGCCGGGTTGTCCAGATATCGCGCCGCCCGTCGCCATTATAATCATAGGCATAATTCAAAAAACTGGATGGCATAAACTGGCTTTGCCCCATCGCCCCTGCCCATGACCCTTTCATATCCGCAGCGCTAATATGCCCTTCTTCGATAATTTGCAGGGCATTTAATAACTCTTTGCGGAAATAGGCTGAACGCCGCCCGTCATAGGCCAGCGTGGACAATGCCGCGATAACCGAAAAACCGCCTGTATGCTGGCCAAAATTGGTTTCAATGCCCCATAAGGCCACAATAAAGCGCGGCTGTACGCCAAATTTTTCCGAAACTTCTTTCAGGATAGCGCGATGTTCTTCCAGTTTCTCACGGGCTTTTTTCACCCGCGTTGCCGAGACAACCTTATTCAGATAGGTCTCCAGCGTTAAGGTGAATTCCGGCTGGCTGCGGTCCAGCTCCAGCACCCGTTCAATCGGCGCAATACCGGCAAAGGCGGTATCAAATGTCTTTACAGATATCCCCTTGGCCAAGGCTTCTGTGCGCAATTCTGCCTGCCAGTCAGAAAAGCTGATATGATTATCAGCGCCGGCAAATCGGGGCATCACCGCCATGGCCAGCACCAGCCCCAGGCTCGCCACCATCAAAATTCTCGCCATTCTGGCTCTGTATAACGAAATGGATGAAGATGAAAACATCAGCTTGTCCCCCTTTTGCGGTGCGATTAGCCAGCGATTATCTGGACTAAAATCAGCCTATCCCTGACAACCAGATAGAGCAACAGACAATCGCCGGAAAAGCTGAAATTACCCGCTGGAAAATTTTTGTGCAGACATCAAAAAGCAAAAAGCCAACTTCCTCGTTGACAGGGCGATAAGGATATTTTAATCACAAGCCTGCAATATCGCTATGACAGCCTTATCAAGACGGAGAGGTGGCAGAGCGGTTGAATGCACCGGTCTTGAAAACCGGCATGGGTGAAAGCCCATCGTGGGTTCGAATCCCACCCTCTCCGCCACATTTTTTTCCTATAAAACAATTATTGATTATTGGGCGTTTTATCGATCACTTCGGATGGGATTTCAGCGCGTTTTCCGTGAAAGCTGCCAGTTGAGAAAAAATAGCCGGCGTAGAAGCAATTACGCGGCCGCCATTTATAAGCACATCTGCAATATCCTGCTCTTCAATATACCCCCCCGCCTCCTTCACCATAAGCTGGCCAGCCAGATAATCCCATGCATTCATGTGATCTTCGCTATAGCCGGTCAATTTTCCGGCTGCTACATAGGCCAGAGACAATGCACCAGAGGCATTTCTGTAGAACACCCCCCCATTATCCACTATCTGATCGACCAATTTATTGATGAAGCCGGCTTTGCTTCTGTTTGAAAAGCCAACTGCCACCGACCCGTCATGCAGGCTTTGTGCGTCTGAGACAGATAGCGGCTTTCCATTGCAAAAGGCGCCACCGCCAGCCGTGGCTGTATACAGCTCATTCAGAACAGGGTCAAAAATAAAACCTGCAATGACACTATTATCTTTTACCAGCGCGATAACTACCGTCCAGGCCGGAATTCCGGATACAAAATTGGCCGTGCCATCAATTGGGTCTATTACCCATCGATAGCCAGAATCACTGCTGTCTGATCTAACAGAAGCACCCCCTTCTTCGCCAATAATGCCATCATTGGGAAACTGGGCGGAGATATGTTCACGAATAAATATCTCAACATTTTTATCTGCCTGTGATACCAGATCCTGATGGCCCTTTTTTTCGATTTCCAGCTGGCTGAGATCGGAAAAATATGACAAGGCCATCTGCCCTGCCTCACCAATCAGGTTTTCAGCGAACGCATATCTCAGGGAACAAAAAACCGTTTTTTCTCTCATAAATACACCTGTCTAGAATCTGCCAATGGCCTGTTTTGATTAAGTTAAATATTTGATAATTTTGCTACCATAATAAAGTTGCAATATTTTTGTGATAAAAGCATTATTAATTTAATTTCTTAAAAAAAGCGGGAGGAAACCATGAATAAATACATAACCTTGGCCATTGCTGGCCTGTCAATGAGTTGGGCGTCTGGTGCGATCGCAGCCGATAAATTAACGTTTTATTGCAGTGCGCAGGAAGACTGGTGTCAGATGATGACAAAAGAATTTTCGGCTGCCACCGGGATCAAGGTGAATATGACCCGGAAAAGCTCTGGCGAGACATTTGCGCAAATAAAGGCCGAAGCCGCCAACCCAAAAGGAGATGTCTGGTGGGGTGGTACAGGTGACCCACATCTGCAAGCCGCAGAAGAAGGTCTGACAGAGGCATATAAATCGCCCATGCGCTCGCAATTGCAGGATTGGGCATTACGTCAGGCAGCATCTGCGTCTGACAAAACCATTGGCATTTATTCCGGTGCCCTTGGCTATGGCTATAATGAAGATCTGCTAAAGAAAAACAATCTGCCAGTACCGGCATGTTGGAAAGATTTGTTAAAGCCTGAATATAAAGGTCATGTACAGATGGCAAATCCAAACTCATCCGGAACAGCCTATACAACCCTGGCAACAATGGTTCAAATTTTCGGTGAGGATGAGGGCTTCGACTTTATGCGGGGTCTGAACAAAAATATCAATCAATATACAAAATCTGGCTCAGCACCGATTAAGGCTGCTGCAAAAGGGGAAAATACGATCGGTATTGTGTTTATGCATGACGCTGTAAAGCAGGCTGTTTCCGGCTTTCCAATTAAAGTTGTAGCGCCTTGCGAGGGCACAGGCTATGAAATTGGTTCAATGTCGATTATCAAGGGCGCGCGTAATCCGGAAAGTGCCAAAAAGTTTTATGACTGGGCGCTAAGTGCTGAAGCACAATCCCTTGCCTTGCAGGTGAAGGCCTATCAGGTACCCTCAAATAAAGGGGCAGAGACATCCCCTTCTGCACCTGATCTGTCCTCTATCAAGCTGATAGATTACGACTTCAAAAAATATGGCTCAAGCGCCGAGCGCAAGCGTCTGCTGAAAAAGTGGGATGACGAGGTTTATGCCCAATAAACCACGTTATGGCATTGCTGAAACAAGGTGAAAGAAGTTCAGTGATTAAGAGCCTGACAACAAAAACAAACGCGACTGTCAGCCTATGGCTGGCAGTCGGTTTTTTAGGGTGTNTGCTATTGCCATGGTATGGCATAGAAGACGGCTTTTTCAGCTTTGAATGGATGNTATCTGATTATCTGTTTGATTCAGATTATGCGCCACTATTCTGGCATTTGTTTATGGGGGAGAAGCTGTGGCTTGCCCCTCTTATTATGCCGTTCATCATATCAGGGCTGGCACTTTTTGCCCCGAATGATAGCAAACTTAAAACNTATTTGTTTCTTATCGGCGGGGGTGTTGGCCTGTTCTGGCTTTTTGCCCAGGGTTTATCCATTGGCATCAGAGGTTGGCAATTTGCCTGGATGAATGAGCTGTTTGGCCCCTTGTCAGATCGCCAATTTGGCATGGGCTATGGGGCGATATTCTATTATCTGTCAATCCTGTTTATTTTTTCAGTCGGGGTAGCGGAAAGACGCGGGGCATACGGTGATAAATTTGTCATCAGCATGATCATTTTTGTTGTTCTGCTCGTCGCTATCTTTATTTTTTATCCTATTTGCAAGCTGTTTTTGCTGGGCTTTATAAATGAGGAAAACAGCTATTCTTTCTATATATTCATAGAGAAATTTACCGACAAACGGATTTGGTCTCTTGGCTGTATTATCGGGGCGGGGCGATGCGGTGTTGCACTGAACTCGCTATTTATGGCGGTTATTGTTGGCGCACTTACAACAGGTCTTGGTCTGGTTTTTGCGCTTCTTGTCACCCGCACAAATTTGAAATTCAGGCGGGTTATCCGGGCGATGAGTGTCCTGCCAATTATTACTCCGCCCTTTGTTATCGGGCTGGCGATAATTCTGTTATTCGGATTATCCGGCATTGTTACAACCTTTTTTGCAGACCTTTTCGGGGTTGCCCCGAGCAGATGGATATATGGATTACCCGGGATTGTGCTTGCCCAGACACTTGCCTATACACCGATAGCCTTTCTGGTGCTGATAGGTGTGGTTGAGAGCATAAGCCCGTCTTTAGAAGAGGCTGGTCAAACATTAAGGGCAAAGCCGCTTCAGGTTTTCGAAACCATATCCTTGCCCCTGATGCGGCCAGGCATTGCCAATGCCTTTTTGCTCGGATTTATTGAAAGTATGGTGGATTTTGGCAACCCGCTTGTGCTGGGCGGCAATTATGATGTGCTGTCCACGGAAATCTTTTTTGCGATTGTCGGGGCGCAATATGATCAGGGCAAAGCAGCGGTTCTGGCTATTGTTCTGTTATCTTTCACATTGGTGGCGTTTTACATTCAACGTTTCTGGCTAGGCAAAAAATCCTATACAACAATCACAGGCAAGGGAGATGCCGGTTTGCCCATGCGTCTGCCAAATATGTTATCTGTGCCCATTATCGTCACAGGTCTTGCATGGGGNGCNTTTACAGTAATTATTTATTCCATCATTGTTTATGGCAGTTTTGTTAATTCATGGGGGCTGGATTACAGCCTGACCTTCAAACATTATCTTACNGCCTTTTCATTCAATTTCGGCGAAGATGGGGTGCAATGGACAGGCTCTGCCTGGAACTCTTTCTGGACAACATTGACAATTGCGTTGATAGCTGCCCCCCTGACAGCGGCGATGGGGCTGATTATTGCCTATTTATTGTCGCGGCATAATTTTGCTGCCAAGAACGTCTTTGAATTCGGAACCATGCTTAGCTTTGCCATTCCGGGCACGGTTATCGGGGTAAGCTATATTCTTGCCTTTAATGTGCCGCCAATTGAAATAACCGGTACAGGCATTATTCTTATTGTCAG
>JGI26088J50261_1001439_pt1 | contig 12816 bp, 11 predicted proteins | sample SaaInl1SG_22_DNA_FD_50261 | JGI IMG/M metagenome (IMG submission 50261)
CGCTAGCATTGCTATAAATAAGCGTAATGCTTCTCATTATGTATTTCACATTATAACACCTCATTCATGATCGTTCAACCCACCCAGCCTCCAATGCGACTTTCTGGGCTAATCCATAATAGGGATGGACCATCAAAAAGGAAGTGCACATTTGATACCTAAGCGCAGCTTAGAATCACATTTACAAATTGAATTAACTAACGACAACTACCAAGAATTGGCCATGGCTGCCTATGAGCTTGCTATGCTATTAATCGAAACAAATTAAAATTTAGAATCATGAATTCATATAGCATTAAGGATTTTCAAAATGCTATCGTTTGGTCTTACTCACGCGTCAGTTCAAAAGAGCAGTTTGAAAGAAACTCAAGTATAGAAACTCAAGTAAGGGCGATCCAAGATTTTGCCCGTGAACACCATTTATTAATCACCAAGGAGTTTGATGCTGCTTATGAAAGTTCCAAAAATCTTAAGAGTCAAAAGACCTTGATCAACCTGATAGAAACACTTAAGAAAACACCTGTTTCAAAAAGACCAAAACTAATTCTCCTTTGGTCACCCAGTAGGTTCGGTCGCTCGGGAGTAGAGCACATTGGTCTACTCTCCTCTTTACGCACCAAATTTGATGTGCGCATTTATGCCGTAAGTAGTGGAAAACACACCTTTGATGAACGAAGCGAACACGACTTCGCAAAGGAGCTTCTAGTGGCTCAACAGGAAAATTTTAATCGTCTAGATGTGATTATTCCTGGTATGAAGAATTTTGTTCGCAAGGGATTTCATCTCGGGACTGCTCCAAGAGGATATGATAAATATGGGCCTAGGGTTACCGATCCAAGAAGGGTTCAAGGGATACAGGATAAAAATCAACGAGGAAGGCAGATGGCTTAAGAAAGCGTTTAAAATGAAAATCTATGAGGACGCCACCGACAAAGAGATCATTGATTTTATGGCAAGCAAAGGTTTTAATATCCCTAAGCAGACCCTTTGCAACATGTGGCGTAATCCTTTTTATGCTGGGATCAGTAAAAATAAATTATTGGGAGATCAAGAAATCGAAGGGAATTGGGAGCGACTAGTTTCCACTGAGGACTGGAAACTACTCCAAAAGAAACTCACTGGATCCTTTATGGCTGGTATCTCGAAGCTACCAGGTAAACTTGACACTCCTTTGATCCCGAAGTTCCTTTATTGCACGAATTGCGAAAAGAATATGACTTCCTACCAACACAAGAAAACGGGCAATTATTACTACAAGTGTAATAAGTGCAACCACACCGTAAATGCGAACTCCACGAAGAGATCCAAGCGTATGGGAATGCATGAAAAGTTTGGGGAACTACTCGATGGTTTTAAATTAAGTCCTAAACTCATTCCCATACTCAAAGAACAAGTGAGGCTCGTTTTAGAAGACTCGCTTAAAAGCTTTGAAGGCAAACGCAAGGACCTCCTTTCCCAGATAACCCAAAAAGAAGTTGAATTAGAAAAACTGGAACACAATTTTGCCGTGGGGCATATCAACGAAAAGATGTGGAAGAAACACAAACGCATTACACAAGAGGAAATCAAAGAAATTGAGCTAAAACTCGACAACCTCCCTTCAAAAAAATCGAACCTTGCAATTTTGGATGAAAAAATTCTTTCACTGCTCGAAAACCCCCGTCAATTCTGGGAATCTATAAATACAAAGCAAAAGCGAAGGTTGCAAGATGTACTATTTCCCGATGGATTACACTACTCTCCGAAAACTACAGAATATCGAACCTCGAACATCCACCTACTTTTAGAGATAACTGGCTGTTTCATAGACACTTGGACTTCTGAGAAAAACAAAACCCGAAGACAAAATGTCTTCGGGTCTCGGGTAGTAGCGGAGGCAGGACTCGAACCTACGACCTTCGGGTTATGAGCCCGACGAGCTACCAACGTAATATACTGTCTATTAGCTTTTTGCATTGCACGCTTAATAAAGTGTCAGTCAAAAGTGTAAAAAGATGGACTATAAAGTATCCACAGGAAAAGACGGAAATCGTGAATTTGTAAGCATCTACTTCGAGGGTAAGCGGTATCGGTTGTTTAACGGTAAGTCTATAGGCTTGTCACTAAAAACTTCTGAAAATCTGGAGCTACTCAAGTCAGCCTATGAGCTAAAACTAATGGAAGGGTGGAGACCTAAAAAAAAGAAAAGTAAACCCGAGCAAATCATTGAGCTGTCCTTCACAATGAGGCTAAGGATTCAATCTCAAGAAGTACAAAATGGTCGCTATTCTCATCATCATAAAAGAGACTGCCGATGGGTCGTAAAGGAATGGGAGAAGTATTCAGCACTCAATAACCTAAGCTATACTATTCTGCCACAGATTAGCCCTGGTCAACTCGAGGCATTCGTTAAGCAGTCGAAATGGTCTCCAAGAACACAGAAAAATGTACTTACAACTTTACGCTGCTTGGTTAAAGATGAAAAGCTGAATCAAATAAAAACCAAGCGGACGAAATCAGTTCTGCACAAGCCAATCAAAGACGTGCCTGCCTTGCTTGATGACATCAAGGAATTCAATGATGCCTTGTACGTATGCTGTCTACTCACTTATGGCTGTCTACTTAGACCCCATCAAGAAATACGACTGCTTAAATGGGAAGATGTAGACTTGGACAGGAATATCATCTCGCTATCTGGTGAACGCAACAAGTCTGGTCGAAACCGAATCGTCCCTCTACCCAGTTACGTACGAACAGAGCTAAGCAGTAGGTATACAAAAGCTAACAAGTACGTATTAAGGAACAGCCTAACCCCCTACAGTAGGGATTATATTAAGGTGTTGTGGAAGCGCTATAAACAGCAGTCCACTATACTTGGTGACGGTATCACACTTTACTCTCTAAGACATACATCTGCACTGCACGTATTTCAGAAAACAGGTTCACTCCAGAAGCTTCAACAAGTAATGAATCATAGTGACCTCACTGTTTCGCTAACATATTTGCGAGGACTGGAAATTCAACAGCTCGATGTTAACGATTTACCCACCTTATAACCCATCAAACTGATTATGAAATCCTACAAATACTTATCTCTCCTACTCTTTCTGTTTCTTTTCTCCAGCCTTTCTGCGCAGGTAACCGTTCAGGGTGTAGATGAATCACTTGTCAATGTTGTGGAAGCAAAAGACTTTGACTTCGCAGGTTCTTGGACTGCGTATATATATGCTGTGGAATACCATAGAGAAACAGAATCAGTCACTGGTTTTGATTTAACTGACTCAGTTCATTCGGTTTTTTATCAACGTTTGGTTGGCTTCCCAACAAAGGCATATCGTTTACTATCAATGAATAATCAGTCGTTTTGGGATGATGCAGTGATAAATCTTGCAGATGACTCAGATAAATATCAGGTTTACTGGCTCGGATTAGATTCTCTCGAAGCATTCTCAACGATAACTACCTATGGAGAAATAGCCATACAGTTTAACATAGATGTAGAGGATATGAGCGATACAATAGATGACAATCTTTTTATCGAACTCGTAAGAAACGAATCAAGCAAGAAGTATTAATATGGATAAAAAAATTCGTGATGAGCTTAGGGCAAAGCTCGAGATAGGAAAGGGTTACTACTTCGGAAGTACATTCAATGGCGGGGGCTATGACTGGGACAATATGAATATGTTCGATGAATCCATTCGTATAGACGTACAATGTTGGATAGCAGATACTGCTGTATGCGGTTTTCAGACTGATGTCAACTTATATCGAGTTTCGGATAATGAACTTGAATTCACCATATATGCCTCACAAACTTCCCCATCGTGGTACTCAGATGCCATTCTCGATAATGATAGGCTGTTCGAAGCTACAGGATTAGAAGTTTGGTTTGGTAAACTGTATGAAGACATCACCTGGAGTTTCGAATATGAATATATCGCTGAAGAAGAAAGCTCCTTACAGTTACCTAAAAACTTCACGATGTATGGCATTCACAATGAGTCAGACGAAGACGTTGAGGTCAAACTAAACGAACTTCCACCTGACTTCAAGGAACGCTTAACGAAAGCAATGGATGATTTTGTGGGAAAGTTAAAAATCCCTGATGGCTTCACTATATCCAGATGCACCATATACAGTGACAATGACGATACTACTGATTGTGTTGTAGAAGAGCACTGGATAGAAACATTTATAATCAAATTGTAGTGAACTATGTATCTAAAAATTAAAGACGTCGTAGAAATCAGAGAGGCACTCGAGACGTTAAGCAACGAAAAATTAACGCTAAGCAAAGAAGGAGGCGAAGCATATAATCTTCTAAGGATGAAGTTTCATTTATTCGAGGTGTAAAAAGGGACTGAATAAACACCAGCCCTTCACTACAAAAAAAGCTATGTACTTAAAGTACGCTGCAATACTAAGGCGGTCACTATCATACATCCAAGAATTGTGAGTAAGTAATAGTTGCTAACAAATAGGTACAAAATGTACCACATATATAGGAGCAGGAAAAGTCCAGAGAGGAACACTTGATTATAATTGGAGGGTATTATATTAGAGGTCAACTAATAGTTAACCAATGACCGACCACAAGCAACAGCTTCAGTCACAGCTCTGGAATATAGCCAACGACCTACGTGGTAATATGGGAGCTGATGAATTTCGTGATTATATACTCGGATTTATATTCTTTAAGTACCTCAGCGAGAAGGTAGAATTATGGGCAGATGGACTGCTTAAGGAGGACGGCATTACGTTCAGAGACCTAATCAGTCACCCAGATAAAGAAGAATACCTACAAGGCTTAGAAGAGGACGCTGTAGGGGCGTTAGGTTTCTTTTTGAAGCCAAGTCAGCTTTTCAGTACGCTTGCTGCCAAAGGTGGTGAACACTCCGCAGGACACGAATCGCTCATACAAGAACTTGAGACCGCTTTTAGAGATATAGAACAGTCTGTTGCTGGTGCTGAGAGTGAAGATGACTTTGACGGACTCTTCGATGAGATAGACTTAGACTCCTCCAAACTGGGTAAGAAAGATTCTGACAGAAGAAAGCTAATCGGCAAGGTTCTTATTCACCTCGATAAGATTGATTTCCAGCTGGAGAACACCGAGATAGATGTTTTGGGTGATGCGTACGAGTACCTTATCTCACAGTTTGCCTCTGGCGCTGGTAAGAAGGCTGGTGAGTTCTATACTCCACAAGAAGTATCCAGTATTCTGTCGAAGATTGTCACCTCTGGAAAGGACAGACTAAAATCTGTTTATGACCCAACGTGTGGTTCTGGCTCTTTATTGCTTCGTGTCGCTAAAGAGGTAAAAGAAGTAGGTATGTTTTATGGTCAAGAAATGAACCCTACGACATACAACCTTGCCAGAATGAATATGATTCTGCACGATGTATCCTACCGCTTCTTTGACATCAAGCAAGACGATACACTGGAGAGACCTCAGCACGATGGACAGGTGTTTGAAGCTATTGTAGCTAACCCTCCCTTCTCAGCCAATTGGAGTGCGGACAGTCTAAAGTTGGATGAACCACGCTTTGGTCAGTATGGTAAGCTTGCACCTTCTTCTAAGGCTGATTATGCCTTTGTGACACATATGCTCCATCACCTTGATGATAGTGGAACTATGGCGCTCGTATTGCCTCACGGAGCTTTGTTTAGAGGTGCAGCTGAAGGACATATCAGAAAGCACATCATCGAGGAGTGCAACTGGTTAGATGCTGTAATCGGTCTTCCAGCCAACATCTTCTACGGTACGAGTATACCTACTTGTATTATGGTCTTCAAGAAGAACAGAAGCTATGACGATGCGGTGCTATTTATTGATGCTTCTAATGAGTTTGAGAAGCAGAAAAACCAGAACTATCTAAGGGCGGAGCATATAGATAAGATTGTACAGACCTACAGAGACAGAGAGACACTGAATAAGTACAGCTACAATGCTAAGCTTGATGAGATAAGAGAGAACGACTATAACCTCAACATCCCTCGCTACGTAGACACGTTTGAAGAAGAAGAGCCAGTAGACCTCAAGGCTGTTCAAGCTGAAATCAAGGAGATAGATGCAGAGCTTGCTAAGGTTGAAGAAGAGCTAAACGGTTACCTAAAAGAGCTTGGATTATGATTCTAAGTCAAATTTGCAACATATATGACGGCACTCACCAAACCCCTAAATATGTTGACGAAGGAGTACCTTTCTACAGTGTGGAACACGTTTCTAAGGACGACTTCAGCAACACAAAATTCATCACAGAGGAGGTGTTTACAAAGGAGTGTCAACGAGTATCCATTGAGCAAGGGGACATATTAATGACAAGGATTGGAAGCGTTGGCGTTCCAAAGTTCATTGATTGGAACGTAAGGGCATCCTTCTATGTGAGTCTTGCCTTATTAAAACCTAAAACCGAAGGAATAAATATGGGGTGGTTATCGTATTACATACAATCCCCAAACATCCAACGAGACATATGGAGGTTAACAATACACGTAGCGTTTCCAAAAAAAATCAATCTTGGAGATATTGGTAAGATTAGGATAAAACTGCCGCCAAAAGCAGAACAAGAATCCAACTATGTACTACTGAAATCAGTTGACCAAAAAATCAACCTACTAACCAAGAAGAAAGAAGCCCTTGAAACCTACAAGAAGGGATTGATGCAGAAGATATTTTCGCAAGAGCTTAGGTTCAAGCGGGAAGATGGCAGTGATTATCCAGAGTGGCAAAACGCCATTCTCGAAGAAGTGATAATAGAGATTAAAATAAAATCTGAGTACAACAATCAGTATCCTATTTTAACGAGCAGCCGCAGAGGACTATTCTTTCAATCAGACTATTACAGCAAGCAAGTAGCAAGTGAAGACAATACGGGGTACAATGTCGTTCCAAGAGGGTATTTTACCTATCGGCATATGAGTGATGACTTAGTCTTTAAATTCAATATTAATAACATATGTGATTTCGGTTTAGTCTCAACCCTTTATCCTGTATTTAAGGTTATTCCAGATAAGGTATCAGCAGAGTTTCTATTATTGAAGCTTAATGAGGGTGAAGAGTTTAAGCGGTATTGCCTAATGCTAAAGCAAGGTGGTTCAAGAACTTATATGTATTTAAATAAGCTAAAGAAGTTGAATTTAGTTTTACCAAGTATTCAAGAGCAGCGCCACATCATAAAGGTTACAAATGCAATAGATAAAAAAATTGAATGTAATAATCAATCATTGCATTCGATTGAAAAACTAAAGAAAGGTCTTCGCCAACAAATGTTTGCATAACCAATGTCAACCGAACCAGAATACATACTCGAGAATAAATTCATAGCACAGCTTACTGGGCTTGGCTATCAGCTTACCTATGTTAATAATGTAGGGTTGCTGAAAGACAACCTACGGGAAGAGCTGGAGAGGCTTAATGATTGTAAGCTGTCGGACTCAGAGTGGTACAAGGTTCAAACACAACTCACTAAAGGAAGTAAAAGCATTGATAGAGCAAGGCTTTTGAGGGAGCAACTCATCATAGAACGTGATGGACAGCCAGCACTGCGTTTGAAGCTCGCTGACCAGAGAAATTGGAAGAACAATAGCTTCCAAGTACTTAACCAGTTCCACAATCAGAATGGAAACATTAAAACTCGCTACGATGTAACCCTCTTAATGAATGGATTACCAGTAGTACAGATTGAACTAAAGCGAAGAGGCAACGAAATAAAGGAAGCCTTCAATCAAGTACAAGGATACCAAAGGGATACATACCACGCTGGTGAAGGATACTTCCAGTTCATACAAATGTTCGTTATCACCAACGGTGTTAATACTGAGTATTTTGCAAATAATAGTAGACTGAATAAGCTGTTCTCATTTAATTGGACAGACGAGGATAATAATGCCATAAACCAGCTGACAGATTTCACAAATACATTCTTGAATCGTGAACATCTGCACAAGATGATATTCCGCTACACTGTACTGACTACGGAGAACGTAGCGATGATGCTGAGACCCTACCAGTGCTATGCTGTAGAAGGCATTCTGAAGACCGTAGAGGAAGGTTCTGGCAATGGATATGTATGGCACACCACTGGGTCTGGAAAAACGCTCACAAGCTTTAAGGCGAGTCAAATCCTAACTCAACGTAGCGATATCAAGAAGGTGGTCTTCGTTGTAGACAGGAAGGACTTGGATACCCAGACTGTGCAAGAGTTCGCCAACTTCTCTGACGACAGCTTTGAGGATACGGACAAGACAGCAACGCTGGTGAAGCAGCTCAAGAATGATGCTGTACCATTGATAGTGACCACAATCCAGAAACTGAATAAAGCGGTCTCCTCGCTCGAGCGTGAAATCAGCCACTTGAAGGATGAAAAGATTGTGTTCATCTTCGATGAGTGTCACCGTAGTCAGTTTGGAGCTACTCACAAACGAATCACAGAGTTCTTTACTAATACCCAGTTGTTTGGATTCACTGGAACACCCATCTTCGCTGAAAACTCATCAAATAACGAACACGGTAAGCGGACTACTACAGACCTCTTCGATACGTGTCTGCACAAGTACCTCATCGTTGATGCCATTGAGGATAGAAACGTCCTACCGTTTAAGATTGACTACGTAGGCAAGTACGAAGACAAGACCAACTCGAACACCTTCGTGGAAATGGAGGTACAAGGCATTGATATAGCTGAGCTGATGAACTCTAACGAAAGGATGGAGAAGATTAAGCAGTACGTCATTGATAGGCACGGTATCTACACAAGAATGACAGAGTACACCGCTGTTTTTGCTTGTTCGAGCATCGATAGTCTGTGCAAGTACTACGAGATGTTCAGAGCAGACGAACAGCGTCAGAAGATGGGGCTGAAAATTGCTGCTGTGTTCTCCTTTGGTGCTAACGATGAGTTCAAGGATGACGATGGAAGCGGTAATGCTCGTCAGAACAGTGAGCGTCTGGATGAATATGTTAAGGATTACAACAAAACCTTTGGCACATCATTCAAGCTACGAGAGCAGTTCGGTTTTGACCGTTACAATAGAGACGTGTCCAAGCGAGTAAAGAGCGGAAACATTGACATTCTGTTCGTAGTGAATATGTACCTCACTGGTTTCGATTCGAAAAAGCTCAATACGCTCTATGTTGACAAGAACCTACGCCATCACGGCTTAATACAAGCATTCTCACGCACGAATAGAGTACAGACTAACCGCAAACCTTTTGGAAACATTGTATGCTTCAGAAACATCAAGAATGAAGTGGATGACGCTGTTGCATTGTTCTCTAACAAAGCACCTAATGAATCGGTTTTCTTACCAGACTACTCAGTACTTCTTGAACAGTTTAGAGCTGCCTTGCAACGTTTAAGAGAGGTCACACCTACCGTACAATCTGTAGACAGTCTAAAGGGGATGAAAGCAAAGGAAGAGTTTATAAAAGCCTTCCGTTCTGTGCTTCGAAAGCATAATGTACTAAGTAACGATACAGACTTCAAGTTTGACGATGTAGATATCTCTGAACAAGAGCTGGCGGACTATGGAAGCAAGTACCGTGACCTACAGCCATCAGTAAAGCTGTACAAAGAAGAAGCGGTCAAGGAGTCCATCTTAGGTGAGATAGATTTCGAGATAGAACTACTCGGTACAACCAAAGTAGATGTAGACTACATCTTAGAGTTGCTTGGTAAGATGGTTGGCTCTGACGTTGAAAGTAAAGAGAAACTCAAAGAAAAACTACTGCAACAGATTACAAACGACATAAAGCAGCACAGCAAACGAGAGCTGATTCAACGCTTCATAGAAGAACAGCTCGTGCATATTGATAATCCAATGAGTATTGCAGATGCCCTTGAGGATTTCTTTGCGGATGAACGAGAGAAGGCTCTGTTTAAGCTGTCCACAGAATATGCAGTCCAGCCAGAGCAACTAAGTGAAGTAATTGATAAGTATGTATGGTTAGGTCAAGAAGTGCCTAAGGATAAAATGACCGAATTACTAAAAGGGAAATACTCTTATTTTCAGTTAAGTAAGCTAAGTGCAAATTTATCGGAGGCGGTGAATGAGTATACTGAAACGTATTATACTGGATGGTAAATGATTTGGACAACATAGTAGCCAAAGCAGTAGAGTCCATAGAAATCACTTGGTCAATAAGCAAGCTCCGAAAACTATCATTTGATATTGGTGACTCAATTTTGCTTGAATGTTCTATTCCAATTGAACGACCAACTTGGTCAGCCTTTAAGAATGGATACATATATCTATTCTCTGAAGCAACAAGAATAGAGTGCATTCACGAGGCTATTAGAAGAACAATCATTGTATTAGACTATTGTTCCAGACCAGAATATTACGAATTCAAAGCTAACATTGAAAATGCTGTTCAATTAGGAAAGCACCAACAAATACTTCAAGACCAGCGAGAAGATAAGGGGCTATTGGGCAAAACTGTTCCTAAAGGAAAGCGTGACGGAAAGCAACCTAAGGTGGACTATTCTGTCTGGACTGTAAAGAAGAAATAAGATGTTTAGCCAGTTTGAAAAAACACTCGCTGAGTTCCGTGAGGGTGACTTGACAAACGAGACCATCTGGCGTTCCATTATTCTGTTCGGTAAGAACACTGCTTCCTACAAGTTCTCTTTGGCTAAGGGTATACTTGATTTGGCAAAACAAGGTAATTCTGTTGTGAGCTACGAAGAGTTAGCTCAAGCTTATGCACCCCATTTATTAGAACATTATAAGTCTGGGCTAAGTCAAGATACTCGGTCAACAGATTCAGCGTTAGCAACGAAATACAAGGGTTATGTCAAAGGAAACATAACCTATGATGAGCTAATCAGTTTTACAGCTAAGAACGGATTCAATAATGTAGTGCCACGTTTTCACAATGTAAAAGGCGGTCTACCCTTTGAATTCTACGACTACAATGAATCAGCCAAGCAGCTCACACTCAGCGACAGATTATATGAACTACAATCAGACAGTGGACTTTTGTTGGAAACGGAGGTAGAAGCCAGATGGAACTTGGTGGAGACAGCTTGGAACGTTGGTATTCCAGTTAATCTGTTGGAGGTAAAGATTGATGATAGTGGGAATGAGCTTTATATAGAAGGAGTAGATTACAGAACTTCTGTTACTGCTGCACGTGATGCTCTAAGCGGATATCAGAAGGGAAAGTGTTTTTATTCCAATCGAAGCATTGACATCACCAATATTGATGTTGACCATTTCTTTCCAGTATCTAAGCAATCCCTTCACGGAGAGTATAATCTGAATGGTGTATGGAATTTAGTGCTGGCAGAATCATCCATTAATCGTTCTAAGAGCGATAAACGTCCAGATGAATATTACCTCGCTAAGCTGTATGAACGTAATGAGTTTTACATAGCCAGTAGACACCCACTTGGCGAAACGATAGCCAAACAGACTGGCTCTACTCCAGAGCGTAGAAAGCTGTTTCTTAAAGAGCATAATAAGGCTGCTAAGCAGTATTCTCCTATTGGATGGAAAATAGACCCTAACGAATTATCTTAGCTCTATGAGCGTATTCTTAGACATCCCAAAAGAGCAGTGGATACTGGAGACAGATTACTTCTTTGTCATCAAAGACAAATACCCAGTCACTGAAGGACATCTGCTAATCATATCCAAACGTAAAGCTGTTGACTACTTTGCTCTAATCGAAAAGGAACAATCAGAACTGATTAAAGCGATAAGTATTTCTAAGCAGTATCTACACGATACCTACGGTAAAACAGATTACAACATAGGTATGAACTGCGGTGAATACGCTGGTCAAACTGTTTTCCATTTCCACTGCCACATTATTCCAAGACGTAAAGGAGATGTTGAAGACCCAAGAGGCGGTGTTAGACATTCCGTAATTGGAAAAGGCTATTATTAATCTGTCCCAAAGGACTGGATATAGCTATCCTCGATTCAGTGATGTAATCTTACCGTGTGATGCTTTCAGAACAAATTTTACGTGATGAAAGCTGTCAAGCGTTGAAAACCGTTTTGATGTTGTGATTTTGTTATAATCCGCTTGAACGTTGTAGCTGCTTGAATGTAGTAGCTGCTTCAGAATTCTCTGAACGTTATAGCCGCTTGAACGTTGTAGCCGCTTGAATGTTGTAGCAGGTAGAGCGTTGTGTTGTTGTGAGCTTGTCACTAAGGTAAAGTTACAGTGTATTTAAGTGGTATTCAAGTAATGTGAATAAATACATATAACCTCGCAAAACACTGTATAACAGATGCTTATGCTTGTCTTTAGGAGGAACGTCATCACGAAAGTAAATCACTCAATCTAACCCTTTTGTTGCCCCTCTTACATCTATAATCAAGCTTTAGAATGTTTCATATGAGACACTTAGCCTTTATAGGGCACACACTAACGGAAAAAACTTTTGAGTAATACCGAGGGGCGGTATACTAAACGTATGCAGTCGAATTAGACCGAATACCGAAATAGATTTTCAGAGGTAAGGGGTATCAACACAACAGATTATCACTGACACTTTTGGCATTTTAGTGACACTAAATGCTTTTTTATATGCCATATGAGCCTTTTCTTTGAATTAGTATTAACCAGTACTGTTTCTTTATTTATTGGCATTGCAAAGAGCTCCTTAGCGGAGTGCGAGTCAGTTCAACTACGTTGAATAGGGGCTTCGCCCCGTTTTGGTAGACTCGTAATAAAAAAACCCTCTGAAGTTTCCTTCAAAGGGTTCATAGTAGCGGAGGCCAGACTCGAACTGACGACCTTCGGGTTATGAGCCCGACGAGCTACCAACTGCTCCACTCCGCGTTATTGTGGGACAAATGTAAGTGAATTAGTGGACA
>JGI26088J50261_1001444_pt1 | contig 12799 bp, 7 predicted proteins | sample SaaInl1SG_22_DNA_FD_50261 | JGI IMG/M metagenome (IMG submission 50261)
AAGTAATTTTTGGCTTTTTTATTTTCTTTTTCTCGTATTTTGGGATCTATTTTTAAGTACGCTCCTGCTTGAACTAAAGTTCTGTCAGGAAGCATTTTTATCCCGTTTTTTTCTAAGGTTTCTGCTACAGGATACAAGAGTTTTTCTGGGGTGTTTTTGCTGTTTGGAGGAGGGAGTTTAAAGGGTATTTCCCCTGATTTTTCTTTTTTGTTGTCCCCAATTTTCACCCTTTTACTCGTGCTTTCTTGTGCCCATAAGGAACCACAGCCAATGAGTAGGAATAGAAAAAAACAGCTAAATTTTTGGTGACCCATATAACAAAGGTATAAAAGAAGGCGCTCTTTATGTTTTAAAAGGACGTTAAAAAAAAGCGCGGCCTTTAGGCCGCGCTTTTAAAAAAGTATCTAAGCGATTTAAACGCTTAGGCAAAGTATAAGTACACGCCAATCACCAGAACGCAAATGGCTATTCCAACTTCTTTTACATACTTAAAAGGAAGGATGTCTACTTGTTTGGTATAGTTCAATTCATAGGGGGTTTCCATGGGTTTAAATTGACCAATTAACAACATAATCGCCGTGTTGAGTAAAAATAAAATGGCCATAACATCTAGATAATGCGGGTATGTACCGCCATTCTCTGTCACCATTGGTTGAAGTATAAACTGACTAATGATGTATAAAAGCGAGCCTGAAATAACACCCACTTTAGCGGCTATTGCAGGAACTCTTTTGGTGGTGTAACCCACAAAAATAATGGTTAGAATAGGAATGCTGTAAATTCCGTTTACCTCTTGAAGGTAATCAAATAGGTTCCAGCATTAGCGATTAATGGCGCTATAAACATGGCGGCAACAGCTAAAATAAGTCCAAAGCGTTTTCCGTTTTTAACCATTTGAAGCTCACTGGCCTCTGGTTAATATGTTGTTTGTAAATGTCTACACCAAATAGGGTCACAGAGCTATTGAGCACAGAGTTAAAGGAACTCAAAATGGCTCCAAAGAGTACCGCGGCAAAGAACCCTACCAAGGCCTCAGGCAATACTTCTGCTACGAGCATTGGGTAAGCGGTATCGGCCTTTTCAAGGCCCCCTTCAAATAAATGATAGGCAATAAGTCCGGGTAACACGACCAATAAAGGCCCCAATACTTTTATAAATGCGGCCAACATGAGTCCTTTCTGACCCTCTGCTAAGTTTTTGGCGGCAAGTGCCCTTTGAATGATTTGTTGGTTGGTTCCCCAATAAAATAATTGTACCAGCATCATCCCAGTAAAAATAGTGTGAAAGGGTACTGGGTCAGATTCGGTCCCCATGGATTTGAATTTGTCAGGGTTTTCTTGTACCAAAATGCTCAGTCCGTCCAAAGCATTTCCGTCTCCAATAGCCATAAGGCCAAAAAGCGGAATCATAAGCCCTCCAATCAAAAGGCCAATGGCATTGATAGAATCAGATACTGCAACGGCTTTTAAACCACCAAATACGGCATATATTCCACCAGTAATTCCAATACCCCAGACACAAATCCAAAGGGCTTCTGTCTCAGTAACGCCTAATAATTCTGGAATATTAAACATCCCACTGATGGCTACAGACCCTGAATATAAAATAACAGGCAGTAAAACCACTACATATCCTGTGAGGAAAAGTACAGAGGTAATTGTTTTTGTAGTGACGTCAAATCGGGTNGCTAAAAATTGCGGGACTGTTGTAAGCCCTCCTTTTAAATATCTGGGCAATAAAAAAATAGCGGTAACGACCATAGCTATGGCAGCAAGGGTTTCCCAAGCCATTACAGATAATCCACTTTCATATGCNGAACCATTNAGTCCTACAATCTGTTCTGTGGACAAGTTCGTCAGTAAAAGCGAACCCGCAATGACACCAGCAGTTAAACTTCTGCCTCCAAGAAAGTAGCCATCTGAAGATTGTTCGTTGGTTTTTCTAGTGGCTAAATAGGCCACTACGGCTACCAAAAGGGTAAACCCAACAAAAGATAAAATTCCTAACATATGTGATAATTTGGTTGTTGATTATTTTTGTCTAAGATACCTTATTTTAAGGTTTTTAACTTCTCTACTAAGAATTTACCTACGGCATCTCCTTGTTTTACGCCCTCATCTATAGCCCTTCTGTAGTGTATTCCTCCGTAAAGCCTAGATATAGCAGCTTCTTCTGAGGCCTCAATAAATGAGCTATAAGATCTTACGCCTAATCCATACACCTCTTCTGTGGTGTCTGCAAATGAAAAGTTGTCCCCATAAATGTCAGTGAGTGCTACGGCAGAAGCCCTTGAGATTACAGAATGCCCTGAGGTGTATTCTGGAAAAGGAGGTGTTTGAAGCAAAGGCAACCAGGTTTCATCTATAAACTCGTTAATAATGGTCTCGGGTCTTACGATTAAGGTATTCCATTTGGTATTCCAACATGAAATAAACCCGTCGAATAGGGCAATAGATACCCTAGCATAGGCATTGATACTTTCATCCATATTGCTTTGAGCCTGTTTGGCAGCAATTTTAGTAATCCCAATCCAGTGCCCTCCTGGAGTGATTTTTTTAGTGGCAAACATGGCGTGTCCTCTATGGTGAGACACATAAGGGTTACAGTCCCAAAAGCTGGCAATTTCTGTTGCCTCAGTGCTGCCATCTATTTTTTCTCCGAGTTCATACACCTCCATTAACTCTTGGTAAAATGGACTGTCTTTGCTCATGTCTACAGGATAAGGCGGGGCTGGTTCAAACTGATCAGCGGTAGCTAAGACTAGGGTTCTTATTTTATTCCAATGCGGCTCAATACCTTCCATATAATCTGGTGGTGTAGGCTTCCAAAAAGCAGTACCCTCCTGGATGGTATATTTAGGATAGGTTCTGGTTTGTTTGTAAAAATCAGTGTCTGCCCAGGCCAAAATATGCGCAGCGACTAGGTCCCCATAAGCCAGCGAAGCTTCTTTTACACTTGAAGGAAGTCCGTCTTGTTCTAGGCTTGCGTACAATTCATCTCGGTATGCTGCTATTTTATTTTCTGAAAAAATTAAGGCAGTACCCACTTTTAAAAAGGCGTGAATGGCAGCCAATTCTGGATTAATGTCTTTGTCGTTTATTTCCGGTATGCTTTTAAAGTCGCTGAGTTGTCCCGCCATATCCTCGTATTTATTTGGATATTGTTTTTGCATGATAGCATAGGCCGCGATAGTAGGATACATATATACCCTTGAAGCTACAGGAGGAGAAAAAATATCGTAAACGATCACGTCAGATAGTTGTTGCATGCTATTGTGGAATAGCTGAGGATCTTTTAAGCGCGCTTTATAGGTGTTATTTTCTTCACAGCTCAATAGGCTTATAAAAACAGCACTACATAAAAGAAGTGATTTAATTACTTTCATTTTATTTATGATTTAAGTCAATAGTTTTGGCGGTGTCATTGTTGAAATAGACTTTTGAAGTCCAATTTTTGTCATCACCACCCATAAAAGGATTGTCTATATATGTTTCTACAAACGGTGTAGGGATTTTTTTTTCATTTAGTAAATTCATTAGAAACGCCCATCCAAAATGAGAATCATTATAATTTCCTTTAAAATCTATGGATTTCTTGTAAAACCCTTTATAATCAGTAATAAAATATCCGTCAGATTCTTCTATTTTAATATGCTTAGGAGCTGAAAAACAGAAGTCAAATTTAATATGATTTGTTTTGAAGTTTAGTTCTTTAACTATAAGAAATGGCGCAGATTTATACTCATTGGGTATATAATTAGCTATTAAATCGATATTCTTGTTCATTACATTTGCTTTTTCAGTTATTTTAGAAGCAAAGCTTTTACATAAACACTGATTTATGCTTAGAGAATCGTTTTGGATAACTCCGTAGCTAATTTCATTGTTTTTACTTCTCATTTTTTCCTTTATTTGGATATTAAGTGTTTTAAAAACCTCAAAATCTGAGTTGCTAGAAAACCAGAATTTAAGCTTACTTTTAAAGTCATACCTTTTATAAATTAAACGAGAACTAACAGAAGAAGATTTAGAATTTTTTATTGGTGTAATATGCCACTCAATTAGCCCATTGGAAATGGTATCTACCTTTTGCACAAAACGTATAGCACCCAAATCATCCATATTATATTTATTTTCTGTATTTAAGACAAGGTGCAGTGCTAGTGGAGGGTGATTGATTTTGAATTTATATTGAAAAGCAAAAGGGAATAAAATTAAGTATCCTAATATAATAGCAGCAGATATAATTACTATTCTTAAAAGTTTTTTCATATTAATTATTAGTGTTATATTGAATAATTGGACCGTCTTTAGCTATGACTATAATATCTTTTTTGCCACCCTGCATCTGTTTAATGCTAAATCGATCTTTGGGAATTTCTATTCCCAAAGAAGAAAGATCGTCAGTGGTTCCATCCATCCATAAAACATTATGCATATGAGATTTCCATACTCCCTGATATGGAGGTAAATCTGATTTTAATCCAGAAAACAAAATACCATCTTTTCCAAGGTAATTAATCTTCTCAAGAGTAGAGGTCTGACCAAACTGAAAATTATATGGTAAAGGATTAAACTCAAAAACACCATTATCATTTTTAAATATTCCAGTTCTTAATTCATTTACATTTAAAATTTTAGATTTTTCTAGTATTTTATTTCCAAATATTTCCTCTACACTTTTTCCTGCAAAACTTTCGTAGTCTGGAAACCGTTTTTTTATTAATCCAATGAGCTGGGACTCTAATTTGTCTTTTGAGTCTATTGGGAAATAAATATCATTAATAGGGTGAGCAACTATAGTCTCTAGATCTCCGTTATGATCAAAATCATTTACAAACATTTTTAAAGGAGCTTTAAAACGAGTATTTAGACCTATATTTCCCATTACAACATCCAAGTCATTATCTCCATCTATATCATAAACCATCATTTTTTGCCATAGACCTAAAACAGGTGTTTTTAAAACCTTTTCTGAAATATTTTTAAATGATCCATTTGAATTTTCAAATATTAATGGAGATCCCCATTCTTGAGCAACCCATAAGTCATCATCACCATCTTTATCGAAATCAAAAAAAGTTGCGTCGTTGACAAATCCTAATTCTTTTAACCACCTTTGTTCAGAGATTTCTAAAGTTCCATGATTATTTATTAATAGAAATGAATCTGGCATACGACCAAATGAATTAGAGTCAGATCTAGAACCAATAAAATAATCGAAATCTCCATCTTTATCTAGGTCAGCTGCAGCAATGGTTGAGCCATTATTGAAAAATTCAGGAAGCTTGTCAGGAGCATAACTAAAATTTAATTTACCGTCATTTAAATAAATTCTATCTTTCAGGTACACGGATTTTTTTTGGTATTCAGACCCTCCAGAAACGACATATAAATCAAGATCTCCATCTAGGTCTATATCAGTAAACATTGCATCTGTGTCTTCGAATTTAATATGTTTTTTAAAGTCCTCTACAAGGATTTCTTTCCAATCACCTCCCTCACTAATAAAAATTCTTCCCTCATACCCTTTCGAGCCTCCTACATAAAAATCATCTACTCCATCATTATTAATATCTGAAGTGCTTATGATTGGGTTTCTATCGGTAAGCCCATAGGGAAGTAGTCTTTCCCTGTTAAATTCGGGATATTCCAATTCCGAGTATCCTAAATCTGATATAATTTGTTTTGAGTAGATTGAAGTTGTTTTTGTGTTAAAAAAGGTTTCATCTAGTTTACTTAACTCTCTTTTGTATTTGAAGGAAATGGTTTGATTTTTATCAATATTATAAAGTATTTCTGTTTTTTGATCTGGCCATATAATTCTGAGAGAATCAATTTTAGCTTGGCCTAATCCGAGATGTATAGTATTAGGGAGACTGGAAAGGTAGCCCCTTGAGTTTCTTAACTGTTCATATATGAGACCGTTGGAAGAATAACAGTATATTTTGGCACCCAACCCATTCAGGTTATTTAGAGACCCTTTTAATGTAATTTTTAAATAGCCTCCTTTTTTAAGATCCACTGATTTATTTTCTAAAAGAGTTGCTTCTTTATTAACATTGTTAGTTACAATATCTAAATCGCCATCATTATCTAAATCAACATGAACCATTCCATTTGACAAGCTTGGTTTTAGGTTAGACCAAATGGTAGATTTGTCAATGAAATTTAAGGAATCTGTTCCTTTATAAACCCTATTCTGAACACTCCCAGAAGGCATAATATCTAATGCTTTAGTGTCTAATAACTTAGTCGATTGCAAGGTGTTTCTTATTCTTTCAGAAGAAATGTATTTAACATAATCTCCATCATTAGGTCTTTTAAGAATTCCATTAGTAATATATAGATCTTTAATCCCATCTAAATCTAAATCAGAAAAAACGGTTGACCAACTCCAATCTGTTGCACTTACATTGCTATAATTAGCTATTTCTAAAAATTTCTCGCCTTTGATATTTAATTGTAAATGATTTCTAGGGAATTGATCCGAGTACCCTAGTTTTCTTCTCCTTATAAGATCAGAAGGGCTCATTTCTCCTGTTGTTTTTTTAAGTATTTTTTCGTCATTAGGAAGCATATCTAAACTGAATATTTCCGGATAACCGTCTTGATTCAAGTCTACAATGTCATTTCCCATTGAAAACTGACTAGAGCTGTTTATATATTCATTTAAAGATTCCTTAAAGGTTCCATTCTTTTGATTTATATATAGATAATCATTTTCAAAAAAGTCATTACTCACATAAATATCATCCCAGCCATCCTGATTTATATCAGCTGCACTAACTGCTAGCCCATAGCCAACGTTTCCAATTATTAACCCAGATTCCTTAGTTATATCTATAAATTTACCGTTTCTATTCTCTAAAAGGCGGTCATTAGATGGTAATATGTTCTCATTATTAGTAAGCCCTTCTCTCTCATAATTACTATTTGAATGAACCCCATGATTTAATAGGTATAAATCTAAGTCTCCGTCTCTATCAAAATCAAAAAACACACTATGTATAGCATACGTTTGTATATCTAAATTGTATTCTCTAGATGCTTCTCTAAACGTGCCATCTTGTTGGTTAACATATAGCTCATTATGACCTCTAAAGCTATGGATACCTACCACTGAGCTGATGTATATATCTAGCCATCCATCATTATTAATGTCAACAACACTTACACCTGAATTCCATGAAGATATTTTTTTGATTCCAGTTGAATTGGTTATATCAGAAAATTTTAAGGAGCCTCTATTCTGATATAACTTATTTTCACCTGTGTTTGATACAAAAAAAAGATCCTCTAAGCCATCGTTGTTAAAGTCTCCTGCTGCGACTCCTCCTCCATTATAGAAATACAAATAATCAAGAATACTTAATTCTGAACTATCTTCTATCTTATTTATAAAATCAATACCAGACGAATTGCTATTTACATCTTCTAACAAAATTTTTTCTTTCGAGCAGGATGATACTATGGCTAATAACGCCCCATAAAGCATTAATTTTTTAATTTTCATTTTTAATATATAACTCAGGAGATTCATTATTCTTTCCTAAAAGGATTAAAGAGCCTTCTTTAGTTTTAACTTTTAAAGCCTTTTTAACAACCCCTCTTACTTTGAAACCTGAAATATCATAAGACTGCCATTTAAAATCTCCTATCCCATCTCCAATCAAATATTCTCCGAATCCAGCATCTTGTTTAGAAAACTGAGGTTTTAGATGGTCTGTGCCACCAAACAAGAGTAGGTCTAAATTCCCATCATCATTAAAATCCTCCAAAATACCTGTATTTACGGAGTTCCTTTGAACTTGATGACTCAAAGGTTTAAGATCAAAATCCCTGTTTTTATTTTGAATAGCAATCATTGATTTAGATTCATTTACAAATTTTATTATGGATGTATTTATTTTTTCATCAGTCAATAATTCATTAATGTTTTTTTTCGCGTAAACTTCGTAAGAGGTATTTTCTTTTTTTAAATAAGTGAGTTGGTGTTGAATTTCTTTCTTAACTAATATTGGATAGTCGGATCCATTAATTTGCTTTGTAGGTATCTGATCTAAAGAGCCATTTTCATCGAAATCATTAATATACAAAGACGCTTTACTTTCTTTAGTCCCAATAAATGCATTATTATCTCCCTTATTTCCTAATATAAAATCTGTTAGTCCGTCATTATTAATATCCCCTTTAATAATTGTATTCCACCATCCATTTAAACTGTCTAGTTTAGTGGAATATTTTTCTAAATAATATCCGTTATTTTTAAAAAATGTTGGAGAAAACCAATCACCTACAATTAAAAGATCTTGCGTATTATTTGAAGTTAGGTTAATCCATATGGCATCTGTGACCATTCCTGTGTCTTTCGCCTCACCACCAAACATATCTGTAACATTAGTAAAGTATGCATTACCATCATTTTGTAAAAACACAGAGTTTGGTGTAATTCCATACATGCCAGACACAGCTCTATTTCCAATAAATATATCAATGTCTCCATCTAAATCGAAATCGTTTGTAGCAATTACACTTGTATTTGTGTAAAAAGAAGGAAGTGCATTTTCCTTAAATTTAAAATTTCCGTAGCCATCATTAATATAGATTCTATCGTTTAAATGTTCAGGAGATTTTGACCTTTCATTTCCACCAGTACCAACATAGAGATCTAAATCTCCATCCATGTCCAGATCAATGAATTTTGCTGCCACGTCTTCTTGACTTTTGAATTCATTAAAAGCACTACTATTAGACAAAACGAAACCCCCATTGGACTTTTGTAGGTATAATTCTGAAGCAAAGCCAGCACCATTCCCAATAAAAATATCATCTAACCCATCTTTGTTAACATCTCCTACAGCTATTCCTGGTCCCTCCCGAGATAATGATTCAGGTATAGTTACCTCATTATCATAATCTGAATAAACATTTTCTCTGTGATCATTTATTGATAGATTTTTTATTGGTTTAAATGATGTTTCAGAAACAATAGTATTTTTCCATATGAGTTTTTGATTAACACTATCTTTAATGATTAAGTGTGTTTTGTTGATTTTAGGCTTTTTAATTGACTGTAATGTCTGGTCAGGCCATATAATATTTAACGAATCTATTTCAGTATTTTCATCTAAACCAAAATTTATTTTATAATCAACAGAAGATTGAAATCCCCTAGCTGGATAAATTTCAGCAAATTGAATAGTGTCTTTTACGTACAAATACACTTTTGAGCCAATTGCAAAGGTGTTTTTAGATTTAGATCTTAATTCTATTGAAATATAATTTGCTCCTTTTTGTATTGATTTATTTTCATAAATAAACACAGGTTGGTTTACGTTATTGATTACTAAGTCTAAATCCCCATCATTATCTAGATCTCCATATGCTGAACCATTTGAAAATGATTTCTTATCTAAACCCCACTCCTTTGTTTTGTTTTCGAACGAAATCTTGTTGTTTTTAAATGAGTAGTTAGAAATTGGTCTAGAAGGCATTTTGTTTACAATGTCTATCACAGAAGTGGTATTATCTAATTTATCCATGTTTTGAATGACATCATTTGCAAAATAATTCATAAAATCTTGGTTTGTGAGTTCATGATAAATACCATTTGCTACAAAGATATCTTTACTTCCATCCAAGTCCATGTCAAACATTAGCGCACCCCAACTCCAGTCTGTTGCAGCAACACCTTTTTGAAATGCTACTTCTGAAAAGCTATTATTTTTATTATTTATCTGTAATGAATTCTGCATGAATTGGTGGTAAAATCCCAATCTTTGTTTTAATTCATATACATCTACCCCCTCAAATTCTGTAGTTTCTTTTAACCTTTTATTATCTTCAGGTAGCATGTCAGTGACAAATATATCTAAATACCCGTCGTTATTTATATCTGCTAAGTCAGATCCCATAGAAGAATGACTAATGTGGTTTACCCAATCTTCGAGCTCTTCCTTGAAAGTTCCATCCCTTTGATTTATATATAAATAATCTCTCTCATAGAAATCATTACTTATATATAGATCTGGATACCCATCTTTATTTATATCTCCAGATGTTACGCCAAGCCCAAATCCTATGAGACTATTGTAAATGCCAGCCTTTTCGGTTACGTCAACAAATTTGCCATTTTGGTTCTCAAAAAATTTATCTCCACCACCTTTGTACTCATCTTTTATATTCCAGTCTTCTTCTTTTACACCCCTTTTATTATTGTATCCAAGAGTGGTTACAGGGATAAAACTATTATTAAGGATATAAACATCTAAATCGCCATCTAAGTCGTAATCTATAAATGAAGCATGTGTTGTTATTCCAGTATTAGCTAAGTTGTAATTTTCTGCTTCTTCTTTAAAAGTTCCATCTCCTTGATTAATAAAGAGTTCATTATCTCTTGAACTACCTGAGTCTATTCCAGCATTTGAAACATAAATATCTAGATTTCCATCTGAGTTAATATCAATCATTGTAACACCAGTAGACCAAGGTTTTGTTCCAGCAACCCCTGCGATATTAGTTATGTCCTCAAATTCTAAGTTTCCTTTATTAAGGTATAATTTGTTATCTGATCTATTTATTGTAAAGTAGATATCTATGAGACCGTCATTATTGATATCTCCCAATCCTACACCACCTCCATTATAAAAATTTCTGTATTTGAAGACATTGAGCTCTTTTGTTGACTCNATAGTNTTTATATGATTTATTCCTGTTTGTATATTATCTTTTAGTTCAAATAAAGTCTTATTTTCTTTTTCGTTACAAGAAATAAGAATAAGACTTAAACCTAGAAAAAAATATATTCCTCTCATCTGTGTTTTTTTAACAAAAATAGGGATAAACAAAAGTTTATCCCTATTAAATTTATAATCCAAATCTAGTAATTAATAACCAGGATTTTGAGTAATATTTGGATTTAGTAATGCATCTGCAGGGAAAGGGAACAATAAGTATTTTGGATCAGATGCAGAGGGCTTTAATGCCTTAGCATCTAAGAAGGTTCCTTGTCTAATCATGTCATTACGTCTCCATCCTTCTAACCAAAGTTCTCTAGCTCTTTCTGCCATTACACTTTCTAAAGAAGCTGAAACTGTTGCTAAACCAACACGAGTTCTCACTGCGTCAAGATCTGCTTGAGCATCTCCTCCAGTTCCTCCTCTAAGAGCAGCTTCAGCACGCATTAACATCGCATCTGAGTATCTAAAAATAATTAAATCATTTCCAGAATTATTTAAATCTTCTCCAGGAATATATTTCATAGGTCTATAACCTGCGGATTCAATTAAGTTTGGATCTAAAACAACTAAACCTATATCTGAGGTGAAAGGACTAAAGACTAAATCATTTCCATTTCTGTCTTTAACTTTTTCTGTTCCTCCTGGTTTGTAAACTTGCCCTTTTTGAATTCCTACAGGATTTCCTAAACGATCAATAATATCATCATTGCTATATTCCTGACGTGGATCGTTTTCGTCAAAGAAGTTGTTGTAAAATTCGGCGGTAATCACTGGACCATTCCAACCACCTGGAGTTTGGTTGTAATGTTGACCCATATACCAATAGTATTGAGCATTTCCTTTGTTTGTAGCTCCACCTTCTACTAATTTTTTTAGTGAAAACACTATTTCATTAGACTCATCATTAGAAACGTCAAAATTCTTCCAGTATGCATAAGCTTTATCTGAATCAGTATTAAGAGATGAGCTTAAGCCATCTACATATTGAATTACTTTTGACATATCTGAAGCGTCGTGTGTGTATTCAGTAGCGCCTGCTTCAGACTTGAAAACTGCTTTATTTAAGTAAAGCTTAGCCAATAACATTGCAGCTGCATCTTTACTTATTACAGATGCATCAGCCGGATTTTTAGCTGGCAAACCTGCATGAGCTTCCTCAGCTAACATTACTGCTATATCAAAAGCTTCAGATCTTGAATAAACTAAAGCATCTTGAGTTAAGTCTTCATAAGATTCTCTATAAGGNACTTGACCAAAAACATCAATCATATGATAGTACATTAATGCTTTTACAAATTTAGCCTCAGGATGAATATCTGATTGGCTACTTGTGTTTAAAATAATATCAGCATTGAATATTCCTGTCATAAATTTATTATAACTAGCTGTAATCCAAGGATGGTCAGGAGCCCATTGGTGCCCATGTATTTGTCTTAGTTGAGCATTGTCATCCCAGTCACCCCCTCGTGTTGGTCCAGCAATAGCATCTCCGGGCATTTCAGTAATTCCAATTCTGTGAGCCCATTCATTATAAAAGGAAGCAACATCACTTTGTAAGGTTAGTAAGTCTGCTGTTCCTAAGGAAGATCCTCCTTGAGGTGAAACACCATCTAAAGGCACTTCTTCTAGATCCGTACAAGCGACAAACGTCACTGGTAGTGCCAGAATTAATAAAGTTTTAAATATATTATTTTTCATATCTATTTTTTTTAGAAAGTTATGTTTAGACCTAATGTAAAAGTTCTTGCTCTTGGATATGATAAGTAATCCATACCTGCAGAAGGAACACCTCCCAGAGATTTATCTACGTCTACTTCTGGGTCAAATCCAGAATATTTTGTAAAAGTCGCTAAATTGTTTCCACTTAAAGACACTCTAGCGCTAGAGGCCTTTAGTTTATCTAAAATACTTCCTGTAAAAGTATACCCAACTGATAAGTTAGACCATCTTAAGAAATCTCCTTTTTCTAAAAATTTAGTAGAAGGTGAATTTGGATCCGCTTTAGTTTGTCCATCTACAATTACTGAAATAGGAATATTTCTTACTGGGTATGCGCCT
>JGI26088J50261_1001445_pt1 | contig 12798 bp, 15 predicted proteins | sample SaaInl1SG_22_DNA_FD_50261 | JGI IMG/M metagenome (IMG submission 50261)
AAGTGGTTGGTGGTGGAGGCGGAGCGAACTGAGCAAACGGAGAAAAGTGAGCATGGGGTAGACACCAAACGCATTCCCTTCGACGCGCTTATTTGTGCGGTTGGTCGGGTGGCGCGTTTGAGTGACTATGGCTTGGAAACCTTGGGTATACCGACGCATCGTACGGTGGACACCAACGACTATTTGCAAACCATTTACCCCAACATTTATGCTGCCGGCGATGTGGCGGGGCCGTATCAATTTACCCATACCGCGTCGCATCAGGCGTGGTACGCCACCGTGAATGCCTTGTTTGGTGATTTGAAAATGTTCAAAACCGACTACCGCGTTATACCGTGGGTGACCTTCGTTGACCCTGAGGTGGCGCGGGTTGGCCTCAATGAACAAGAGGCGACGGCGCAAGGGGTGGCGCATGAGGTGACGCGCTACCCGCTAGACGACTTAGACCGTGCCATCGCAGACAGCGAGACCATGGGGTTTGTGAAGGTCTTGACCGCCAAGGGCAGTGACCGCATCTTGGGTGTCACCATCGTGGGTGGCCAAGCGGGTGAGCTGATTGCAGAGTACGTGCTGGCGATGAAGCATGGCTTGGGGCTCAATAAAATCTTGGCCACCATACACACCTACCCCACCCGTGCAGAGGCCAACAAGTACGCCGCCGGTGCGTGGAAGCGTGCCCATGTGTCGCCCCGTTTATTGCAGTGGGCTGGGCGCTACCACGATTGGCGCCGAGGCTAGCCTACAGTGTCAGTGTCACGTAGACGTTGTCTGCCCCGAGGGCCTCGGTAACGTAGCCAATGATGGCGCTGTCGTCGTAGCCTGCGGCGTGTAAAGCGTGAATACAGTCGTCAGCTTGGCCTGCGGGTATGGACGCTAGCAGGCCGCCTGCGGTCTGCGGGTCGAATAACAAGGCGTAGCGCGCATCGCTGACGAAGGCATCCGCGTTTTGCAGGGCCCTGCGCAAACGGACATTGGCTGATTGCAGTGAGCTAAAAATGCCCGCTTCCACGCAGGCGACTGCTCCCGACAAAAGCGGGATGGCCTGCAGTTGAATCTGCGCCCCCCTGTCCGCCGCTTTGGTCATTTCGACCAAGTGGCCAAGCAAGCCAAAGCCGGTAACGTCGGTACAACTCGTGGCACCGTGCGCGTGCAACACCGCAGCGCCTGCTTGGTTAGAGCGCTGCATGGACTGCAAGGCCGCATCCACCCACACACCTTTTGCCGCTAGTTGGGCATGGGCTGCAAACAAGGTCCCCGTGCCAATGGCTTTGGTTAAGACGATGGCATCGCCCACTTGCATACCGCCTTTGCGCATCACGTTGGCCATGTCGGCATCGACCAAACCGTTCATGGCGAAGCCCAAAGCCAGCTCCTTGCCCTCACCCGTATGCCCGCCCACAAGGGTACAACCCGCCGCGTTGAGCACCTCGAGTGCGCCGCCCATCATCTCGCTGAGTAGCGCCTCTACCTTCTTCTCTAACCCGGGTGGCACCGTGGCGATGGCGGTTGCGGTGTGCGGCGTCGCCCCCATGGCAAAGATGTCGCCTAAAGCGTGGTTGGCGGCAACTTTGCCAAATACGTAGGGGTCGTCAATAAACGCCCGAAAGAAGTCCACACTGTGCACCATTGCCTTGCCCTGCGGGATACGCACCACCGCGGCATCGTCTGGCGACTGCAGGCCAATAAGGACATCGTCGTTGGGGTGGGGACGCAAGTGGCTAAGGGCGCGCGATAACACGTTGGCGCCTACTTTAGCGCCGCAACCGCCACAGCGCATGGCTTGTGCGGCAATGGCTTCCAATGACTCTTCGGCGTTTAGCGCCACGTGGGTGCGCGTAGCGGACACGGGGCGCAACCAATGTAGCAGCTTGGCACCCGTCGCCGCCCGTTGTAGGCGCCATGGACGGCAAGTCGGTGAAGCGGCGCATAAAGCGGCGGTCAATGGCATCTTTCCATCGCCAGACCCATGCGCCCGAAAAATGCCAACGGCCTCTTGAGGCGACGGCGTAGGTGTCACCCGTTGAAATCAAAGCCAACCAGGTGCGCTGAGGGCGGTAGGGCTTTAAAGCCCGGCCTTGGAAGGCACGCCGCAAATTTTCGGTGAGGGGCTTGGCCATGCGCACCGCAAACACGCCTGCTTTCTCCAGCGGCTGCGACGTGAAGGCGGCGATATCGCCGGCTGCAAAAATAGCGGGATCGCTTAGTGTTTGCAGGCAGTCGTTGACTTGAATAAAGCCATTGCTGTCCAGTGAGAGACCGGTGTTTTTGAGCCAAGCGGGGCCACCCGCTTGCGTCACCCACATGGTCTCGTCTGCATCGTAGGTACGGCCATCTTTGGTGTGTAGGCAACCGTGGGAGAGGGCGACCACCTCGGTGTTGAGGTGCACGGTTACGTTTCGCTGGCGCAATACGCGCATGAACTGCGCTTGCACGTGGGCGTTGTGTGTGGGCAGTATGGTGCGCCCGGCTGTGAGCAGCACAAACTGCAAGTCGGCTGGGTTGCGCCCTGCAGCGGTCACCTCTTTTTGTAAACGGTGTTGCATGGCCAGCAGCAACTCAACACCACCCGCACCACCGCCAACCACGGCAATGGTCATGCGTCCGCGCTGGGTCGCCCACTGGGTGACTGTTTCTAATAAGGACAGCCACCGCCGGTTAAAACTGGCAATGGGCTTTACTGGCGCAGCCAAAGCCTTGGCGCCTGTTACCTGGTCTAGCTGGGGGGTGGAGCCGATGTTAATGGACAGCAAGTCGTAGGGCACTGGCGGGCGGTTATCGCAAATGACTTGCTGGCTATCGCGGTCAATGTGCGTCACCTTGCTGTGGTAGAACCGTGCGCCCGCGTGCACGCACAGACGCGCAAGGTCTATGTGCACCGCCTCGAAGGGGTAGTGGCCCGCAATATAGCCGGGCAACATGCCAGAGTAGGGCGTATCGATATCGGTGCAAATAACCGTTACGCGAACGCCGGGCTCTGGACGCATTGCCAACATACCAAGCACGCCCACATGGCTGTGGCCGCCGCCAACTAAAACCAAGTCGCGGAGTACAGGTTGTTCAGAGGTGTGCATGCGCGCGATAAGGTAGGAGGGCTAGGTGCGTCTGGCACGGGCTTGAGTACCCTATTTTCGCACCGTTTGAAGCGCGCAACCACCGCTGCCGCGCGCTAAGTTAGCGATTGAACTGCGCGCGAAAACGATCTTTTTCCGCCTTGTATTCGTCGGAAACAAGAATGCTGCTAAGCGAGGTAACTTTTTCTTTAATGTGCCGCGAAAAATACAGGCGATCAACCGAGCCGTCGGGGTAGCACCGCGCTTTTACCGTGCAGCGCTTGTGGTCAATCGATTCATCGATTAGCACAAGCGAGTTGCTGTTGACCTTTAGTTGCATGACGCAACTGTTGGGGTCCTTGATGTCGTCAATGGCAATGAATTCGCCGTTGGTTTTGTATTCGAAGACCCCTCGGTACTCGCACATCAGCGCGTTGCGGAAGGGCACGGACAGTTGGGCAAACAATACCGTGCTCGAGACTCTGGCGATATCAAGAACAATTTGGGAGCTGCGATCCTCTTCACCGTCTACACGTATGCGCTTGTAGTAGCTGTAACTACCCGCGATCTCGTTAATCAGGGGCTCGGACACACTGCCTTGGCCGACGCTTAGATAGGCGGCGGGAAAACTGGCCGGCGGTTTGGGGGCTGTCTGTGCATGCGTTACCCCATGCAGCAGCCACACTAAAGCAAGCATTGCGCCTGTTAGGACGCGATAACCCATAGAAAAACACTCTTTCAATTGCATGGTGAAGCAAACCCCTCGTAATACCAACTTTATAGATCGACCCGAAGCGGGTGGGCTTGATAGTCAATCCAATAATTGCCACAGGCAGCGCGCTCAAATGCCATCGTGGTGTACGGACTTTTGTAGCTTAGTGACGCGCTGATACGTACAATGCTGTCATTGTCACATTTACAAAAAAACGCCGCTTGATCGGGTTAATTATGCGCAAGTCTATTCTGATGGCACTGGCCCTCTCTCTCTTCACAGCCGTTGGTGGCGTCTGGGCGGAAAGTATGCATGACCGCATGCATAGGGCCCACATGGCTGGGAAAAAAGATGCTCATGCCATGGGAGAGCATGATGAGGTTAATATGCCGGGGCTCAACGGCAAGGACACGACGCCCACGGAAGTCAGTGACCTCAAGGCCTTGTTTACGCAACACAAGGCGCTGCGCCGTACGGTCGATAACTTGCCTGACGGTATTCGCACGGTCACAGAAACCGACGATGCTGCCTTGCGCAGCAAGCTACTGAGCCATGTGGTGTTGATGCTGGCCCGTTTCCAAAACGGGCGCGACCCGGAGGTGGTGATACAGAGCCCAACCCTAACAGCGTTATTTAAGCACGCCGATGTTATTGCCACGCGTATTGAGATGTCGGCGACAGGGGTGGTCGTGATTCAGACGTCAACAGATGCAAACGTAGTGGCCTTGTTGCAGGCTCACGCCGCAGAGGTCAGTGATATGAGCGCGCGGGGAATGCAAGCTGTGCACGAGCGTATGCAAGCCGATCACCATAAGCGCTAAGCGGTAGCTTTAAAGGCGGGTTTGCGCCCGAAGAAGCCTGTTATCTCAAACTGAACGGCCCGCCTTGGCGAGACCACAGGAGTCAAAGATACCTATGCAGTCAAGACTTGAAGACCTCGAGGTTGGTTACGACATTCCGGCGTCGNTTGGAATGGATGAGGCGGAGATACAAACGCCGTGCTTGGTGTTGGACCTGAATGCGCTGGAGCGCAACATCACCAAAATGGGCCGTATCGTAGCGGAGATGGGCATACGTCATCGCATCCATGGAAAGATGCATAAGTCAGTGGATGTGGCGCTCTTGCAAGAACGGCTTGGTGGCAGTTGTGGTGTTGCCTGTCAGAAGGTTAGCGAGGCCGAAGCGTTTGTGAGAGGCGGCGTTAGAGATGTGTTGATCTCTAACCAAGTGCGAGACCCCCTGAAGATCGACCGAATGGCTCGTTTGCCAAAGTTAGGCGCCCGAACTATATGTTGCGTGGATGATTTGGCTAATGTTGCCGAGCTATCGACGGCCGCCGTAAAGCATGACACGCAGATTGAATGCCTGGTTGAAATTGATTGCGGCGCAGGGCGGTGTGGCGTGAGCACCATTGCCGATGTGGTCAAGATTGCCAAAGCCATTGATGCCGCAGAGGGGCTTAAATTTTCGGGCATTCAGGCCTATCAGGGTGCCATGCAACATCTTGAAGACTACGGCGAGCGTAAAGCGCAAATCGATTCCGTGTTGGCCATGGTGTCAGAGGCTGTTCGCGAATTGCAGGCGGTCAATCTTTACTGTGAGACGGTTGGTGGCGGCGGCACAGGGTCATATTATTTCGAAGGAAACTCTGGCCTCTACAACGAGCTGCAATGCGGGTCTTATGCCTTCATGGATGCGGACTATGGGCGTATTTTGGATCATGACGGCAACCGGCTTGATCAGGGAGAGTGGGAGAACGCCCTGTTTATTCTGACCTCGGTTATGAGCCATGCCAAAACAGATATGGCGGTTTGTGATGCTGGGTTGAAGGTGCAGTCGGTGGATAGTGGNTTNCCAATNATTTTTGGTCGTGATGATGTCCGTTACCTCAAATGCTCCGATGAGCACGGGGTAATTGCCGACCCGGATAACGTGCTGACTGTTGGTGACAAGCTAAAGCTGGTGCCAGGTCATTGCGACCCAACCTGCAATCTGCATGACTGGTACGTTGGCGTAAGAAATGGCAAGGTCGAGACCTTATGGCCAGTCACTGCGCGGGGCAAGGCCTTTTAGGTGCCCAGCAGGGCGGGGTCTTTATTTATCGGCATCGTGAATTCAGAACGTTTATTTTTGAATCCAAACACCACGCGGTAATTCGAACCCGCGAGTTCGCGGTGCAAGAAGTTTGGAAGGCCTCTGAACCGGCTACCGGCCTGAACTTCGGTCACCGTGCCATGCGCGTCGGCAAAGCGAATGCTGCCACTGACAATGAATATGACAGACTCAAAGTCATGCCAATGCAAGGGCTCATCCTCGGTAAGAACGATGTCGCGCACCAAGGGGTTCCACCCCATGGCGGCAATCTCATCGAGTGCCTCCGCCTCGGTAGAAAAGTAGTTTGTTGTAACGTCTATCATTTTGCGGTGCCTTCGTGATCATGACAAAACCGGGGCTCTTGGCCTAGACCTAGGCCCCGGTGGTTAGGTGTGACGATCTAAGCTTGGCCACTGGCGAAAACCTCGCCGTGCTCGACCCCCACCAGTTGGGTTCTTAGTTCTTTCTCGCCTTGCGTTCGCACAGCGGCCTGTTTCTCTGCCGCAGCTGCAGCAATGCCTTGTGTTGGTTAGACGGTAATAGAGCCCACCTCATTATCAGGGAGCTCAACAAAGTAAACACGCTCTGCCCCAAGCGCCAAGATAGCGGAAACATACTTCTGTTGAACAATGTCTATTGCGACGTCCCTATCGAAGTCGGGGTCATTTTTCCACTTGCTGATTGTTACGTAACTCATTTCTTCCCCTTTGTTGTAAATCAATTGCCACGAGTAAACGTGATGTTGTCAATTCACCATAGATACTGGCCTTCGTAACCAGTTGCTGGAATGCGGGCGACATGGCCACGTCATCAAGCTGGGAGCCAAAGTGCTCTACCGAATCAAAGTAGTAGGCGATAAGCATCTCATCCATTGCGCTGGCCACGGTTGGTGGAACCGCCATTAAAGGGGTGTCGCCCACAATGCCCTGCAGCTCTGGCATTAACGCCAAAGCGCCTGGCACGTTATGACGCGCGATGCGGTAGGTGCGCTGAAGAATCAGCGGTTTCTGGGATGGCTCACCGAAAGCGCATCGGTACATCTCCGGCCCTTTCAGGTGGGCTGCTGGATCGGCTTCTCGTTCGGCGTGCCATGTGGCCATTGCAGGGTCTTTGCCCATCGCCGTCACGGCTTTTGTTCCAATGGTGAAATCAGTGAAGCTGCCGTAAAGATGAATATCGCCGGTACCATCGCCAAAGATCACTTTGCGAACCCGTGCGCGCCCAACTGTACGCTCCATGATCTCTGCTAATGACTTCGCCCGTGAACTGACTGTCATGTGTATCTCCTTGCTATTTGCGTCGGCTCCCTTTGAGGCTTATCAATTTGCACAAATAGATTGTTTAATGCAAGTAATATAAAACTGCCTTCTAAATACTTACAACGCACTTATTGAGACTAAAAACCGGAACATAGAAAACACGATGACACGTAGTTCGTTTGCTGACATGGACTGTCCGATTGCGCAGGCTGCGGAGCAGTTGGCGGATAAATGGAAATTTGTCATCATCCGCAATGCCTTCAACGGCATGAGACGCTTTGATGACTTCGCCGAGCAACTGGGCGTCGCCTCGAACGTGCTGACTGCGCGACTGTCCGAGCTAGTCGCCGCAGATATCTTGACGCGGGTGCCCGTGGATGGTGACGGTCGTGCGGTGGAGTACAGGCTAACAGCGAAGGGCCACGACTTGTTTCCTATGGTGATATTTCTACCCCAATGGTCTGACCGCTGGCTAAAAAAGCGTGGGGGGCCGCGTTTCGAAATCACCTCCGCCGACACGGGAGAGTTGGTGCAGCCAATGCAGGTGACAACCGCTTCAGGGGTGGTGGTCACCTCCAAGCGCGCGCAGATAAGAGAGGGCCGTGGGCGAAGTAGCGTTTACCGGGACATAAAAGGACCTAGTGGACAAACGGCGTACGGCGGATGATGCAAGAAAAGCAAGCCAGCGTCGCGCCCGTTAGGGGCTAATTGGTAATCTACAAACGCATGCGCTCTTTTTAATTATTTAATGAAGTAATACAAATAACTACTTGTTAGGTGGGGTTGCAGCATTTAGTGTGTAAGTTTCTATCTGTCGTTAGCCATCAATGTCAGTCAACCTGCCAGAAGTACTCTCATTTCGTTCAAAGTGGCGTCACTTTCGTGATTTAGAGCGCGAGCTCGCGCAACCCAGTACGGCGTTGGGCCAACGCTATATGGTGCTTATCTCGGCCACCATCGTGGCATCCATTTTCTTTCTGTTTTTGGTGGATGAGTATCCAGGGCTTTTCCCGATGAATAGCGTGCAGCTGTTTATTGTGGAACTGGTTATTTTCGTTATCTTCACCATCGACTTCCTGCTACGCCTCACGGTCACGCNCTTGCGTGACTGGCGGGCAGTGATTTTNTTGGTTTGTGATGGTTTGGCCATCTTGCCATCGGCTGTCGTNATCTTGGTATTTTTGAACCTTATTCCGGGCGCCCACTTGGAGTCGCTTGTCCTGTTGCGGCTGCTGCGCTTGTTGCGGGTTGTGAAGTTGATGCGGGTCAGCAACCTCATTAGCGAGGTGTTTGGCGCATCGGTGTTTAGTTTGGTATTTGGAGTGATGGCGGCGCATCTGGGCTTGCGCGTTTTGTTCGTTGAAGTGAGTCAAATAAGCCCTTGGGATCTTTACAACTTCTTTGATCGGCCGGTACTGATGATTGCGGTCTCGGCGGTTGGTTCGGTATTTGGTATCGCGCTGGCCATTACGTTTGGGATTGTGAAGCGCAAACAAATAGAGATCACGGAGTTACACCGGAGTGCCTTGGATGCGTTGAGTAATATAGAAGCAGACTGTAACTTGCTGCTAGCCGAGGCGGCTGCCAAAAGTCCTAAGCCAGGGTTTGACGCGTGGCGAGCGGCCCTAAATGCCTACCTCGTTGAGGAGCTGTCATACGAGGCGATGAAGACGCAAACGAATGTACTCTTGGCGGATATTCGAGAGGTGATTAAGACACGCCCGAGTATGGACGTGCCATTTCATGCCGTGTTNGTCCAGNGCATGTCTTTGTTTTTAACTAAAACACAGGTGTGCTACCACCCTGCGTTTTACGNTTGGCTTCGCTTGATAGCCAACCTCTATTTTGTTTTGGTGATGNTGGCGGCGCCTGGTCTCACCGGTCTAGGCGTGCAACTGCTGGTGATCTTCGTTTTTCAGGGCTTGGTCGTTATCATTGATGACATGGACCACTCAGTGGACAAAGCGGTCACGATCTTTAATTCCAAAATCTTGCCGATTTAAAAAACCGTGCGTGCGCAACTTAGCGCACCGAGAGCTTATTTGATTCCATTGCCTTTTGTGTAGGAGATAATTTTCTTCGGCAACACGATGGTTGCCGACTTAGGGTGGTGTGTGTCGACTTGGCTGGAGATCCAGTTCATATATTTGGCCTCTAATTGGGCGGCTGACTTTTCTAAGTCTTTATGAAACTTATCTTTCAGCGAGGGTGTTGTGGCGAATTTAAAGGACGCATACTGCCAAAAGTAAGCAATGTACCGATTGTGTAAAGCGCTATCTTCATCGCTGTAATAGCGGGCGATGGTGTCCAAGTCTTGCTCGTCTTCAACCTCGTGCAAGGCGGAGGCCCTTAGCAAATAATCTTCTGCCAATGCTGCGGAGGCCTCATGCGACTCCCCGCTTAATTCCACTCCGGCTTTCTTTAATAAAACCTTTTTCCGAACCCACGAAAAATCCTGAGATTCCATTAAGGAATGGATCGTTTCTTTGAACTGCACGTCCTTTTGAGCGCTGAGAGCCGTTACCGCTTCCGCGACTCGCTTCTTGCTGATGATTAGCGAGATGAGAAAAATCAATGCGGCGCCGATCAAAAAGCTTAGCGAGTGGTTCGCGAGGTCAGCGGCTAGAGCGGCTTGGTATGACATGTCCTATTTCCTAAAGATCGTTTTTTCTCGTCATCGCGTACGAAGCGATCCAAGCTCCATCTTAGCAAGGTGCGTAGGTGGGCGATTCAACGGCAGATCAATGCTATCCGCAAACAACCTGAGACAGACTGAGTTACCCCGTCATCTAAACAAGTTCTTTTGATAAGGGGGCCTCTTTTGTATGATGTTCGAATAAGCGGAAAAAAGGGGAGAGGGACGCATGCAACTTCGATCGGTAATCATCGCGCTGGCGATTGGCATGAACACGGGTGTATTTGCGGGTGGTTTTGATGATGCAAGTGCCGCCTATGGCGCAAAGGACTACCGGACTGCCTTTTCTAGGTGGATGTTTCTTGCAGAGCAAGGCAGCTCAGACGCGCAGTACAACATCGGCTTGATGTATTTTTACGGTCAAGGTGTGCGCCGAGATTACGCTCAAGCGGCTAAGTGGTACTTGGTTAGCGCACAGCAAGGCGACGCATATGCTCAGAACAATATCGGCATGATGTACCACCAAGGTTATGGCGTGCCTCAAGATTATTATCAAGCGCTTAAATGGTACCGGCTGGCAGCGGAGCAAGGTCTCGGAGAAGCGCAGCATAACCTTGCAAGGTACTATCACAAGGGAAAAAGTGTTTTGAAAGATCACGTACAAGCCCATGCGTGGTTCAACTTGGCCGCGATGAACGGGGCGGTTAACGCGGCCCAGGAAAGAGATGCGTTAGCCGAAGAAATGACGCCGCGACAGATCGAAGAGGCTCAAAAATTTGCGCGCGACTGTTTGTCGCGTGACTACAAGGGGTGTTGATCTATCCACACGCACTCACGTTTGTAAGCTCCCTGACTCAGGAAGCTGTTTCAGTCTTTTAAATATAAAACGAAGCTATGAAGCCCAGAAGCAATATTCTCGATCACGTCCTAACCGCAAGCACCACCGAAGCCCTAATGGATGCCTATGGCGAATGGGCGGAAAAGTATGATCACGACTTAACCCAAGCATGGGGTTACTTTGCGCCTCAACATGCGATGCGACAGGTGCAACGGTATGCGGGTGATGCGAGTGTGCGCATACTTGATGCCGGTTGCGGCACGGGCTTGGTTGGGCAGTTGCTTTACGAAAACGGTTTTAAGACCTTGGACGGTTTAGATTTTTCTGACGGTATGCTCGCGCAGGCGAGGAAAAAGCAGATTTACCAAAACCTGTATCAAGCGGATATGAATCAGCCGCTGGCGATGGCAGATGGTGCGTANGACTTGACCACATGTGTGGGTACGTTTACGGCATCGCACGTTAAGCCGGAAGCACTCCACGAGTTGGTGCGGGTCACGCGCGTNGGCGGCTTTGTGGTTTTTACCGTGCGTGATACCTTTTGGGCTGAGACGCGTTTTGATCAAACCATCTTAGCGCTGTGTCACTCAAACGCTGTGCGCGTGCACGAATGGCGAACAGAGCCGTGTATCGATGAGGAAGCGTCGGAGTGCAAACTGTTAGTGCTAGAGGTGTTGTCGGCCACCGCTACTTGTTAGGCGGGTATGCCGTCAACCAATGGGAATAACGCCTACGATGCGGTGATAAAGTTAGCAGCAGCGGTCCACAGCGGCCAGTAATTTTTGGAAGAAACACATGCATACACACACATTTTTTTCTCGCAACCTCTCCGTGCTGTGCCTCTTTGGTGCGGCACTGGTGCTTGCAGGGTGCGCAACCGGCTCAAGCTCTGGGCGTGAGTACTCAGCAAAGCAGTCGCGCCAACCGTTAACTGTGGTGGAAGCGGTTGTTCAATCGGTGTCAGCTGTTGTGATTGCGCCTGAAGACAATGAAACCGGCGGTGGACAAGTCGCAGGGGGGTTGATTGGGGCTATCGTCGGCTCTGGTGCTGGCGATAGGGGTGGTCGCAATAGCCAAGCTGGCGCTGTCTTAGGCGGTGTGCTGGGTTCTTTAGCCGGTACAAAAGCGCAGAAAGCCTTCCAGCGTAAAGAGGGGTTGCAAATCATCGTGCGCCTTGAGGGCGGTGAGTTGTTGGCCGTCACGCAAGATGCGGACGTACCCTTTGCTGCGGGAGAGTTGGTCTACGTGTTGCGCGGCAACGGTGAAACCCGCATCAGCAAGCGATAGCTAGGGGGCGTTTGAGCCCCTAGGAATTAACCTTGCCAATGACCAGAGGACCAGAAGACCACAGCCAGTCTGGGCGCAATACCCGCACTTGATGCTGATGCGCCCTGCGGCGCGGCCCACAATTAAGCGCTGTGCCCTTTGATGTAGGTCTCTAAGAACGAGACGTGCTCGCTGAGTTTGCCCATCATGTCTTTGACCACGTCGCCAATAGATATGACGCCGACCACCGCCGTACCACCCATGACGGGTAGGTGGCGAAATCCCTTGTCTGCCATGAGACCCATGCAGTATTCCATTGGATCGCCGAGTTTCACCGTTATCGGNTCGGCTGTCATGATCTCCGTCACCAACGTNCTGGCTGCGTCCTTACCAGGGAGAAGCGCACGGATTGCGCAGTCGCCCTGTGACACGATACCCGCCAACTTATCGTCATCGANAACCAGTACCGCACGCACGCGGTTTACCTTCATGAGCTCCAACGCTTTTTGAATGGTGTCTGTAGATCTGACTGAAACGACCCGAGAGGGTTTTTGGCCTAGGCAATCTTTTACCGTGTTCATTTTTTCCTTTCGTCTGCAGAAGAGTCTGGCGGGTTATTGTTGTTCAAATNATCATNAATTCTAGAGTCATATGAGATTNCCGCCAAGGGGTGTGACTCCGCGCCGTATCGGGACTCAGTCTTTATAAGCCTTGTGGCATGCTTTACAAGAGGCGCCTAATTCGCTGTAGAGCACTTGCAAGTTTGCGACTGGTTGGCGCTCTTTAGCTGCCTGATTCAGATTGCGGGCCGCTTGCTCGAAGCCCGCAGATTTGGCTTCAAAGTCTTTCCAGTCTTCCCAGATAGCATCACGCGCCTCGCTTGGCGATTCGTTTGAGCCTGCAGGGAAATAGCTCGGTAGCACTTGCGACCACTCAATCAACGG
>JGI26088J50261_1001449_pt1 | contig 12781 bp, 16 predicted proteins | sample SaaInl1SG_22_DNA_FD_50261 | JGI IMG/M metagenome (IMG submission 50261)
CCGAGAGCGCCAAGATTGGCATGATTACACCCTCTCCGGCGGCGGTGCATCGCTTGGCATCGATATCCGAGACGGATTTGAATTGGCTGTAAAAGAGCGCCAGGGCAAACTCGGCGGCGTCGACATTGAAATGCTCATCGTTGACGACGCCCGCAAAGTAGACAACGCCAAGCAAATCGCAACCCGCATGGTGCAACAAGACAAGGTCGACTTCATGACCGGGATTGTCTGGTCCAACCTGGCGATGGCGGTCATCCCCGGCGTCACTGCCGATGGCACCATCTACATCAGTCCCAATGCAGGCCCCTCGCTGTTGGCAGGCAAACGCTGCCATCCAAACTACTTCAACGTAGCCTGGCAAAACGACAACCTTCACGAAGCGATGGGTCAATATGTCACCGACCGAATGTCTACCTGATCGCACCCAACTACCCCGCTGGTCAGGACGCGTTGGCTGGCTTCAAGCGTTTTTACAAAGGACAGGTGTCGGCTGAGGTCTACACCAAGCTGGGTCAAGTGGATTACGCAGCAGAATTAGCCAATTTGCGTGCCGCCGCTCCAGATGCCGTGTTTTTCTTTTTGCCAGGCGGTATGGGAATCAATTTCACAAAACAGTACGCGCAGGCAGGACTGAAAGATGCGATTCCGTTGTTCGGTCCGGCCTTCTCATTTGACGAGGGAATTCTAAGCGCTGTTGGCGAGGCTGCGGTGGGCACTAAAAACACCTCGCAGTACTCACATGACCTTGATAATCCAGTCAATGCCAAGTTCGCCAAAGCCTTTACCGACACATATGGTCGCAAACCATCACTGTACGCATCCCAAGGCTACGATGCCGCGTTGTTAATCGACAGTGCACTGAGTCAGGTAGGCGGTGACTTTAAAAACACCGACGCCGTTCGAGCTGCCCTGAAGAAAGCCAACTTCGCCTCAGTCCGGGGTGATTTCAAGTTCGGCAACAACCAACATCCGATCCAAAGCATCTACGTACGCGAAGTGGTACAAGAGAATGATGTGGTCACCAATCGAGTGATCGGCACGGTCTTCACCGAGCACCAAGATGCCTACGCCACCGAATGCGCAATGTGATCTCACCTCAGATTGTGCCGAGCGGCTGCTCGGCCAATCCCACTGAGTGATGCTGTTTCTCGAGCAACTCTTTAACGGCATCCAGCTTGGCATGATGCTGTTTTTGATGGCAGCAGGTCTGACGCTGGTGTTTGGCATCATGCATCTGATCAACTTAGCGCACGGCTCACTGTACATGGTGGGTGCCTACGTCACTGCCACAGTTGCGATGGCCTCGGGGTCATTCTTTGCGGGGCTTCTGGCCGGCTGTATCGCAGCCGGGCTGACCGGCGTGTTGATCGAGATCCTGGCGATGCGTCATCTTTACCACCGCGACCATCTAGACCAAGTGCTGGCGACCTTTGGCATCATCTTGACCGCCAATGAGGCAACAAAAATCGTCTTTGGACCCCAGGCATTGTTTTTAAATCCACCCAACTGGCTGATGGGTACCGTCAATTTATTGCCTGAAACGCCCTATCCCTCCTACCGCTTGTTTGTTATCGCAGCCGGTGTGGCCGTGGCGTTATTACTACGTCATATCATCACCCACACACGGATTGGCATGCTGATCCGTGCCGGTGCCACGCACCGCGAGATGGTTGGCGCGCTCGGCGTCAACATCAAGTTGCTCTTTACAGCTGTCTTCGCGCTTGGAGCAATGTTGGCAGGATTGGCCGGTGGCCTTGCGGGACCGATGCTGGCAATTGAGGTGGGCATGGGGGAACAAATCCTAATCCTGACCTTTGTGGTGATTATTATTGGCGGCATCGGCTCGGTAAAAGGTGCCCTCGTGGCTGGCCTACTGGTGGGCGTTGTCGATACCCTCAGTCGTGCTTTTTTGCCGGCACTCTTGAAAACCAGTCTACCTGCTGCGACAGCTGATGCGGTTGCGGGTTCAGTCTCCAGCATGGCCATCTATGTACTGATGGCATTGGTGTTAATCGTCCGACCAGAGGGGCTATACAAAGCCTATGGCACTTAGACAGATGGCACCTAAACCCCAGACAACTCGAGTATCGCGTCGCGTCGTTATCCACGGAATCGGCTTGGTGCTGTTGGTGGCCCTGCCATGGATTGCCGAAGCTCTCGATGATCCGTTCTGGATCAGCATCGCCACACGAATGCTCATCTATGGATTGGCCGCCATGAGCTTGGACTTGATTCTTGGCTACGGCGCCATGGTGAGCTTCGGTCATGCCGCTTTTTTCGGTATTGGCGCGTATGTGGTGGGCATCTTGACGCATCATGTGTTCTACGCTGAGGTAATTGCCTTTTTGCCCGGCCAGTGGGAAGGCAGTGTCAGTGCATGGGTCCAGTGGCCGCTGGCCATGCTGGTGTCTGGATTAGTCGCCTGTGTGATCGGTGCGTTAAGCCTCAGAACGCAGGGCGTGTATTTCATCATGATCACCCTGGCATTCGCGCAGATGTTGTACTTCTTCATGATTGGACTGCCTACCTACGGCGGTGAAGACGGTCTGAATCTTTGGATGCGCTCAGAAATCCCTGGGTTAAACCTCAATGATCCTTGGCACTTTTATTACGTTGTGTTGGCGCTGTTATTGGGCTGGCTTGGTCTCAGTCAACGGATTGTTAACAGCCGCTTTGGTCGGGTGCTCACTGGCTGCCGACAAAACGAGGCACGCATGCATACGCTCGGCTATCCGGTCACACGCTACAAATTGACTGCTTTCGTCATCTCTGGGATGGGTGCTGGACTTGCCGGTGCACTGGCGGCCAACCAAACCGAGTTTGTCAGCCCGGGGCTAATGGCCTGGAGTACCTCAGGCGAATTGATGGTGATGGTAATCCTCGGTGGCATGGGGACTCTGGTTGGTCCGATTTTCGGGGCCATCGTGTTGCTGACACTNGAGGAAGTGTTAGCCGGTATCACCGAGCACTGGATGGTGATCCTCGGACCCATTTTGATCGCTGTGGTGCTGTTCGCGCGCGGAGGCCTATATCGCGCCCTGATTGGTGGACGGCATGATGACTGAACCCCTACTGCAGGTCCGTAAACTCTGTAAATCCTTTGGCGCCATTACTGCCTCAGATGGGCTTGACCTGACCATAATACCGGGGGAAATCCATGCATTGATCGGCCCGAATGGTGCCGGAAAATCGACCGCTATCCATCAGCTCAGTGGTGAAACCAAAGCAGACAGTGGATCGATCCACTTTGCCGGTCAAAACATCACCGACTGGCCTGCACATCGCCGCACCAAGGCAGGCATCGCGCGGTCCTACCAAATCACTCGCTTGTTTCAAGCAATGACGGTACGAGATAATCTGGCGATCGCGGTACAGGCAGCTGACCGACATCACTTCAGGTTTTGGCGCCCGGCAGCCGATGACCCCACGCTCATGAGCCGGTCAATGCCTTGATGGACTCGCTCGGTTTGCACTTAATCGCCGACCAACGGATCTCTGAAATCGGACACGGGCAGCAACGGCAGGTTGAGCTGGCCATGGGCTTGGCATTACAGCCACAGTTGTTGTTACTCGATGAACCTATGGCCGGCATGAGCAGCTCAGAAACCCAACATATGGCACAGCAACTCGAGCGGTTGCGTGGACGCATCACCCTACTGTTGGTAGAGCACGACATGGATGTGGTCTTCCGCCTTGCCGATCGCATCAGCGTGTTGGTCAAAGGCCAGGTCATCTGTACCGACACCCCAGATGCGGTGCGTCAAAATCCTACCGTCCAGGCGGCATATTTGGGAGACGGCGGATGAGCAGTTGGTTACGTTTGAACCAAGTCACCGGTGGATACGGCCCAAGCCAAGTTCTGTTCGGCGTCAGCTTGCACATNGACAGTGGCGAGGTGGTCACGCTGATGGGNCGAAACGGCATGGGGAAGACCACCACCGTACGCGCGATCATGGGNCTGAACCCNATCACAAGCGGTGACATTGAGATTTGTGGNAAGTCGATCCGCCGCCTTCAATCCCATCAAATCGCTCAGTTGGGCATTGGCTATGTGCCTGAGGGCCGACAGGTATTCCCAAACCTCACGGTGACTGAAAATCTGATCGCCACCGCCGCCAATCGTTTTGCACTGGATGCTCCGTGGACGCTTGAAAAGGTCATGGATTTATTCCCCAGACTACGCGAACGGGATCGACAATATGCTCGCACGCTGTCCGGTGGNGAGCAGCAAATGCTGGCAATTGGCCGGGCACTGATGACCAACCCACAGTTTATGATCCTCGATGAAGCGACAGAGGGTCTTGCACCCTTAATTCGAGAAGAAATATGGCATATTTTGGAACACAACCTGAAAGAATCCGGACAAGCGATTCTGGTCATCGACAAGCATCCTAAAGCGATGGCTCGGATTGCCGATCGACATCTGATCATGGAAAAAGGTCAGTTGGTTTGGGAAGGTGACTCGGAGACACTGTTGGCTTCAACAGATGTGCAGGAGCGTTATCTCGGTGTCTGATTCCTACGATGATCTTATCGATCAAGCCTATAACGTACGCCGTGCCCTACCCGACCATCCCGCACATTTTGTACGATGGCGCGAAGAAGCGGATCAGTACCTCGCGAGCCGACCCGATGCACTTGTCGATCTGGCTTATGGGCCGCACCCGAAACACCGACTCGATTGGTTTCCCGCATGGCGCACCGTGGCCGAGCAACACTGCCCGATAGTACTGCTGATCCATGGCGGCTATTGGCAAGCGCTCGATAAAGCCGACAACCGGCAAATGGCGCGTGCACTGAATGCCATAGGTTTTGGCGTGGCGGTACTCAACTACCGACTCTGCCCTGAGGTTGGTATTGAGGACATCACCCACGACGTGGGAGCTGCAACCGCATGGCTGATGCAACGCGCAAATCAACTCGGTGCCGATCCTAAGCGTTTGGCCGTGGTGGGCCATTCTGCTGGTGCCCATCTGGCCGCGATGTTGGCCTGCCAGTCCTCACAGCAGCAACAAAGCCCACGATTTCCAATTGCCTATTTGGGCTTAGTATCTGGTGTCTATGATCTGGCACCTCTGTGTCGCACGCCGATCAATGACAAATTGGCGCTCGACGAAGCGCAAGCCAACGCGCTCAGTCCATCCAGATTANGCCCNCCNGAGAGCTTGGTNGTGGATACCTTTGTTGGCGAACACGAGACAAGGGGATTTTTTCAGCAGCAACAAATCCTGAAGACCGCCTGGGGTGATCGGGTCCAGTGGACAGGCCAAGTCATTACTGCAACCGACCACTTGAGTGTGTGGGATCAACTGACCGAGACCGGCACACAACTCTCAGGTCAGATCATCACGACACTGCAGCGTCTGTTTCCTGAACTACAAAAATAACAGCACCACGAACAACACGATGTAGGCCCCAGCTAACCACATCGCTGCGATGATGAAGCGGTGTAACAGGCGTGCAATACGATGTTTGAGCTGAACCACAGGCTTTCCTCTTTTACCAAATAATGCAGGGCCTGGGATCAAATCACCAGCATTTATGCACAGTCAATAACGCGTCGAATATCCATCGGCAACATTGCTTCAACGGGTGACAGGGGTGCCAAACCAGCTGGCGCAAACCAACGTTTGCCAGCAGTGATCAATTGGGCCCATCGAGTCTTCATCAAGTCATCTCCTTTCGTAGAAAGGCTTCATCATCGACTAAGTCCATTCATTTATATAATCGTATTTCTCTAACCGATTAATTTGATAAATCTATCGATGGGCTTGCGTTCTGCATGCACGCCCCTAGATCTTCCGTAACTCATCAGGAGACCTGTTATGCCAACGCTTGATTCCATCTTTCTCGAAGGCCGTTCCCACAAACGTTTCGGTGACGAGCCCGTGCCCGAACATTTGCTGAGATCCTTATGGGAGCGGGCTGCATTAGCGCCGACTGCCAACAATTGTTGTCCCTTGCGCGTGGTTTTTGTGCACAGTGCAAGCGAGATGGAAGTGCTAGCTAACATGGCCCATGGCTACAATGTCGAACGGGTTAAAACCGCACCTGCAGCGGCCATCTTGGCTTACGACCTCGACTATTACCGACAGTTCCAGCACCTCGCACCACACATGCAACAGCCACCTGCACAGGCAGAATGGCCAACCGAGCGTCTCGAGCGGGTTGCGCTGATGAATGCCAACATCCAAGCAGGCTTCTTAATCGCTGCTGCCCGGGCACTTGGACTCGACTGTGGCCCAATGGGTGGTTTCGAGGCAGACCAAATTGAATCGCATTTTTTCACTGATCCACACTGGCGATTCAACTTTGTTGTCCTTCTTGGCCAAGGTGACCCTGAGGCGCTACGCCCCAGAGCTCCACGGCTGAGTTTTGAGACAGGTTGCCGACTAGTTTAAGCAGATTGCTGTTGCTGAAAGCGCCGAATCACGTCAGTGAATTCCGATTCGGCCGTAAAGCCAATTTGGGAAGCCCGCGCACTGTGAAAGTGCGCTGGCCAGCGACTGACAATGGCATCGATCCGCGCATCCATCTGGTACACAAGTCGCGCTACCGCCTCTGGGCCTGCCACCACCTCGAGCGCTTGGATCATCTCCGCGACCGTCAGACGCAGCCCCGGCAAATTGACCCCAAGCGGCCCGCCCCAAGTGTTCCGATCAATAGCCAGCGCATGGATTAGCCCGGCTACCGCGCCGTCGGGTGAATTCAGGGCGACTTCAAGGGTAGGGTCAACCGGAACAACAGCTGGCTCACCAGCCAGGGGCTCACGGATGATGCCAGACAAGAATCCACTGGCAGCCTGGTTCGGCCGACCCGGTCGCACACTGACTGTCATCAAGCGCAAGGTGCGAGCATCGATCAAACCACGTCGATCCAAATCAGCGAACAAGGTCTCGAGCATCAGCTTCTGAGCCCCGTAGCTATTTTGCGGCGTCGGTCGCACCGTATCGGTGATTACATCCGGCAGAGGCGAAGTCTCGCAACCACCATAAATCGCCAACGAGCTTGCAAACACCAAAAGCGGACAGCCAGGTCCCATCGCCAACACCTCGCCAAGTCGGATGCCGGTCTGCAAATTAACCGTCAAACCGAGCTGCAAATCCGCTTCACATTCGCCACTAACAGCACTGGCCAAATGGATCACTGCATCTGCCCCTTGAAACACCTCAGGTGATGTCTCTAAGACAATGCCCAGATCGCCCTCAAGCGCTCTCACACGCGGATCAGCCAATAGCTGCGCAGGAACTACACGGTCGAGCACAACCAACTCATCCAACGGTCTTGCCTCACCGTTGATGTCCACAGTCGGCTGTCTAAGTAATGCTTTCAGAACCCGTTGACCGAGAAATCCAGCCCCGCCGGTTACCACAATCCTAGCCACACGCGCCTCTCTTTCTTATGATGGTTGATTTTCTGGGGTGCCATCTTCGCATTATCCCAGCACAGACAACAATAAACGGAGCGTCACAGATGCATACACTCGTTATTGGCCTTGGCTCGATGGGCTACGGAGCTGCCATTTCCTGCTTGCGTGCCGGAATTACTACCTCAGGCGTGGATCTCAATCCGGCCGCGCGTGAAGCCTTTGCCAAAGACGGTGGCGCAGCCTTCCCGAGTGTCTCGGAGGTAACCGGCGTGGACTGCGTATTGGTGTTTGTAATCAATGCCGACCAAGCTGAGCAGGTCCTCTTTGAATCGGGATTGTTCCCCAACTTAACGTCAGATGCAGTCATCATCAACTGCGTCACCTTGGCACCGAGTCGCGCAGAGTCAATCGCCAAACGCATCGGTGACGCCGGATTTGCCTATCTCGATGCACCGGTCAGTGGCGGCGCTGCGAAAGCGCGCGATGGCCGTATGTCGATCATGGCCTCAGGCGATCCAAATCACTTCAAGCGCGTGCAGCCGGTGCTTGACGCTATCTCAGAAAAAGTCTTCCGACTTGGCGACACGCCAGGCGCAGGCTCACAAATGAAGCTCATCAACCAACTGCTTGCAGGTGTTCATATCGCTGCGGCAGCCGAGGCCCTTACACTCGCCGCTGGACTGAAAATGGATTTGCATGAAGTGATCGACGTGATTTCTCACTGCGCTGGCAGCTCGTGGATGTTCGAAAATCGCGGACCACACATCGCCGACGGCGATTACACTCCGCTTTCGAACGTCAATATCTTTGTCAAAGATCTCGGTATCGTCACCGAAGAAGCAGGTCGGACTGGTATTGTAACTCCTCTATCGGATACCGCATTGTCGCTGTACCGCGAAGCCGCAGAGAGTGGACTCGGTGGCGAGGACGACAGTGCTGTTGCTAAGTTGTTGGCCAGGCGCTCAGGTATCGTACTGCCAGGAGAGTCCGCATGAGATTGGGCTGCATCGCCGATGACTATACCGGTGCGACCGATCTAGCCGGCCTTTTGGTTCGCAGCGGAGCCCGCGTGCAGCTGCATTTTGGTTTACCTGACGCGACGCAGCAAAGCACTGCAGAAATTGAGATTATCGCGCTCAAATGTCGCTCAATTGCAGCACAGGATGCGGTCCATGACTGCCTCGAAGCCGGCCGTTGGTTACTGGCCCAAGGGGCAGACACACTGTANTGGAAGTACTGCTCTACCTTTGACTCGACCGCGAACGGCAATATTGGTCCTGTCGCCGAGGCATTGATGCAACTGACTGGACAGCANCAGGCCTTGTATTGTCCTGCATTTCCTGAAAACGGCCGCGCAGTCTTCATGGGGCATTTGTTTGTCGGTGAACAACTGCTGTCCGAATCCAGTTTAAAAGACCATCCGCTGAATCCAATGACCGACGCCAACCTGTGCCGTGTGTTGGCTCCGCAAGTCACGCAGTCCGTAGGCCTGTGGAGTCGTATTGCACAACAAGCCGGCACTCCGATGCCCGATGACACCCATGTCATTGCCGATGCGGTCGAGTTTGCGGATCTGGAATTTTTAATCCAACACACAAACCCCTCGGTACTCCTGACTGGTGGTAGTGCACTGGCCATGCCCCTCCCGGCACATCTCGGATTGGCGCAGAGCTCACCCGCACCCTGGCCCAAAACCGCCCAATCCAGTCTGGTGTTAAGCGGTAGCTGTTCTGAGATGACCCGACAGCAAGTGGCGGCATGGGTGGACTCCCGACCTGCATTTCAATTGGATCCTCTAGACCCCGAATGCGCTGCGCACGCACTCGCGTGGTGGCGACACCAGTCTCCTGACATGCCATGTCTGATCTACGCCACCGACACCCCAGAAGCTGTGCGGGCNAGTCAGGCCAATCTCGGTGTGCAAGAAGCCGGACACCGCATTGAAGAGGCCATGGGTCAAATCGCCAAAGCCGCCCTCGCCTCTGGAGTCCGACGCTTCGTTGTAGCAGGCGGTGAGACTTCCGGTGCAGTGACTCAAGCACTGGGTATCACTCAGGTGCGCGTTGGACCAGAAATTTGCCCAGGTGTGCCTTGGATTTTCGCAGGCACTGCAGACGATCCAATGGCATTGGCATTAAAGAGTGGTAATTTCGGCACGCCGAGCTTTTTTGATGATGCGTTGAACAGCTTGGATGCACTTTAATGGACCGTCGCGAACAACTGTGTGAATTGGGTTTGAGTCTCTACCAACGTGGCTACACGCACGGCAGCACAGGCAATCTGTCAGTGCGCTTGGACGACGGAACAATTGCCATTACGCCAACTGGAGCCTCGCTTGGGCGCCTCACACCTGAAGCACTTTGTATTCTCGATCAAAATGGGCAACACCAAAGTGGGCCCGCGCCGACCAAAGAAGTGCCTTTGCATCTGGCCTTCTACAACACACGCGGGAGCCGCGCCGGTGCCATCGTGCATCTGCACAGCTGTTACGCCACTGCATTGTCTTTGCTCTCAGCAGAGGAAACCGACGACTGGCTACCGCACCTGACGCCCTACGGCATCATGCAACTGGGTCAGGTCCGGCTGTTGCCCTACTATCTGCCAGGAAGCCCACACATCGGTCGTGCGATCGAAGGGCTTGCCGGACGGCATGCAGCGGTAATGCTGGCCAACCACGGACCGGTGGTTAGCGCCAAAACTATCGAGGCGGCAACCTATGCTGCCGAAGAGCTGGAGGCGACTGCAAAACTTGCGCTATTGACCCGGGCGCTAGAACCCAATGCACTGAATCCGCAACAGGTTGCGGACTTGGTTCAACAATTCAATGTGGAGTGGAACTGATGCTGCAGTTTTCAGCAAACCTGGGATTTTTGTGGACAGAACGATCACTGGCCGATGGCATTCGGGCAGCCAAATTAGCTGGTTTTTCAGCCGTTGAGTGCCATTTTCCTTACGATCAACCGCTCGATGACGTCAAACGCGCGCTCGAAGAAACAGAGCTGCCAATGCTTGGGCTTAACACCATCAAAGGTGATCGAGGTGGTCTTGCCGCACAACCCGATCGGCAGGAGTGCCGCGCGAGACAGTATCCGCCAAGCCATTGACTATGGTGCAGCGATTGGTGCTCGCAATGTGCATGTGATGGCTGGCGTGGGCGATGGCGAGACCGCTCATAACACCTTTCTGGAGAACCTCAGATTCGCCTCAGATCTAGCGGAGACAGCTCATATGGGGATCGTAATTGAGCCCCTCAACGCCGCTGATGCACCTGGATACTTTCTAAATACAACATCTCAAGCAATTGAAATAATTGAATTAGTTGGATCTAAAAATATCCGCTTAATGTTTGATTGCTACCATGTGGGGCGCACTGAAGGTGATGTGATTGCCAGGCTTGATGCCTGTCTTCCGTGGATCGGACACATTCAATTTGCCGGAGTGCCTGACCGAGGCACACCAGATCAAGGTGCAGTCGATTACTGCGCTGTGTTCAAGGCAATCGCGGCTCGCGGTTGGAGCCACCCATTAGGCGCCGAATACAAAGTCGACGGCGTGACAGAAGATACCCTTCAGTGGATGCGCACCCTAGTGCAGTGACGGATCAGGCTTCAGATCACTGGTGCGATCCAATGCATACAACGGAGCAAAACGAGCGCGGCTGAATGCCAGCACACCAGCCGCAATGACTCCTCCCAAGACCGCTGTCGGAACCGCACCCATCAACGCCGCAAAAGCACCTCCACGGAAGTCCCCGGCCTCGTTGCTTGTTTGGATAAACAGCATATTCACTGCAGACACCCGTCCACGCAGCGATTCCGGAGTCGCTCGGTGAATCATGGCGCTGCGAATGTTGACGCTGACCATGTCCGAGGCACCGTAGACGAAGAGTGCTGCAAGGCTCAGCAGCCACAATTCCGATAACGCAAATACAACAATCGAGGCACTGAACACGCACAGTGACCAAAACAGTTTGTCGCCAACAGCCGCCATCGGTGTTCGCCGTGCGGCGATTGCGATTCCAATCAAAATACTGCCGAGCGCCGGTGCGGCGCGCAACAGTCCCAATTCAAATGGACCCACTTGCAGCACATCCACTGCATAGATTGGCAGCAACACAAACACCGATCCGAACCCCACCATCAGCACATCAACGCTGAGCCCACCCAACAGCACCGGATGACGCCAGACGTAGGACATGCCCGCCATGAATGATTTCAGGGTGCGTCCGGCCAAGTGCGTTACCCGAAACACCGGAATCAAGGCATAGCCCAAAAGGGCCACTACGAGGGCCACAGTGATCAATGCATACACGTCTCGATCCAACCAGCTGATCAAGAGCCCAGCTGACACCGGTCCCAAGATCATTGCCGAGTGCCACACTGTGGTTGACACAGCCACCGCACGGTCCAACACCGACTCGTGCACGATGTTGGGCACAATCGCCTGCAACGCCGGCGCATGAAAGGCGCGCGCCGAGCCGTGTAACGCCACCAAGGCATATACCCAAAACAGATCAGGAACCGGTTTGTGCATCACCCAGGCAATCCCTAATACCGCGAGCGCCTCGATCAATGCTGCCGTTCGCACGACCCAGATGCGTGGCACGTAATCAATCACGATGCCCGAGACGAAGAAAAACGCATACACAGGCAGGATCTGCATCAATCCCACCAGCGCCAAACTCCAAGGATCACCGGTCAATGCATACAGATGCCATCCCAGCGACACCACCAACATGGTGTTGGCCACGCCGACGGCACTGCGCGAAAGCAAGTAACCAATAAATGCTCTTGAAAATAGGGTCGCCTCAGCCACGGCGACGACCACAGAATCGGCTACGGATCGCGGGCTTCGGTTCGCTCACCATGCCAAAAAAGGTCTCCAATACGTCAAAACGATCAGAAAAAGTGATCTCCAATTCAGAGGCTTCCAGTAAAAAGTCGGGGTTTGAAGGTTTGCCAAAGGCGGCATTACCTACCCCAAAGGTTTCGTAAATCAAAAGCCCACCCTCGGCCACCAACTCACCTATCTGCGCTAAACGCGGCCGGTATAAATAATTCGAGACAATGACGACATCCGCTTGCTGACCTACCAATGGCCACTCGGAGCCCTCCAGATCGGCTTCAAGAAATTGCACACCCAAGGGCACCAATGACTCCGCATGCTGTGGATTACGATCAACCGCCAACACTGACAATCCCAGTTCAGCACACCATCGCGCATGCCGGCCGGAGCCACAGGCCAGATCGATCACATCGCGCGCACCCTCACCATGCGTTGTCAGCATGGCGCATATCCAGTCTGAGGGCGGTGACAGCCCATGCACCTCCTTCACAGTACCCACCACAGCACAATACCTCCCACTAGGGCGCCTTCAAGCCAGGCCGCAAGCAACCATGGCCAGGGATTTGT
>JGI26088J50261_1001453_pt1 | contig 12768 bp, 13 predicted proteins | sample SaaInl1SG_22_DNA_FD_50261 | JGI IMG/M metagenome (IMG submission 50261)
CAATAAAGAGCAATGTATCGCTGCTGAGATCGGGACCTGTAAGTTCATAGAGAATAATTTGGGGTTAAAAGTCATTCAGTCCGATGACCTGCCGTTTCAATTTTTTAGCCACACGGAGTGGGACGTGTCGGGCGCTGGTAAGCGAAGATAAATCTTGAGCTCATTCGCGGGTCATGATGGCAGTGAAATCTTTGCGGCCAAAAGGCGTGAGGCTCACCCTAACCTTTGAAAATGGAAGATAGCCCAGTTCCCAGAGTTCGCGACAGCAGTCAACTAAGCTATGGGGTGTAAATTGCCAGCAATGCACATCAATGTAATCTGAAGTGCCGAGGTATTCGGCTAGGGCCGTACGAGCACCGTTAACCCTATCTTCGCTATTGCTTACGCCGTGATCATCTAGCCAGTGTCTAATCGAATCGTTGTGGGTTACTAACGCGTTATGCTCTATCACTGACTTGGCTTTCGGCGATTTTCTCGTCTCTATGTGCGCAGAGAGAATATCCGCGATTGTAGAATCTTTGATGTAGTGGTCAAAACAGTATCGCCGGTCAGGTATGACAAGATAATAAGAACCGCCGCTTTTAAGTAGGTCTGCGACTTGCTTGAGATGACTAATTAAATCGGGTGAGTGCTCTATGCAGTGCGATGAAAGAGCGACATCGAACTTTGAGGGTATCTTGCTGAGATCGCCCTTAGAATTGACGTGGTCAATTTCGGGTACGTTATCGGGTTGGCGCCCGTGCTCGCGGGCGCGAGATTTCAGTTGCTCGGTGTTTAAGATGTCAAAGTATTCGACGTTCGGCCCTCGCAATAAGGGCCTGTCAAACGGCCCAATCTCAAGCTTCTGACCGTCAATCTGGTTGCAATATTGAATCATGTTCTCTTTAAATGAAAATTGGCTTGATGGGAGTCCCGCGTCTAAAAATTTTCGCGCGAAAATATTGAGCAAGGTATTGTCATCTAAGGATCTTAAAGCAGGTAAAATGCCGCGGATTATCTGGGGGTCAATATCAATGCCAAATTTCTGCACGTGGTAGTCCTTATAAAAAAATCTTGCTTTTAAAATTTTAAGAGTAAGCAGCATAACAAAGTTGGTCGACTTAGCCTTGCGGCCTTAGATGTTTTTCTTGCGAGAGCGTGTCTGATTTTGCAGTCTGTAATAAGTTAACCATGACGTTGCTGGCGACTGGCGTTAAACTTGGGCTCTGGCCAAGAATGCTTGGTAACGTTTTTTGTTGTAGAGACTTCTCAGTCCATGATCCTAATGATTGACAATTACGACTCCTTCACCTGGAACGTCGTCCAATACCTTTGGGAACTCGGTGCCGAGGTCGAGGTTCGTCGCAACGACGAAATCGATATCGCGGGCATCGAAGCATTAGCGCCCGAAAAAATTTGCATATCCCCCGGCCCTTGCTCCCCTAACGAAGCGGGGATCTCTATGGCGGCCATTGAGTACTTCGCCGGCAAGCTCCCTATCTTTGGTATTTGTCTTGGGCAGCAGAGCATTGGTGCTGTGTTTGGTGGCCATATTATTCGTGCTCCGAGTGTGATGCATGGCAAGACAAGCGCTATACATCACACCGGACAGGGAGTGTTTGCTGGCCTCAAGAATCCTTTCATTGCTACTCGGTACCACAGTCTCGTGGTCGACCCACGGACCTTGCCCGACAGCCTTGAAGTCACCGCTTGGACTGAAACAGATAAGGGTGAGCAAGAGGCTATTATGGGCTTGCGACATAAGGTTCTCGATGTTGAGGGTGTTCAGTTCCACCCAGAATCGATCTTGTCTGAACATGGTCATGATTTGCTGCGAAACTTTGTGGAGCGGCCCGCCCGCTAAGTATTCTTAGTACTCTGGGCTCTCCCTAATACCTTGATCGCGTTACAGAATATATTCGAGCGGCCATTAAAATCCGAGAAATTCGGTTTCGTATTGGGTACTCTAGGCGGCGAATTGAAACCCCCAGCTGGGGCATGGACAGAACATGGAAATCAAACAAGCCCTTCAGCAGCTCGTTGATGGAGAGTCGCTCTCGAGAGAAGACATGCGGGACGTCATGACCGCAGTGATGACGGGAGAAGCAACGCCTGCGCAGGTTGGGGCCTTGCTAATCGCGTTGCGTATCCGCGGTGAAACCATTGATGAGATTACCGGCGCAGCAGAAGTCATGCGCAGCCTTGCTACACGCGTATCCGTTAGCCAAGAGTATTTGGTCGACCTCGTTGGTACCGGCGGCGACGGCGCAAATTTGTTCAATGTTTCAACCGCAGCCACGTTCGTAGTCGCCGCTGCGGGGGGTCGTGTGGCCAAGCATGGTAATCGTTCCGTCTCTAGCTCAAGTGGGAGTTCAGACGTTTTAGAAACCCTAGGAATCCCTCTAGACTTGTCGCCCGAGCAAATTGCGCGGGCTATCGATGAGATTGGCATTGGTTTTATGTTTGCGCCGGCACACCACAGCGCTATGAAGCATGCGGTGGGACCGAGGAAAGACCTCGGTATGCGCACGCTTTTTAATATTTTGGGTCCGCTGACAAACCCTGCTCACGTTGAGCGACAAGTATTGGGCGTTTTTAGCGAAGATCTATGCCAGCCCATCGCCGAGTCATTGAGTAAACTCGGGAGTAAACACGCGCTTGTTGTTCACAGTGATGACGGCCTTGACGAAATTTCTATTGCTGCAAACACGTCTGTTTGGGAAATGCGTGATGGCAACGTCGAGCGATTTCGTATTGATCCGGCAGACTACGGGCATCGGCATGCCTCGCTTGAAGGCTTAACCGTTGAAACAGCTCAAGAATCGGCTGACCTTATTCGCTCAGCCTTAGGTCGAAAGCCTTCGGAGGCGGGACTTAAGGCGCGCTCGATAATGGCACTCAATGCAGGTGCCGCAATCTATGTGGCGGGTGTCACCAAAACATTGCACTCAGGGATTGAAATGGCCGATGACGTTATCGCCTCAGGGCAAGCCGCCGACAAACTTGAAGCCTTCGCGGCGTTTACATCTGGATTAAAGGCGGAGGCACTGTGAGCGCCAAACTAACAGCACCCACCGTTCTAAAGAAAATCATTGACCGAAAAGTCGAAGAGGTAGCCGATCGTAAAGCAGTTCGTTCCCTCTCAGATCTTCAAGTTCTCGCCAGCCAAGCATCGCCGACTAGGGGTTTTAGCGCCGCTCTTCGCAGCCGAGTTGCGGATGGTGACCCCGCAATTATTGCCGAAGTAAAGAAGGCGAGTCCCAGCAAGGGCGTCATCCGAGAGCATTTCATGCCCGCGGAGATAGCTACAAGCTATGAAAATGGCGGCGCTACCTGCTTGTCAGTGCTTACTGATATTGACTTCTTTCAAGGCGCTGACAGCTACCTCATCGCTGCGAGACAGGCCTGCTCTCTGCCCGTTATTCGCAAAGATTTCACAATCGATCCCTATCAAATTTGGGAGGCGCGAGCCTTAGGCGCCGATGCGGTGCTGTTGATTGTTTCGTGTCTCGAATTGCCATTACTCAAAGAGCTTTATGCCTGCGCCCAAGATGCGGGGTTAGATGCCCTCATTGAGGTGCACGACCAAGCCGAGCTCGATGAGGCGCTGCAGTTGGGTTCGCCGCTCGTCGGAATCAATAATCGAAACTTGCATACGTTTGAAACGTCATTGCAAACAACGACCGATTTGCTCGCCACGATGCCAGAGGGCGTACAGGTCGTTACGGAGTCGGGTATTCATACAAAGGCCGATGTGAAGCACATGCGTGATAATGGAGTGCATACGTTCCTCGTAGGCGAGGCATTTATGCGCGCTGAAGATCCTGGGACGCGCCTGCGCGAAATGTTTGAATGAAGGCGGCGTGCCCCTAGTCGATGATATTGCCTTTGTCATCGACTGTTACGGTCTTTGGTTCTCGTAAAACAACAATGGTCTTGCCAGATACTTCAATAAGACCGTCTTCACTTAGCGCTTTTAGTACTCGCCCCGCCATCTCTCGCGAGCACCCGACGATACGTCCAAGTTCTTGGCGAGTAACTCGAATTTGCATGCCCGCTGGATGCGTCATGGCATCGGGCTGATGGGTAAGGTCGATAAGCGTCTGAGCTATACGGCCCGCGACATCGACAAAGGCCAAATCGGTTAACTTACGCGTGGTGTTGCGCAATCTGACGCCTATCTGTGTAGTCAGTGCGTAGAGTAAGTCAGGAAACAGAGCGCGGACTTGGTGAAAATGCTCGTAACTGATTTTGGCTAACTCGCATTCAGTACGTGCGATGAGATTCGCTGTGCGCGTCTCTTCGCCGAATAAGCCCATTTCACCCACGAAATCACCGGGGTTCAGATACGATACGACCATCTCTTGCTCGGAGTCCTGATCGTTGTCATCGACGACCACGGATACGGAGCCATCGAGCACCAGATACAGATGCTGCCCGGGCTCGCCTTGGCGAAAAATAAACGAGCGCGGTGAGTACAGCACTCGCTCACAGTGGGAGAGGAAAGCTTCGGCCTCGGGTATTTTTCGCGTGACGTCGGGTTTCATACGTCGTCTGATATTCCAAAAACAGGGAGCCATAGAATACCGCATGTTCATTCTATGTCTATGGCGTTCATAACACCCTATCAGTACCTGGGTATTACCCTATGAAGCGCGGTTTTGCGAACAGTTGCTCTCGGTTTTCGCTGGAATAAGTAAAAAATTGTAGCGCTATTTGTGTCAGTTAAAGCTGATCCAAACAGGTCGCTTTGCTGTAATCTTTCGCACCTTACTGTTGAAAGGAACATCACTATGAAAGGCACGGTTAAATGGCTCGATGGCGCCATGTTTATTGGCGAGTCTGGTTCTGGTCATTCGGTCGTCATGGATGGTCCGGAGGACCTCGGCGGCCGAAACTTAGCGCTGCGGCCTATGGAAATGCTGCTCTTGGGTACCGGTGGTTGTGCGATCTACGATGTCATATCCATGCTCAAAAAGTCACGTCAAGACGTTATCGATTGTCGTGTCGAGCTTGAGGCCGAACGCGCTGACGCAGTCCCCGCGGTGTTCGAAAGTATGAATTTGCATTTCGTGGTCACGGGTTATGGCTTGAAGGAAGCGCAGGTTAAGCGTGCTGTTGAATTGTCCGCGGAGAAATACTGCTCCGCTTCGATCATGCTGGCGAAGGCGGGCGTGGCAGTGAGTCATAGCTTCGCTATTGAGGACGCTGAACGTTCTAGCGAGTAATCAGACCCAGTAACTGCTGTCCGTCATGATGCGTGAAATCTTTGTCATCGCATCTTTGACAGGGCGGGGGAACTCGCTACCGCCCGCTTTTATTGCGTTTTCACCGTGTCGCTCTTCATCTTCGAGCATTTGCTGCAGGATCAACTGTGATTTCCGATCATCAGCAGGCAGGCTTTTGAGGTGGTCGCGTAAATGACTGGCAACGCGCTCTTCCGTAGCGTGGACAAATCCTAGGCTAACTTTGTCACTGATTGCTCCGGCTGTGGCGCCTAGCGCTAGCGATATGCCATACCACAGAGGGTTTAAGGCGCTTGGTCTTGCACCTAGCTCCTCTAGACGTTGCTCGCACCAGACGAGATGATCGATCTCTTCCTGCGCGGCGTCTTCCATCTCCTCTCGCGTGCCTGCACTTTGGGCGGTGAGCGCCTGACCTTGATAAAGGGCTTGGGCGCAAACCTCTCCGGTGTGATTCACACGCATGAGTCTTGCGGCGTGCTTTCGTTGTTTGTCGCTCAGCTGAGCCTCGCTATGCCCTTCAGCAGGCGATGGGCGCGCCGCAGAAGCACCTCGACGAGAGAGGGTACGCAGCACGGAATCCGCTTCGATAAGCAGACGGTCAAGCGCTGTTAAATCTCGCGATGTCATATTGCCCCCTCGCTTTGCGGTGTATTCAACGATCAATCGCACGCCAACCAATGTCGCGGCGATAGAGCATGTCCTGCCATTGAATGGTATCAACGCCATTATAGGCGTTTTCGCGAGCATCCTGGATAGTGTCACCTAGCGCGGTAACACATAAAACACGCCCACCACTGGTGACTACTTGGTCGTCTTTTTGAGCGGTGCCGGCGTGAAAAATTTTCGTGTGCTTTGGCTGGTCGGTAAGCAGTCCATGAATGGCATGACCTTTGTCGTAATTGCCCGGATACCCTCCAGCAGCCAATACAACACCCAGCGCTGGGCGCGGATCCCATTCAACACTCGCGTCGTTTAATGCGCCATGATGGCAGCAGAGCACAAATCACCGAGGTCGCTTTTGAGGCGCATCATAATGGGCTGGGTTTCAGGATCGCCAAAGCGACAGTTAAATTCAATAACGCGGGGGTTACCGTCGGTGTCAATCATTAGGCCTGCATAGAGAAAGCCGGTGTAAGGCATGCCGTCTTTAGTCATGCCCGCAATAGTCGGCTCGATAATGCGTTCCATCACTCGTTCGTAAACGAGGTCGGTCACGACAGGCGCTGGTGAGTAGGCACCCATCCCGCCGGTATTAGGTCCAGTGTCGCGCTCGCCTACGCGTTTATGATCTTGGCTCGTCGCCATGGGTAAGGTGTGGGTGCCATCTGCTATGACAATAAAACTTGCCTCTTCGCCGGGTAGAAACTCTTCAACCACGACGCGACAACCAGCTTCACCAAACGCATTGTCGGAGAGCATGTCGACAATTGCCGCCTCTGCCTGTTCAAGTGTTTCAGCAACAATGACACCTTTACCTGCGGCAAGACCATCGGCCTTGATCACGATGGGAGCGCCGTGTTCACGGACATAGGCTAGCGCGTCATCAGTATCGGTGAAGGTAGCGTAATAACCCGTAGGAATGTCGTGCCGCTTTAAAAAGTCTTTAGTGAAGGCTTTAGAGCCTTCAAGCTGGGCAGCTGCTTTGCTTGGACCAAAGCACGCTAAGTTACGGCTTTGAAAGTAATCGACGACACCTTCCACTAGGGGCGCTTCTGGCCCAATCATCGTCAATTGACAGTCATTTTGCGCCGCGAAGTTTGCAAGAGCGGGAAAATCCATGACATCAATATCGACATTCTCAAGTCCTGGCTCATGCAAAGTTCCCGCATTCCCGGGTGCTACATAGACCGTTTGCACGTTCTGCGACTGTGATAGCTTCCATGCCAAGGCGTGCTCTCTACCGCCGCTACCTACAACTAAAACATTCATTAACAACTCCTTCGACGTAGGGCGAGATTAGTGGCGGAAGTGGCGCATACCCGTAAATACCATCGCCATTCCTGCTTCATTGGCCGCCGCGATCACCTCGTCATCGCGAATCGAGCCGCCCGGCTGAATGACGGCCGCAATACCGCGCTCTGCGGCATTCTCAATACCGTCGCGGAAAGGGAAAAAGGCGTCCGACGCCATGACGGCGCCCTCGACTTGCAGATTCGCATGCTCCGCCTTAATCGCCGCAATGCGCGCTGAATTTACGCGTGACATTTGACCCGCCCCGACACCAATTGTTCGGCTGTTTGCCGCGTAAATAATGGCGTTCGATTTGACGAATTTGGCAACTTTCCATGCGAACAGCAGGTCACGCCACTCCTGCTCGGTGGGCTGGCGTTCGGTGACAACGGTAAGATCTTCACGAGCAATCATCCCATCGTCACGATCTTGAACGAGTAGTCCGCCATTCACACGTTTAAAGTCCAGAGAGCGAGCTGCGTCTGACCAGTTGCCTGTGCGTAACAAGCGCACGTTCTTTTTCTCAGCGACCGCAGCGATTGCCTCGTCTGAAATCTCAGGCGCAATAATGACCTCGACAAACTGTTTATCGACGATAGTTTTTGCTGTTGGGCCATCGAGCTCTCGGTTAAAGGCAATGATGCCGCCAAAGGCAGATTCAGGATCGGTATCAAAGGCCAGCTGGTAGGCCTCGCCCAAATCCTTGGCAACAGCAACGCCGCACGGATTAGCATGTTTGACGATTACGCAGGCCGGCTCGTCAAAGTTCTTCACACATTCTAGAGCGGCGTCGGTATCGGCGACGTTGTTGTAGGAGAGCTCTTTACCTTGAAGCTGTACGGCAGTGGAGATGCCCACTTCTTTAGGATTCGCTTCTTTATAAAAAGCGGCCTTTTGGTGGGGGTTTTCGCCGTAACGCATTTCTTGAGCTTTGTGGAGCTGAAGATTGAAAGTGCGCGGGAAGTCGTCGCTGCCGCTGCCTACAAGACGGCCAAAGTAATTTGCAATGGCCCCGTCGTAGGCCGCTGTATGCTCATAGGCCTTGATGGCTAAATCAAATCGCGTCGTGAATCGAGTGTGGCCGTTATTGGCATCCATTTCCTCTATCAGGCAACTGTAATCCCCGGCATCAACAACAATGGCCACGTCTTTGTGGTTCTTCGCTGCCGCCCGCACCATGGTAGGGCCGCCAATATCGATATTTTCAACGGCATCTTCGAGACTGCAATCGGGGCGCGCTACGGTTGCTTCAAAGGGATATAGATTCACGACGACCATATCGATGGGTGCAATGCCATGCTCTTCCATCACAGAATCGTCTGTGCCTCGACGGCCTAACACGCCCCCATGGATCTTTGGATGTAGCGTTTTGACACGTCCATCCATCATTTCTGGGAACCCGGTGTAATCAGATACTTCCGTGACCGCTATGCCTGCTTCTCGGAGCATGCGACAGGTCCCGCCCGTCGATAAAATTTCCACCCCGCGAGCGGCAAGAGCCTGGGCAAATTCAGTGACGCCAGTTTTATCCGAAACACTGATTAGCGCACGGCGAACGGGGGCGAGGGCGGTGTCATTCATTAAACGATTTCCTGTGTGATGTCGCGACTGAGTGGGAAGTGAAAAACGTGTTCTGCCGGTTGATTTAGGCGCCCGGTAGATCTAAGAGACCGTATTGGCGCAATTTCTTGCGCAACGTACCGCGATTTAAGCCGAGCATCGCGGACGCCTTACTTTGATTTCCTTGGGTGTAGTTCATGATTGCAGCGAGTAGTGGTTCCTCGACTTGAGAAATAACCATGTCATAGAGCTCGCTGCAGCTTTCGCCGTCGAGTTCCGCCAAATAATAGCTAATCGAATGATGCGCACTCTCTCGCAGAGGCTGCGGTGGTGCTGAGGTGTCGGCGGTTATTGGTGTGTTATGCGGTTTTTCTGTGGTGTTTTTCATGCTGCGATACGCGTTTTGAGGTTGGCGGATGCGGTTGATGGGGTAATGACCTGTGACGTGTAATCGCCCAGTTGCTCCGCTAAATAATCAAACGCAAAAACTTGCTCTTGAGCGGTCTCTAATCGATTGAACGCCGATTTCCAGCTCGTCCAGACGGGCCATCTTGCTAATCGGCTGTTTATGAGGGGGTCCTCATTCAGCCCATCAACAAACCAGCCAATGTGCTTACGCGCTATGCGCACGCCTAAGAAGTCACCGTAGAATTCGTGCAAGGCCGAGAGATGGTGTCGAATAATGGCACATTGCTCGCTGGGTGCAGGGTGATCAACTGGCTGATCGGTCAATGCGCGTGCAATTATTCCTGGCAGCCATGGCTTACCTTGGGCCCCGCGACCGATCATGACGCCGGCGGCGCCCGTGTATTGCATGACCTCACGCGCTTTGTCAGCACAAGTAATATCACCATTCGCCAATACGGGTATGGACACTGCGTTAGCAATGGCGGCGATAGTGTCGTACTCGGCTTGCCCTTTAAAGCGATCAGCGCGGGTTCTGCCATGCACGGCAAGCATTTGAATGCCCGCTTGTTCCGCGATACGTGCAATCGTGACACCGTTACGCTCTTCGCGACTCACGCCGGTGCGGATTTTCAGTGTCACAGGTACGTTCACTGCATTAACCACGGCGTTGAGTATGCGTTCCACCAGTCCCTTCGTCCGCAAGAAGCGCTGAACCTGCCGCTTTTTTGCACACTTTTTTAGCGGGGCAGCCCATATTGATATCGATGATGTCGGCACCTTCGTCGGCGTTGAAGCGCGCCGCCTGCGCGAGTTGAACCGGGTCGCTGCCAACAATTTGGACAGACCGAATGCCCGCCTTATTGCTGCTCTGACGCCTGAAGTGGCTCTTTCTGGAATCTTTCAGGGTTAAATCAGCCGTCAACATTTCGCCCACTGCCATGCCGGCACCCAGAGCGACACAGAGTTCTCGCAGCGGTAAATCGGTAACGCCAGCCATGGGCGCTACCACGACCCTGTTGGGGATCGTGTGATGTCCGATTTGCAGTGTATGGGTGCTTGTCGTCACAGTCATTAAGGTGCTGAAAATAAGGTGCTGAGAAAGGACGTTGATTCTACACGCGTCGGCGAAGCGACTGAAGGTTTGTGGCTATTTTTTGTTCAATTTCACACTTTTCGTCTAAATTGCCGTAAACGTCGGCGAAACGGCGCACTTTGGGCGTAATCTCCTATTTTTGATAATAATGCCAAAATATTCGACAGCTGAGATTGAATATTGCACACTCATGTCCCAAAGGTGATTGATGCCGGCAGGTTCGCGGAAAAAGGAAGCACGATGTCCGATATTCTTGTATTACATGGGCCTAATTTAAATTTGCTCGGGACACGCGAGCCCGAGGTATATGGCCGCGAATCCCTCGACGATATTAACGACCGACTACTTAAAGAGGCGGAACGAGCTAACGTAACACTCACGTGCGTACAAAGTAATGCAGAGAGTGAGCTCATCGAGGCGATTCACGCAGCTACAGCGGCCGGCACGCGGTTTATCATTATTAACCCCGCTGCATTTACGCACACCAGTGTCGCGCTTCGCGATGCTTTACTCGGTGTGGCTATTCCCTTTATTGAAGTGCATTTATCCAATGTGCATGCCCGTGAATCCTTTCGCCATCACAGTTATTTTTCTGACGTTGCCGTCGCCGTTATCTGTGGCCTAAAGAGTTTTGGCTACGATTGCGCGCTTGCTGCCGCGTTGAAACATATCGACTCTTAACAGCGCTCCGAACGAGGAAGAAGCTATGGATATCCGTAAAGTTAAAAAGTTAATTGAGTTACTCGAGGAGTCGAATATCGACGAGATCGAGATCAAAGAAGGCGAGGATTCTGTGCGGATTAGCCGCAATAGTGGTGCTGCCGTGATGCAGGCCCCTATGGCCTACGCACCACCACCTATGGCACCAGCGCCCGCAGCGGCACCTGCTGCGGCACCTGCTACGGCGTCTGCAGCCGAGCCTGCTGCAGCCCCCGTTTCCGATGCTAACGCTGTGCTCTCGCCCATGGTCGGTACCTTTTATCGTTCGCCGGGCCCTGACGCCGCCTCGTTTGTTGAGGTCGGTCAAACTGTGCGCGTAGGCGACGTTCTCTGTATTGTTGAAGCGATGAAAATGATGAATCAGATTGAAGCTGATCGCGCGGGAACTGTAACGGCGATTCACGTCGAGAATGGGGACCCCGTTGAATTTGACCAGCCCCTGATCACTATCGTTTGAGGCGTGGGGGATTCGCGTCCCCTGCCAAAGAGGAACACCCCATGCTTGAAAGAGTATTGATTGCTAACCGAGGCGAAATTGCCCTGCGGATACTTAGGGCCTGTAAAGAGCTCGGTATTGAGACTATTGCTGTTCATTCAACGGCTGATCGAGAGTTGAAGCACGTGCGGCTAGCCGATCAGGCGGTTTGTATTGGGCCCGCACCTTCCGCGCTCAGTTACCTAAATATCCCCGCAATTATCAGCGCTGCAGAGCTCACCAACGCCGACGCAATTCACCCCGGCTATGGTTTCCTATCTGAAAATGCTGATTTTGCAGACCAAGTCGAAAACAGCGGTTTTAAGTTTATCGGTCCTCGCGGTGAAACGATTCGTCTAATGGGCGATAAAGTTTCTGCGAAGCAGGCTATGAATAAAACCGGTGTTCCCACCGTGCCCGGGACTGAAGGTGCGATCCCTGATGATCCCGACGAAGTGCTACGTGTGGCTCGTGAAATTGGTTACCCCGTCATTGTTAAAGCGGCGGCGGGCGGCGGTGGCCGTGGTATGCGTGTGGTTCACAATGAAGAAGTGCTGCTTAGCTCTATTGCCGTTACACAGTCAGAGGCGCAGGCAGCATTCGGTTCGCCGGTTGTGTATATCGAGAAGTATCTGCAGCGACCTCGACACGTAGAAGTTCAAATTATCGCCGACGGACAGGGTAATGCTGTGCATCTAGGTGATCGCGATTGTTCATTACAGCGTCGACATCAAAAAGTGATTGAGGAAGCACCGGCTCCAGGTATCGATGACAAAGCGCGTAACGATATTGGTGAGGCCTGTGTGCGCGCGTGTATTGAGATGGGCTATCGCGGTGCGGGCACTTTTGAATTTCTTTACGAGGACGGTGGCTTTTACTTTATCGAGATGAACACACGTGTTCAGGTTGAACACTGCGTCACCGAAATGATCACAGGAATTGATATTGTTCGAGAGCAACTGCTGATCGCTTCGGGTGAGAAGCTGTCCTTCACTCAGGCCGATATACAGTTACGTGGTCATTCCATTGAATGCCGACTCAATGCCGAGGACCCGCGGACCTTTATGCCATCCCCGGGAAGAATTAATACTTTCCACGCTCCCGGTGGAAATGGGGTGCGCGTCGATTCGCATGTTTACAGCGGTTATACGGTTCCACCTCATTATGACAGCATGATCGGCAAGCTGATTACCCACGCGGATACCCGTGAGGCAGCCCTTGCCAAGATGGCGCAAGCGCTCGATGAGCTGGTAGTTGAGGGCATCCGGACCAACGCGGCACTGCATCGTGAGTTAGTCATTGACCCTTCCTTTGTTGCTGGGGGAGTGAGTATTCAC
>JGI26088J50261_1001457_pt1 | contig 12753 bp, 9 predicted proteins | sample SaaInl1SG_22_DNA_FD_50261 | JGI IMG/M metagenome (IMG submission 50261)
AGAAATATGGTAAATGTACTCATGACTATAAATTCTCTTTAATTAATTTTTGTACCACTTTAATTTGGCTTGCAAAGAAACTATTTTTTTCTGGATATTTCAAACTTAATATTTTATAGGCTTGAAGGGCTTTTTTATATTTTTTTTGCTCTAAGTAAACCCTGGCTAGTGTTTCTGTCATTAACGCTTCCTTGTTTATTTTCTGAGCGTCTTTAATCGTTATTTCTTCTGGGTTTGTCAAAGGAGTACTCATCTTAGGGTTTGTGGCTATAAAGGCATTAATTTGTGCCATTTTAGCTGCTTTTTTGGGCGTATCGGAGGTTTTTACAATGCTTGTTTCAGTTTTGTTCTCAACAGAATTTTTAGCACTCAATTGCAGCCACTCTTCAAAAGAATATCGATCGTTTTTGTTAAATTCTAGTGGTTTACCGAGCTCAAGGGAAGAAAAGTTTGCTTCTTTGACTTGCTGAGAGTCGTTTTTTTTATCCGAAGTTTGTTCCGTGTAATCTTCTTCAGTATATTTTTGAGTAATAGTGGGTATTTCCGATGGTTCTGCGCCTTGTTTTGCTAGGTCTGTTTCTTTAGAAAGCGAGGTTTGAGGCGCTTTCTTCACTTTTGTACTGCTGTTAAAAGCTTCTTGTGTGATTATTTCAAAAAGCCAAGAGCGATCCGAGGTGTAGGCAGCATGTTTTTTTAGGGCGGCGTTGTATTTAAAGCTATTAGCGTTTTTTAAGCCTATTAATTCCATTCCTCTGGCTGCCTGAAAATAAGGGTAAGTTTCCACAATCTGTCGCAATGCAGACAGGTCTGACTCTTGTATTATTTCCAAAGGTTTTTCTAATAGATCTGTAAAGCGACTTACTTGCATGTGGCTAATATAAGGAGTTCCCTTTAAATAGTTGTCTATGGTTTACCAGTCTGCTAGAGAGGCACTAAATATATCCTGGAGTATCCTTTCAAATATGGCATCAAAAGCGTCATTCTTGACACTGTCTAGCATGGAATCTGCTGGGTAGTCATAAAAAAACGAAAATCTTTTTTCAAAATCTGCGTCTTCTTTGGTCGTGTTGTAAAAACGCACATTAATACCTATAGTTAACCTGTTTTGAGCCGCAGTTTGTTGGGCAGTTGCAGACATTGGAGATACCCTGAACTCTACAATTTCCCCCTCATAAATAAGATCTCCGTTGGTATTTGTGAGGTCTAGACTGGTTTGATTTTGTATNAAATCTTGCAANGCTAGGGTAAAAGTATTGTCTAAGCCAGGTTCTATGGTAGAGCCTGGATTGTCTGAGGCGTAGTTTTGAAAAAAGTTTACCTGAAATGTTTTAGCTGTACCCACATTCCCTCCTGTGAAATTGTAAATTCCACAGCCGTTTAGTGTTAGTGCAATGATTATGATTAGGGCTATTTTAATTTCTAACCTAAAAGTTTTAAATGTATAATGGCGCATTAGAGGTTGTATTGTTTGATTTTTCTGTAAAGTGTTCTTTCTGAGATACCTAACTCGGATGCTGCTAATTTTCTTTTCCCTTTATTGCGATCTAAGGCTTTAATAATGAGCTCAATTTCTTTGTCATGTAAAGATAGGGTTTCTTCTTCTTCAATTTCTTCTGCAAAATGGTACTTGTCGGAAGGATTTGAATCAGGCATATGGTCTTTTTCAGAAGCACTGTTTTGAATGGCTAATATTGGTTTAGAGGGAAGGGGTTCATAATCATTGTCTGAAACCGCCTCGTCGTCATAATTGTCCTCATTTTCTTGATAAGAGGAAAGTGCTTCTAATTGCGCGGATTTTTGAGACTCATTACCGTATATTTTTCTAATGAGGTTGTCGTTTTCTTTTTGTACTGAAGCACCATCTTTTCCTTTTAGCAATTCTAAAGTCAGTTTTTTCAAGTCGTTGAGGTCTCCTTTCATGTCAAAGAGTACCTTATACAGTATTTCTCTTTCATTGGAGAAATCACTAGATTGTTTTTCAGATCCAATGACTGCAGGCAATTGGCTGCTGTGTACCTGTGGGAGGTAGGATTGTAGGGTTTTGACATTTACTTCTCTTGAAGATTCCAATACAGATATTTGTTCCGCAATGTTTCGGAGTTGTCTAATGTTGCCTGGCCACCTGTATTTTATGAGCATTTGAACCGCTTCCTCTGAAAGTCGAATGGTAGGCATCTTATATTTTTGTCCAAAGTCCGATGCAAATTTTCTAAATAAAAGATGGATGTCTTCTTTTCTAGTGCGCAATGGAGGAACCCCTATCTCAATAGTGCTTAATCGGTAATAAAGGTCTTCTCTGAATTTGCCTTCTTGAATGGCTTTGGTCATTTCTACGTTGGTAGCAGCGACTATTCTTACATTGGTTTTTTGGACTTGTGAGGACCCTACTTTTAAGAATTCTCCATTTTCTAGTACCCTAAGGAGTCTCACTTGTGTGGTTAAAGGCAATTCTCCTACTTCATCTAAAAAAATAGTTCCACCGTCTGCCACTTCAAAGTAGCCACTTCTGGTTGCTGTTGCGCCTGTAAAAGCGCCTTTTTCATGACCAAAAAGTTCACTATCTATGGTGCCTTCTGGAATAGCTCCGCAGTTTACGGCAATGTATTTTGCGTGTTTTCTGTGGGAAAGTCCGTGAATAATTTTTGGAATAGATTCTTTTCCTACCCCACTTTCTCCTGTAACCAATACGGAGATATCTGTAGGGGCTACCTGAATGGCTTTCTCCAATGACCTATTTAATGTAGGGTCATTTCCAATAATTTCAAATCGTTGTTTAATGGCTTGCAAGTTTTCCATTATGATGAAAGTTTGGTGTGTGAAATGGCTTTTCCTAATAAGGTTCCGGAGGTGCAATCTGTAATTTTTACTGCAACTAGGTCACCAATTTTATAAGTTTCTCTTGGAAATACCACTACGGCATTGTAGTTGTTTCTTCCCATGAGGTCTTTCTCTGATTTTTTTGATACCCCCTCTACCAACACGGTTTCAATTTTACCTACCCTATTTTGAGTGTGCATGGCAGCATGTTTGCGTTGGACGGCTATGACTTCTGCAAGTCTTTTGCTTTTTAAGGTTTCCGGGATATTGTCTGCTAAGTTTTTTCCAGCTGCAGTTCCTGGCCTGTCTGAGTAGGAGTACATATAACCGAAATCATATTTTACATATTCCATAAGGCTTAGGGTGTCCTTGTGGTCTTCTTCGGTTTCATTGGGGAACCCAATAATCATATCTTGAGAAATAGCACAGTCAGGGATTATAGCCCTAATATTGTCTATAAGAGCCATATATTCTTCTCTAGTGTGTTGGCGGTTCATGGCTTTTAGAATACGGTTACTTCCGCTTTGTACGGGCAAGTGAATGTGCTTGCAAATATTTGAATGTGCCGCCATGGTTCTAACCACATCCAAGGTCATGTCCTGTGGATTTGAAGTGGAAAAACGAATTCTCATTTCAGGAAACTTTAGCGCTACTTTTTCTAACAACTGTGAAAAATTTACTGCTGTAGCCTGAGCCATTTGGGTGGCTTTATTAAAATCTTTTTTTAAACCACCTCCGTACCAAAGGTAGCTGTCTACATTCTGCCCTAAAAGGGTCATTTCTTTATAGCCTTTGTCCCAGAGGTCCTGTATTTCTGTAAGTATGGAAAGTGGGTCTCTGGATCTTTCTCTCCCCCTTGTAAATGGGACTACGCAAAAAGTACACATATTGTCACAGCCTCTTGTAATGGAAACAAAAGCGGTAATTTTATTGCTGGCCAGTCTCACAGGAGCAATGTCCCCATAGGTTTCCTCTTTTGATAAAATCACATTGACGGCATTTCTTCCAGCCTCCACTTCTTTAAGTAAATTNGGAATGTCTTTATAGGCATCTGGGCCTACTACCATATCTACAATTTTGGCCTCTTCGAGTAGCTTTGTTTTGAGTCTTTCTGCCATACACCCTAACACCCCTACTTTCATTTGTGGGTTGCTGCGTTTCACGGCCTGAAATTTCTCTAAGCGTTTTCTTACGGTTTGTTCCGCCTTATCTCTAATGGAGCAAGTATTGATCAGCACAAGGTCTGCTTCTTCTAATACCTCTGTGGTGTGATACCCCTCAGCGGCTAATATTGACGCAACTACTTCGGAATCTGAAAAATTCATGGCGCAACCATAACTTTCTATATAAAGTTTTTTTGCGTTTGAGCCTTGAAGGTTTAGCTTCAATGCGGTTCCTTGTATGTTTGGATCAATAGTTTTTTCCATAGGGGAGCAAGCGGTATTTAAAATGGTTTACAAAGATAGTACTAAATTCAAATTAGTGACATTTTGTCATGGATTTTTTGGTCCTTAGTAGGGCTTTATTTAAAGGTGCTATTCAAAACAGATATGACTGAGACCGTTTAAAATAAAAAAATTGACCTACTTTTGTTTCCATAAATACGATCAATGGCAAAGAATTTAGTAATTGTAGAGTCCCCGGCAAAAGCCAAAACCATAGAAAAATTTTTAGGACCAGATTTTAAAGTAGCCTCTAGTTATGGGCATATTGCAGATCTTCCGTCCAAGGAATTGGGGGTAGCAGTGGATGATGATTTTGAAGCAAAATATATAGTTTCCTCCGATAAAAAAGCATTGGTAAAACAATTACAAGTATTGGCCAATAAAGCAGAGATCATTTGGTTGGCTAGTGATGAGGACCGAGAAGGAGAGGCTATTTCTTGGCATTTGTCAGAAACTTTGAAATTAGATAAAGCCAAAACCAAGAGGATTGTATTTAACTCTATTACAAAATCTGCGGTGCAGCATGCGATTCAAAACCCTAGAGAGATAGATTACAATCTTGTCAATGCACAGCAAGCCAGGCGTGTCTTAGATCGTTTGGTAGGTTATGAATTGTCTCCTGTGTTGTGGAAAAAAATTAAGCCAGGACTTTCTGCAGGAAGGGTTCAATCCGTTGCTGTAAGACTTATTGTAGAGAGAGAAAGAGAGATTGACTCATTTAATCCTGAAGCTTCCTTTAAAATTACGGCCCAATTCAAGACCCAGGCTGGGATATTGTTTTCTGCAAAAATATACAAGACCTTTGCTGACCAAGGGGCTGCATCTGCCTTTTTAAATCAAAATATTGGGGCTCATTTTTCAGTGGCGCAATTGGAAAAGAAGCCTGCGAAAAAAACACCTGCTGCACCATTTACCACCTCTACATTACAACAAGAGGCTTCTAGAAAAATTTATTTTTCTGTATCTAAAACCATGCAAGTAGCCCAGAGACTTTACGAGGCTGGACACATTACTTATATGAGAACAGACAGCGTTAATCTTTCCAAAGAGGCAAAAGAAGCTGCTGCTGCTGCGATTATAGAAAATTATGGAAAATCTTTCTCTCATCCGAGAGATTTTAGGGGTAAGACCAAAGGAGCTCAAGAGGCTCACGAGGCCATTAGACCGACAAATATGATGGTTCAAAATCCAGTGAGTGACAGGGACCAAGCCAAATTATATGACCTTATTTGGAAACGTACCTTGGCTTCTCAAATGTCAGATGCTCAATTAGAAAGAACCAATGTTAAAATTGCGGCCAACACCCATGACGAACAATTCACAGCCAGTGGAGAGGTCATTACTTTTGAAGGTTTTTTAAAGGTTTATCTTGAAGGAGTAGATGACGAAGATCAGGAGGAACAAGAAGGTATGTTACCTGCAATGAGTCTATCTGAAAGCTTGGATTATCAAAACATTACAGCTACCGAACGTTTTTCAAGACCTCCTTACAGGTATTCAGAAGCTTCTTTAGTAAAGAAACTCGAGGAATTAGGTATTGGAAGACCATCTACCTATGCGCCAACCATATCTACCATTCAAAATAGGGGGTATGTGGAAAAAGGTACTATAGAAGGAACCGCAAGGGCATACCAACAGTTGGTGCTCTCTAAAGACGTCTTAAAAGCCAGTACACTTTCTGAAAATGTAGGCTCTGACAAGGGCAAAATGGTCCCAACAGACATTGGCATGATTGTCAATGATTTTTTAGTGGATCACTTTGCTTCTATTATGGATTATCATTTCACGGCTAAAGTAGAAGAAGATTTTGATGAGATAGCTCAAGGCACAGAGGATTGGAAAAAAGTGATGAAAAATTTCTATCAAGACTTTCATCCCAAAGTACTCAATGTAGAGGAAAATGCGGAAAGGGCTTCTGGAGAAAGACTTTTGGGAGACGACCCCAAGTCCGGAAGACCCCTTATTGTTCGTTTGGGTAAATTTGGTGCTATGGCACAAATAGGCCATGCAGACGACGAGGAGAAACCCGTGTTTGCCAGTCTTTTGCCAGAACAATCACTGGGTACAATCACTTTTCAAGAGGCATTGGATTTATTTAAATTGCCCCGTGAATTAGGCACCTATGAGGGTAAAGAAGTTCTAGCCAATGTGGGCAGATTTGGTCCATACATTAAGTTTGGAGAAGCGTTTGTTTCTATGGATAGGGCAGAAAGCGCTATGGATGTTAGCTTTGATAGGGCCGTAGAACTTATTGTTGAGAAGCAAAAAGCAGACGCCCCAATCGCACACTATGATAACCATGAAGTGACTAAAGGGACAGGTCGTTTTGGTCCTTTTATAAAATGGAATGGGCTATTTATAAACGTGAATAAAAAATATGATTTTGATGCTTTATCTACTGCAGACATTGCAGAACTCATTGAGTTAAAAAAGCAAAAAGAAATTGAAAAAGTAATACATGACTGGCCGGAAGCTGGGGTTAGAATTGAAAAAGCCAGGTGGGGACGCCATAATATTTTGAAGGGTAAAGTAAAAATTGAACTGGCAAAGGAAGTGGCGGTGGAAGCCATGACCTTGGAACAAGCAGAGGCCATCATAGAACAAAAGGCCCCTAAGAAGAAAGCGGCCCCTAAGAAAAAAACGACTGCTAAGAAAACGACCACTAAAAAGGCATCGGCTGTTAAAGCCAAGCCAAAAGCAACGGCTAAAAAATAGTATTTAATTTCCCTTATCATCTTTTGACATGGCCTTAGAATTTTTACTCCCCGTCTCAGATAAAGTTTTGGCACATAGTGCACTTTTACCGGAGCAGGCTATTGGAAATAAAATAAAAGCACATACGCAAAAATCAGGGATTCCTCCTTTAGATGGCGTTCAATTGGCTTTTTTAGGGGTACATGAATCCAGAAATGCCTTTGAAAAAAAGCCGTATAGATTAGCTATTGACGCCATTAGAATTCAATGGTACAAGCTCATGTTTGGCAATTGGAATAGTGCTGTGGTGGATCTTGGAGATGTGCCAGAAGGTGCTGAGGTTTCAGATACCTACTATGTGTTGAATCAGGTAGTCTCTGAATTGGTTACTAAGGGCATAGTACCCATTATTGTTGGGGCTACTCAAGATATTACCTACCCTATTTACAGGTCTTTTGATCTGAGTGGGAAAATGGTCAATATGGTTTCCGTAGACAGTCGTTTTGACTTTGGCAGCCAAGATGAATTGATTTCATCTCACTCTTATATGAGTAAGATTATCACCGAAAAGCCCAATAATTTATTTAATTTTTCAAACCTTGGTTACCAGAGCTATTTTAATGCTCAGGAGGCCATGGATTTGATGGATAGACTTTTTTTTGATGCTTACAGATTGGGAAGTCTAACCAAAGATTTAAGCGTGGCGGAACCTGTTTTGAGAGGGGCGCACATTGTAGGTATAGACGCAAGGGCTGTTAGGGCCTCTGAAATGGGCGGAGGCAGTGATTTCTCTCCCAATGGTTTTGATGGCAGAGAAATTTGCACGCTTTCTAGGTATGCTGGTTTGAGTGATACTGTGGCTGTTTTTGGAATTTTTGAAAGTGACAATCATCCTCAGAGCACCCAGATGGTTGCTCAAATGATATGGTACTTTATGGAGGGGTATGGATTTAGACATCCCGAATCTCCTTTGGAATCACCAGATAACTTTATTAAATACACCCTCCCTTTTGAAGACAGGGACTTGGTTTTTTATAAAAGCCAGTTTACACAGCGTTGGTGGGTTGGGGTATCTTTTTTAGAGACTGAGGATAATAAAGCCGCAGCTACGGCGTTATTACCCTGCACAGAACAAGATTATTTAGCGGCTTGTAATCACAATATTCCAGAAAGGTGGTTTAAAGCGCAAAAAAAAGGTTTTATTTAAGTAGCATTATGCTATTTTTGTTAACATTATAAAAAGAACATCTATTATTTTGAAAAATATAATCTCATACACAACTGTAAAAACTTCTATATATAGCATGCTAGCTTTGTTATTATTTTTTAGTTGCAAGTCAAATAACACAAAAGGAGAATTAATTGGTGCTCCAGGTCAAAAATGGTTTTCTGAAAAACCATTCGGAATGGAATTAATTCCAAGTGGTTCTTTTGTCATGGGAAAATCTGAGGAAGATATGGCGAGTGCCTTAAACGCTCCCACTAAAACAGTTACGGTAAAGTCTTTTTATATGGACAACACGGAAATTACCAATGCGGAATACAGACAATACGTGAACTGGGTCAAGGATTCTATTGTGCGTGTAAAATTAGCTGTTTTAGCAGACGATTTAGGTTTAACTCCGGAAGATGAAGGCATTGGTTTATATGCCTTTAAAGAGTCAGATACTACGGACATGACTCCTTATGAAAAATACAAGTTCTACAATGCTCCAACAGATCCTGAAAATCCTTACGCTGGATACACTTTAAATAGGACAGAAGACATTATTTGGAATACAAAAGATTATCCTGACGAGTATTATGCAGAGGTCATGGANCAGCTTTATTTATCTGAAGAAGAGGCGTATAACGGTCAGAGAAGTTTTAGGGTTAAAGAATTAAAATACACTTACAATTGGTTGGATACAGACGCTGCTATTGCAGCGCGTTCTGACAATAGAAAAAATTATATCAGAAAAGAAGTGGCTATGGTGTATCCTGACACAACCGTTTGGATTAAAGACTTTGCCTACGCTTATAATGAGCCCATGCACAACGACTACTTCTGGCACGACGCTTATTCAGATTATCCAGTTGTTGGGGTTACTTGGAAACAGGCTCAGGCTTTTTGCCATTGGAGAACAAAATTAAAGAATGATGATCAGCGTGTTAGGGGAGCCCAAACAGTAAATCCTTTCAGACTTCCTACAGAGGCAGAATGGGAATACGCTGCTAGAGGAGGAATTAAAGGCGGTACTTACCCTTGGGGAGGACCCTATTTGTTGGGAGATAATGGTTGTTTTATGGCTAATTTTAAGCCTCAAAGAGGTGATTATGCTTCAGATACAGCGCTATATACTGTGGAAGCTAAATCTTATGCAGCCAATGACTACAACCTGTACAATATGGCAGGGAATGTGTCTGAATGGACCGCTTCTTCCTTTGATCCAGGTTCTTATGAATACGTGTCTACCATGAATCCTTTTGCCGGAGATAAAAACAATCCAAAGAAAGTGATTAGAGGAGGTTCTTGGAAGGACGTTGCTTATTTCTTGCAGGTAAGTACAAGAGATTTTGAATATCAGGACACTGCGAGAAGCTATGTTGGTTTTAGAACGGTTCAAGATTTTATGGGGGAATCTGGAGAGAAAGACAGAAGACAGTAACATTGAGGTCTTAGTTCCTGAATCATAGTAAAGACATTAAGAAAACAAGAAATTTAAAAATTAGTAGAGCAAGAATCATTCAAAAGCAATTTTTTTTATGATTTTTACTTTTAAAACCAACATTATTTAATAGCATGGCAAAGTCATTAAAACAAAAGAAAGCAGAAAATATGGTTTACGGCCTTGGTGCGGCTGTAGTAATCCTAGGAGCGTTATTTAAACTNACTCACTGGGAGCTTGGTCCTTTAAATGGCACAGTGCTCTTGGCTGTAGGACTTATTACTGAAGCAGGAATTTTTGTCTTTTCTGCTTTTGAAACACCAGAAGATGATTATGATTGGACCCTCGCTTATCCTGAATTAGTAGGTGGGCAAAAGAGCGGTGTAGCCCATCCTGCAGATGCAGATGGTATGCTGTCCAAAAAATTAGACCAATTACTTCAAGATGCGAAATTAGACGCTGCTTTAATGGAGCGCCTTGGAAGTGGCATNAAAAATTTTGAAGGAGCTGCAAGAAATATAGCGCCTACTTCTGCTGCAATTGAATCTACAGAAAAATATGCTTTAGAGTTNAAACAGGCTGCTTCACAAATGCAGGCTTTAAATGACCTATATAAATCTCAACTAGACAGTGCAGGCACAAGCAGCGGTCCAAGAAACTATTGCGCAAAATGCTGCTGCATTAAAGGCTCAAATGGAAGCCATGACGGCTAATTTAGAAGCACTCAACGGGGTGTATAACGGTATGTTGCATGCCATGAACAGAAAGTAATAAGATATGGCGTCAGGCAAATTGTCCCCAAGGCAGAAAATGATCAATCTTATGTACTTAGTGTTTATTGCTATGTTGGCCTTAAACATGAGTAAAGAAGTGTTGACTGCATTCGGATTGATGAAAGAAAAATTCGAATATTCCAATGCAGAAATGACTTTGGTAAACCAACAGTTTTTTGATGGTTTGCAAATTAAGGCAGCTGAAAACCCGGATAAATTTGGTCCTTTATTAGAACAGGCAAACCAAATTAAAATAGCATCACAAGTCTATTTTGACTATTTGGAGGGTTTAAAGACATCTATGACGGCAAAATATGAAGACAAGCAAGATTATGAAAGGATGGATAGAACGGACTATCTTGACCAATTGTTCTTTAATGGTGACAACTACTCCAAAGAAGGGAAAGAATTTATAGCGCAATTGAATGCTTTTAAAACTACTTTAAATGGAGCCATTCCTTCTAATTTAACCAATGTTATTAAGGCCTTGGATAGAAGATTCTCTGTTGGAGATGCCCAGGGAATGGTACAAGACAGGGAAGGTAAAAATATTCCTTGGTTGAATTACCATTATGAGGGTTACCCTATGGTGAGTTCTTTGGCTAGTTTTACGCAATTACAATCGGATATAAAAATAACAGAACAGGAGGCTTTTAAGGGTATGTTAGAAGGACAGCTCACTTCTGAATTGTCAATGACTAACTATACTACGCTTTTAGAGCAAGAAAAATCTGCTTTTTACCAAGGAGAGGCTTTCTCAGGAAGCATTGTTTTGGGAAGGAAAGATGCCACTACAAGACCTAATAGGGTAGAACTATCCTTAGATGGCAGGCCTATGATAGAAGGTAAAGACTTCGTGATAGAAGACGGTAAAGTGAAACTTACCATAAGTGCTGGAAGTCCTGGAGACCATACCATTTCAGGAGCATTGGTTTTTTTACAAGACGGAGAAGAAACTATTGTGCCAGTACAATCTACCTTTGCTACGATTACTAAACCAAACGCAGCGGTCATTTCTGCAGACAAAATGAATGTGGTTTACAGGGGGTTACCAAACCCAATGACTATCTCTATTCCAGGTGTAGCAGACAATAATGTGCAAGCTTCCGCAGACGGTCTTTCAAAAACCAGTGGCAGTAAATACATTCTAAACCCTAAAACAGGTAGGGAAGTCGCTATAACAGCGACAGGGAAATTACCAGATGGTCAGACCATTAAAACCACGTCTTCCTTTAGAATCAAAGAAATTCCTAAACCTGAGGGAACGGTAAGGGGAGAAACGGGGACTTTGAAAATGCCGCGGAACAATCTGGAAATTTCCACTATTGGTGCTGTACTTGATGATTTTGATTTTGATTTAAATATAGCAGTGAGCGAGTTTAAAGTGAAAATTCCAGGGCAACCAAGTATATTGGTGCGTGGAAATAAATTTGACGCCAAAGCAAAAGCTGCTTTGAAAAGAGCGTCCAGGGGTGATTTGATTCAAATTTTTGACATTAAAGCATATATTACAAACAACAGAACATACAATTTGAAAACAGTTACTTCTGTCATTGTAGAGCTTGTAAACTAAAGAAATATGAAAGGGTATATTAAATTATTATTGGTGCTAGTTGTAATGGTAAGTGCTCACACAGCTGCCTTTGCTCAGCAAAATGTGCTGAATGCTAAAACGCCTGATCAAATGAGAGCCTCTGAATTGGCGGGTGCTTTATTGCCAGAGAAACCCATGTCTTACGGTTATGTAGATCAAAGAGATATTCTCTGGTCTAAAACCGTATGGGAAGTGATTGATTTGGATGAACGCATTAATTTTCCTTTATATTACCCTGTAGATACCGTTGCATTGGATGTTTCCAGAAGATCTCTCTATGATGTTTTGGTAAAGAATATTAAAAATGGATCGTTAGAGGAAGTCTATGTAGATTCTTATTTTACGGAAAAAAGAGCTTTTGAAGATCTAAAGGCAAGTCTTCAAAAAGTAGACACTACAGATGCCGGTTACCAGGCATTAAATGCTGGTGAACAGGTGCCAGAAGAATACATTACCAGAAGAGATATTACAGCTGCAGATATTGAGCAGTATTTAATTAAAGGCATGTGGTATTTTGACAAGCGTTTAGGAGAACTCAAGTACCGATTAATTGGCTTGGCTCCAGTGGCTCCAGATGTGAATTTTATAGATGACGACAATGTGGATCCTGAAGAAAATAAAGTGCCTTTATTTTGGGTGTGGTATCCTGCTGCAAGAGATATTCTTCATAATGCCAAAGTATTCAACCAAAGAAATCCTTCCAATCCAATTTCTTTTGACATGTTGCTCAATGCCAGAAGATTTAATTCAATGATATATAGAGAAGACAATGAATTTGGCGA
>JGI26088J50261_1001458_pt1 | contig 12752 bp, 10 predicted proteins | sample SaaInl1SG_22_DNA_FD_50261 | JGI IMG/M metagenome (IMG submission 50261)
AAAAATACTTACCCAAACCACGTCATTTTCATCACAAGCTTTTTGGACAAGTGAAAGATGCCCTTGATGCAATGCTCCCATAGTGGGGACAACGCCTACCGTCTTTTTTTCAGCCCTAGATTGAGAGACTATCTCAACAATATCGCGCTTTTGATGATAAATATGCATTTTAGTAAAAGTTTAACAGCCTGTAAACATACTATTTTATAAGAAACCGGCATAATTTTCGTAATTTTGTATCCACTAAAAAAAAGAAGCGAAAAAGGGAGCTAACATATGACAGGAAAAAACATTTTATACGTATCATCAGAAGTAGTGCCCTACCTTCCTGAAACAGAATCAGCGTCGATGGCGTTTGAAGTTCCAAAAATGGTTAATGAAAAAGGCGGACAAACCCGAATTTTTATCCCAAAATATGGAGTTATCAACGAACGAAGACACCAACTTCATGAAGTAATTCGACTTTCTGGAATGAATTTGGTGATTAATGATATCGATATGCCTTTGATTATTAAGGTAGCTTCGATTCCTAAGGTTAGAATGCAGGTCTATTTTATTGATAATGACGAATATTTTAAGAAAAAATCATTACTAACTGATAAGGAAAACAACTTATACCCTGATAATGATGAGCGTGCGATCTTTTTTTCCAAAGGAGTTGTTGAAACGGTAAAAAAATTAAATTGGTCTCCTGATATAATTCACGTTCAAGGTTGGATTGCCTCATTGCTGCCGTTGTATTTAAAAAATTACTTCAAAGACGAACCTCTTTTTAAGGAAACCAAAATTGTCACTTCCCTATTCAAGCCAAGTTTTGATGGGTCTTTGGATGCTTCCTTGGCCGAAAAGATTCGCTTTGACGGTATTGAAGATGATAGCTTAATGATTGTTAAAGATCCAACTCATTCAAACCTAATGAAACTCTCCATTGCACACTCTGATGCGTTAATTATTGCTTCAAAGGATATCGAAAAATCAGTAAAAGCAACTGCTTTACAATCTGGAAAACCCTTGCTAAATTTTGTTCAACAAGAACATTTTCAAGACGCATACGAAGAATTTTATTTGACCCAAGTTTTAAAATAATGAAAGTATTTTCTCAAAGCCTTTTAAAAAACAGTATAGGCGTATTTTTTAGCATAGCTATTTTAGTTGGATGTAACAAAGAGTTTAACGACGTAGGAGTTGACGTTATTAATAGCAACCCTTTTACTACAGGAGCGACAAAAGTCTCTGTGGACGTTATTCACAAAAAACTTCTTGCAACACAATCCAATAACCTTCCGGTTTATAGATTGGGAACCTACAACGACCCAATTTTTGGAAAGACAGAAGCAAGTATTTTGACTACCTTATCTATTCCACAGCCGTCAAATCTTAATGACACCCTTAATTTTGGTTTAAAGACGCTTTTTGTTGAGTCAAAGGACGGATCAAAATTTCCTGAAGATGAAACCGTCACCGAAGTGTATCTTGAAATTCCTTTTTTTACTAACAGAAACGATCAAGACAATGACGGTGTAATTGACGCATACGATGTTGACAAAACATCCCCAGACAGTGATTCCGATGGAGATACGATTAGTGATATTTTGGAGACTCAAAACGGCACAGACCCCCTCAACAAAGACACCGACGGTGATGGTATTGACGACAATGAAGATGATTCAACGGTGAACCCCAATAAAGATATTCAGCTCTATGAATTGGATTCAATTTTAGGCAATCAAAATGCCACCTTTACACTGAAAGTACAAGAATTGAATTATTATTTAAGAGATTTAGATCCCAGTCAAAATTTTGAGACCAATCAAATTTACTATACCAACAATTCTATTTTGCAGAATTATGGGGGAACGGTTTTGTTTGAAGACACCTATTCGATTGATGATAAGGAGATTATTTTTTATAAGGAAGATAATTCTGAAACTGCCGATGTTGATGAGTCACTTGAAGTTTCTTCTAGGCTGACTCCTCGGATTCGAGTGCCTTTAGACACTGCTTTTTTCCAACAAAAAACTATCGATAAGGAAGGAATGCCTGAGCTCGAGAATTCACTTAATTCTGGAGAATATTTTAAAGGTATTGCACTTTCAACGAGTGATTTTTCAGACCCCGTGATGATGCTATTGAATTTTGCAGGCTCACAAATCAAAATAAATTATACGTACAAAACGTATGACAACAACGGTACTTCAACCACTACTGATGACACATTAAACGACACACTAGGAGAGGCCACGTTTTCTATAAATCTATCGGGAACTATAGTCAATTCTGTATCACAAGAGGCTTACTCGTCATCTATTGTAACGGCAATCAGTCAATCAAACCCTGCTCAAATATATTTAAAAGGAGGTGCAGGAATAGCCGCCGAAATTGATCTTTTTGAAGGGGAAGAAGGGCAAGCTTTATTGGATGAGCTAAAGGCTTCGGATAAGCTCATTAACGAGGCCAATCTTACCTTTTATGTTGACCAACAAACACTTGCTTCTGCAGGAGGACCCTCAGAGCCCGAGCGTTTGTATCTTTTCAATGCGGAAACCAATCAGCCCATTATTGATTATTACATCGATATGACAACCCTTTCTAATAGCGGTGCAGATAAATTCATTCATGGTGGATTTTTGGAATATGACGACAACACCAAAGGACTGCTTTATAAAATAAGAATTACCGAACACTTGAATAATATTATTAGAAAAGATTCTACCAATGTTCGACTAGGACTAGCGCTAACGTCCAACATTCAAATCAGCGGTTCTGCTCGTGTACTTTCTGACCCACAAGAATACACGCCATTAGGAAGCGTAATAAATCCTCTTGGAACCGTGCTAATCGGCCCCAATCCAACGCCTGAAAATACCGACAAAAAGTTACAATTAGAAATTTTTTATACAGATCCTAACTAACACTTAAATTATGTGCGGAATCGTCGGATATATTGGACATCGAGAGGCTTATGAAGTTATTATTAAAGGTCTCAAGCGTCTGGAATATCGCGGCTATGATAGCGCAGGGATTGCATTGTTAAATGATAAAGTCGAACTTGCCAAAACCAAAGGGAAAGTGGCGGATTTGGAAGCTCTGTGCGCAACAAAGATTTCCAACAAAGGAACCTTGGGATTGGGTCATACCCGATGGGCAACGCATGGAATACCAAACGATACCAACTCTCACCCGCATGTTTCTAACTCTGGAAACTTGGTTCTTGTTCACAATGGAATTATTGAAAACTACGGCGCAATAAAACAAACCCTTCTTAAGCGGGGTTATGTTTTTCATTCGGATACCGATACGGAGATTTTGGTCAACCTTATTGAAGACGTACAAACCAAAGAAAATGTAAAGCTGGGAAAGGCCGTTCAAATTGCCTTAAATCAGGTAGTAGGGGCATATGCTATTGCCGTTTTTGATGTTCAAAAACCCGACGAAATTGTCGCAGCCAAATTGGGAAGTCCTTTGGCTATTGGAATTGGAGAAAATGAATATTTTATAGCTTCCGATGCTTCTCCTTTTATAGAACATACCAATAAGACCGTTTACCTTGAAGATGGAGAAATGGCGATCATTCGTCTTCATAAACCGTTAAAGATACGTTCTATTATGAGCGATAATTTGATTGACCCTTATATTCAAGAGCTTCAAATGAGTATTGAAACCATTGAAAAGGGAGGCTATGATCATTTTATGCTAAAAGAAATTTACGAGCAACCTCAAGCTATTATCGACACCTTTAGAGGACGTATGAAAGTCGATGAGGGAATTGTAAAGCTTTCGGGACTGGAAGATCATATTGAGAAGTTTACCCAAGCCAGACGTATTATCGTCATTGCCTGTGGTACCTCATGGCACGCAGGGCTTGTTGCAGAATATATTTTTGAAGATTTAGCACGTATTCCGGTAGAAGTAGAATACGCTTCGGAATTTCGGTATAGAAACCCCGTTATTTTTAAAGACGATGTGGTAATAGCTATCTCACAGTCAGGAGAAACTGCCGATACCTTGGCAGCCATTAAATTGGCCAAACAACAAGGCGCTTTTGTTTTTGGAATTTGTAATGTAGTTGGATCGTCCATTGCTCGTGAAACTCATACAGGTGCTTATACTCATGCTGGACCTGAAATTGGAGTGGCTTCGACGAAGGCATTTACTACACAAATCACTTTGTTAACTTTAATGGCACTTCGTTTGGGTAAAAAATTAGGGGCGCTATCCAATACACGCTTCCAAAACTTACTACAAGAACTGCAATTAATTCCTAATAAAATTGAAAAAGTACTTGCGGTAAGTGGTCAAATCGAAAAAATTGCTAGTTTGTATAACGACGCTACCAATTGTCTTTATTTGGGAAGAGGGTACAATTTTCCGGTTGCTTTGGAAGGTGCCTTAAAACTCAAAGAAATATCCTATATCCATGCCGAAGGATACCCTGCGGCAGAAATGAAACACGGCCCTATTGCATTGATTGATGAAAATATGCCGGTGTTTGTTATAGCCACCAAAAAAGGGCATTACGACAAAATTGTCAGTAATATTCAAGAAATAAAATCGCGGAATGCGAAAATTATAGCCATTGTCACTGAAGGCGATGAGGCGGTAAAAGACCTTGCAGATCATGTGATTGAAATTCCAGAAACCGAAGAGTGCATGACTCCATTATTGGCATCGGTTCCCTTACAAATTCTTTCCTACTATATTGCACTACAACGCGGATGCAATGTAGATCAGCCTAGAAACTTGGCTAAGTCGGTTACCGTTGAGTAATTTATAGTTTATTTATTAATTAACAGACCCTGAAGTATTCTTTATTGTTCCCTTCGGACCTGAATCTCTGTATGAACCAGTGTTGTAATTTATTGTTAAACCTCCCACACTTTTTATAGTCCCCTTCTCACCAGTGTCTGTGTAACTACCTGTATTCCAATATACATCAACTGATCCGATACTTTTTATAGTATTTTTAGGACCAGTGTCTGTGTAACTACCTGTATTCCAATATACATCAACTGATCCGATACTTTTTATAGTATTTTTAGGACCAGTGTCTGTGTAGGATCCAGTGTTGTAATACAAATTATCACCTGGTACCATTGAATATGTAAATTTTCCAGAATGAGAATTCACAGAAAATTCTCTACCCTCTCTGTCTTCCCATTTAATATTCATTGATTGTCCAAAGACCATAATTGGAAATGTAAGTAAGAAAACAAATAATAATTTTTTCATAATAAGTTTATTTAATCATTAAATATTACCTTTTAAAATTAATAATTTTAAATGTAATATATTTAGGTTTTGAAGAAAGTTTATTTTTTGAAATTATTATTTCAGTATAAAAACACAAATGGGGTGTCCACCCTCCATAAATTAGAGTGTCACGGTGGAGTAGGATTAAGTGCTCGTTATTCTTACCCAACTCTTAAGGAATATTTTTTTTAAAATCAGAAAAATGGAAAACACTATCAATTCCAAAAGGAGAAAGCGAACATTTCAATGCATTAAAATTTTCCAAAGAGAAAAAACCAAAAAATTTTCTTGAAAAGTAGTTTTAATTTTTGAGTAAGAATTAGAATATCTATACATTAGAATAGATAAATTAGAGTAAATATATGAAGAAAGAGCAGGTTACAATTTTCAGAAAATCAAAAGGACAAATTGTTGTTCAAGGACCGGTAATACTCACAGACGAAAGCGGTAATGAAATCAAGCACCGACCTCGTTTTACCCTTTGTGGATGTACAAAATCCAAAGAGTTGCCATTTTGTGACGGCTCACACAAAGAATAAATCAAATTTCTTTTCGCAGACGCGCTACCGAGAATCCCAAGAGTTCTCTGTATTTGGCTACCGTTCTTCGAGCAATTGGGTAGCCTTGTTTTTTGAGCAATACGGTCAATTGTTCATCGGTAAATGGTTTTTTCTTGTCTTCTTCCTCAAGAATTCGGGTCAATGAGTCTTTGATTTGAATGGTAGAAACATCAACTCCTTCCTCTGTGGTCATTCCTTCTGAGAAAAACGACTTGATGAGCTTGGTTCCGTATGGAGTATCAACATATTTGCTGTTAGCCACGCGTGAGATGGTTGAAATATCCATTTCAATTATATCAGCGATGTCTTTTAAAATCATGGGTCGAATTAGGCGATCATCACCCGTTAGGAAATATTCTTCTTGATACTTCATAATGGCATTCATAGTAATCATCAAGGTATGATTTCGTTGCTTAATGGCATCTATAAACCATTTGGCAGCATCGAGTTTTTGCTTGATAAACAATACGGCTTCGGCTTGACTTTTGCTTTTTTCTTTGGTGTTTTTATAACCCAATAGCATATTGTTGTAATCGGGAGAAACATGAAGTTCAGGAGCATTTCTTCCATTGAGCGTCAACACCAATTCTCCCTCTACAATTTGGATGGTAAAGTCGGGAACTACATGAGAATTGATTCGGGAGTTTCCAGAAAAGGAAGCTCCGGGCTTGGGATTTAATTTTTCGATTTCAAGAATGGCCTCTTTCAACAATGCTTCTTCCACATCTAATTTAAGTTGTAGCTTGTCAAAGTGTTTTTTTGAAAAAGCATCAAATTCCAATTCTAGAATTTGGATAGCCAACTTAATAGGAACGGAGATTTCTTTTCTTTTGAGTTGAATCAACAAGCATTCTTGAAGATCTCTCGCTCCGACTCCTGCAGGGTCTAAATGATGAATTTTTTTGAGTATCGAAACGACTTCTTTTTCATCGGTTGTAATGTTTTGAATAAATGCCAAATCATCCACAATGTCAAGCATATCTCTTCGGATATATCCAATATCATCAATACTTCCCAATAAAAATGAGGCGATTTCTTTGTGATGATCGGAAAAAGAAAACGTATCTAATTGACTGGCCAGATATTGGTGAAAGGAAATACCTCCCGCATAAGGAATTTGTTTTTCCTCATCATCTCGACTATAATTGTTGGCTTGAAGGCGGTATTGCGGTATTTCATCATCGCTGAGGTAATCATCAATATTGATATCTTCCGTATTGATTACTTCATTGTCTGAAACGTCGTCATAATCTTCGGTTTCTTTTTCGGTAGTTTCGGCCTCTTTTCCGTTTTCTAATGCAGGATTTTCTTCAATTTCTTGTTGGAGACGCTCTTCAAATTCTTGTGTAGGCAACTGTATCAGTTTCATCAACTGAATTTGCTGGGGCGACAGCTTTTGAGAAAGCTTATATTGAAGTTGTTGTTTTAGCATCGTTCATCCTTGGGCTTGTTAAAAATACAAAAAAAACAGCTTATGAATTGATGAAGAATGGTTTTAGTAGAATCTACATTCATTAAAAAATCAAAAATCGGCATTTTGCGGTGTTCTTGGAAACGGAATGACGTCTCGGATATTCCCCATTCCTGTGGTAAATTGAACCAATCGTTCAAATCCAAGTCCAAATCCACTGTGCGGAGCGGTTCCAAATTTGCGCAATTCCAAATACCACCAAAGCTCTTTTTCTTCAATGTTCATTTCAGCCATACGCTCTTTCAAAACGTCCAAACGTTCTTCTCGTTGAGAACCTCCCACCATTTCCCCAATTCCTGGAAACAAAATATCCATAGCACGTACGGTTTTTCCGTCCTCATTGAGACGCATATAAAACGCTTTGATTTTTGCAGGATAGTCAAACAATATGACGGGACATTTGAAGTGTTTTTCTACCAAATACCGTTCGTGTTCGCTTTGAAGGTCTGCTCCCCATTCGTCGATTATGTATTTGAATTTTTTCTTTTTATTGGGTTTGCAATTTTTGAGAATTTCAATGGCTTCTGTATACGAAACGCGTTTGAATTGATTTTCAATTATAAATTGCAAACGTTCCAACAGCCCTAATTCAGCACGTTGATCTTGCGGTTTTGTTTTTTCTTCTTGTTCCAGTCGTTGATCTAAAAACTTCAAATCATCCCTACAGTAATCCATTACATAGCTTAAAACCGACTTGATAAAGGCTTCTGCCAAATCCATATTATCGTCCAATTTATTAAAAGCTACTTCCGGCTCAATCATCCAAAATTCGGCTAGATGCCTCGACGTATTGGAGTTTTCTGCCCGAAAAGTAGGACCAAAAGTATATACTTTTCCCATTCCCATGGCATAGGTTTCGGCTTCTAATTGACCCGAAACAGTCAGGTTGGTTTCTTTTCCAAAAAAGTCGTCCTCTGGATTTTTCTCTCCTTCTGCCAAGGTAGTCACCCGAAACATTTCTCCAGCTCCTTCGGCGTCACTACCTGTAATAATGGGCGTATGGACATGATAAAAGCCTTCGCTNTGAAAATATTGATGAACGGCAAAAGACAATGCAGAACGCACACGCATCACAGCAGAAAACGTGTTGGTTCGAACGCGTAAATGAGCTTTTTCTCTTAAAAATTCAAACGAATGTTTTTTCGGTTGAATAGGATATTCATCAGGGTCTGAGTCGCCTAGGATTTCTATATGCGAAACTTGAATTTCGACAGTTTGTCCTTTCCCCTGACTTTCTACCAATATTCCTGAAACGGAAATCGCGGCGCCAGTGGTAATTCTTTTGAGTTGGTCTTCTTCAAATTTTTCAAAATCCACAACACATTGAATGTTTTGAAGGGTAGATCCATCATTGAGTGCTATAAAGCGATTGGCACGAAAAGTACGCACCCACCCTTTTACGTGCACATCGTGCATTTGATGAGTGTCGGATAATAGAGCCTTTACGGTCTGGAAGTTCATTTGTTCTATGCTTTTGACGTTGGCAAATATAACGGTTTTTAGGGAGTGTTTCCAGTAGTTATCTCCTCATCTTCATTTGGAATAAGATTGAACTTGGGTTCTTTCAACACTTTTTTATTTGAAATACTTTTTTCAAGAGAAATTAGCAAGCTGGGTAATAAAATCAAATTGGCAAGCATTGCAAACAAAAGGGTTGCAGATACTAGCCCTCCCAAAGCTACGGTTCCTCCAAAGCTCGAAATCATAAACACCGAAAATCCAAAAAACAAAACAATCGATGTGTAAAACATGCTAATACCAGTCTCGTAAAGAGCAGCATAAACCGATTTAACGATTTTCCATTTGTTGGCTTTGAGTTCTTGACGATATTTCACCAAAAAATGAATGGTATCATCTACCGAAATTCCAAAGGCAATACTAAAAACTAGTATGGTAGAGGGTTTGATGGGAATTCCTAAAAATCCCATCATTCCGGCAGTAACAAGCAATGGAAGTAAATTGGGGATCAATGAAATTAAAATCATACGCCAAGAGCGAAACATATAAGCCATAAACAAAGAAATCAATAAAATTGCCAACGATAGGGAAAGCACCAAATTTTTAATTAAATAGCGTGTTCCTTTTAAGTAACCCAGTGCTTTTCCGGTAACGGTAACGGTGTATCTGTCATCGGGAAAGTGTTTCTGGATATTAGCCATTAAATGGGCTTCAACAGCCTCCATTTTTTCGGTGCTAATGTCGCGAATTCTTGTTGTCATTCGTGCAATTTGTCCAGTAGAATCTAAAATTGAATTGAGCAAACCAAGCTCCGAACTGCTTTTTTTGGCGTAGGAAAAAATAAAATTATTTTCTTGAGCTGATGGCAGCTGAAAATAGTTGGGATTCCCATTATAATAAGCCTGTTTGATGTATTTCACTACATTCACTACAGAAAAAGGAGCTGATAATTCTGGGGTTTCTTGAATGTGCTGATCCAATGCGTTCATCCTTCGCAAGGTGGCTAGCTTCATTACTCCATTTTTTCTTCGGGTATCAATCATGATTTCAATAGGCATGATTCCATCAAATTCTTTATCAAAAAAACGAATGTCATCTACAAACTCCGTTTTTTTAGGCATGTCTTCAATCATACTTCCAGAAAGCTTGATTTGATAAATCCCTATCACNCTCAAAACCAGTGCAATAATAGAAACCGTATAGACTTGAATTCTGTAATGCCTCACCATTCTCTCCATCCACTGAACCAAATCAACCATCCACCGGCTGCTTAGGTGTTTTAAGTGTTTTTCGTTGGGCAAAGGCAAAATGCTGTAAATGATAGGAATCATTAATAAAGACAAAACAAAAATCAGCATAATGTTGATAGAAGCGACTTGTCCGAATTCTTTTAGTAGTTGACTGTTGGTAAGCATAAATGTGGCAAATCCTGACGCAGTTGTCAGGTTTGTCATTAGTGTAGCATTTCCAATTTTTGAAATCACACGCTGAAGCGATCGAGCCTGATTCCCATGCTTTTTGACTTCGTGTTGGTATTTATTGATTAAGAAAATACAATTAGGCACTCCGATAACAATAATTAATGGCGGAATCAATGCGGTGAGCACCGTAATCTCATAATTTAGCAATCCCAACACTCCAAATGCCCACATTACCCCTATTATAACTACAAACATAGAGATGAATGTTGCGCGAAACGAGCGAAAAAAGAAAAAGAATATTAAGGTNGTAACCAGCATGGCTACAACAACGAACATACCAATTTCGTCAACAATATTTTGTGCGTTTAGTGTTCGTACATAAGGCATTCCAGACGCCCGAATGTTTAGGTTGTTGTCTTTTTCAAATTGCTTAATTGCTGGAATTAGAATGTCATAAACAAAAAGCTTGCGTTCAAGCTTATTCACAATTTTCTTATCAAGATAGATAGCCGTTTGAACGGTTCCTGTTTTTTTATTGAACAATAAGCTTTCGTAAAAAGGAAGTTCCTGAAAAAGGGTGCTTTTTAGCTGATCGGCTTGCTTTTGATTTTTAGGATTGCTAATGGACAAAGGAGCCAATTCAAACCTTTTTTCCCGAAGATTTTTCTGTAGTGTCTTTAAATTTCCAATAGACACAACATGGGCTACTTCGGGGTAACTGGCAAGTGTATCGGCAAGTCGGTTCCATGCACCGATATTTTTAGATTCAAAAAAAGCACTGTCTTTTATTGCTAAAACAATCAGATTCCCTTCTTCCCCAAAGATGCTCAAAAACTCTTCGTATTGAAGATTGTATTCATGGTCATCGGGAAGTAAATTGGCTTCTGTGAAACTAAACTGCATGTGTTTCCATTGCATGGACATAAACACAGTAATTCCAGCTACAATAAGAAGAAGTATGACTCGATTTCGAAGAATGAGACGAGATATCAATCCCCAAAAATTAGCATTTATCCATCGAATCATAAGCAATCAGGTCTGTAAAAATTAGAGAAAAAAGAGCTGTCAATCATTGATTAAACAGTCATAATTTCTTTTTCTTTAGCAACGTAGATTGCATCGACCTTTGCAATAAATTGATCGGTCAATTTTTGAATATCAATTTCTACATTGTTTTTGAGATCCTCCGAAATATCTGTTTTCTTGATCTCATTGTTGGCATCTTTTCGAGCCGCTCGAATGCTTACTTTGGAGTGTTCAATTTCTGATTTAGCAATTTTCACTAACTCACGTCGCCGTTCTTCTGTTAGTGGGGGAATATTGATAATGATAGATTCTCCGTTGTTTGAAGGGTTAAAACCAAGATTTGCAGCCATAATAGCACGCTCAATTTCTTGTAAAAAACTTTTTTCCCAAGGCTGAACAGAAAGCGTTTGAGCATCGGGAGTATTAACGTTTGCTACCTGACTGAGGGGTGTTTGTGCACCGTAGTAATCAACTTTAACGCTTGAAAGCATAGTGGGATTGGCTTTTCCAGCTCGGATGTTGAGCAATTCCTTTTCCAAATGAATTACTGCATTTTTCATCGCTTCTTCAGCACTTTCTAGGATAAATTCTACTTCTTCCATATCCAAAAATTTAGATGTTTACTTTCGTTCCAATTTTTTCTCCAGAAACCACTTTCATTAGATTTCCTCGAGTATTCATGTCAAATACAATGATTGGCAACTCGTTTTCTTGGCTCAAAGTAAACGCAGTTGAGTCCATTACTTTCAAGCCTTTGGTCAACACATCCTTGAAAGAGATGTTGTCAAATTTGATAGCGTCGGTATTTTTTTCGGGGTCTGCCGTATAAATACCGTCCACGCGAGTTCCTTTTAAAATCACATCAGCATTAATCTCAATCGCTCGAAGCACGGCAGCAGAGTCGGTCGTAAAAAAAGGATTCCCTGTTCCGGATCCAAAAATGACGACTCGTCCTTTTTCGAGATGCCGTACCGCTTTTCGTTTGATATAAGGTTCTGCAATGGCTTCAATTTTAATGGCCGTTTGGAGTCGGGTAGGGACATCCGCATCTTCCAAAGCACTTTGAAGCGCCAATCCGTTGATGACGGTCGCCAACATGCCCATATAATCTCCTTGCACCCGATCCATGCCATTGCTAGCTCCAGAAACGCCCCTAAAAATATTTCCACCTCCAATGACAATAGCGAGTTCTACACCCTGATCAACAACCGATTTAATGTCTTGTGCATATTCTGAAAGCCGAACCGGATCGATTCCGTAGGCTCGATCTCCCAAGAGGGCTTCACCACTGAGTTTTAAGAGAATTCTTTTGTAATGCATGGAATTGTTTTGAGCTACAAATATAATCAAAGCGATTGATATGGAGGCGCTCATTCAATATTCCCACACATTTTCTTTTTAGACCAAGCTATTTTCTCATCTGTAACATCCATACGGGCCAGTGTGTTGTGATGTTTCCAAAACGTATTTGGGAATGCTATGGATTTGCTTACGTATGCGAGGCTAAATGGGTATTCATAAAAAAACCCGCTAATTAGCGGGTTTTTATTTTTGTATAAAGAAAGG
>JGI26088J50261_1001460_pt1 | contig 12747 bp, 15 predicted proteins | sample SaaInl1SG_22_DNA_FD_50261 | JGI IMG/M metagenome (IMG submission 50261)
AAGTTTCGTCCGGGTACGGACATTGGAGACTACCAGGTCAAACTGCGCAACCTGGTGCGTTTCCTAGAGGACGGCGATAAGGCCAAGGTAACCATCCGGTTCCGCGGTCGCGAAATGGCCCACCAAGAACTCGGCATGCAAATGCTCGAGCGCTTGGAAAAGGACCTCGAAGAGCATGGAGTTGTTGAAGCGCGCCCTAAATTAGAGGGCCGTCAAATGATCATGGTCATCGCGCCGAAGAAAAAGTGAGAGCAATCAGCTCTAATGCGGAGTGAAAAGGAAATATGCCAAAACTCAAAAGTAACTCAGGCGCTCTAAAGCGCTTTAAGCGGACTGCCAAGGGCTTCAAGCACAAACAGTCTTTCCGTAGCCACATTTTGACCAAGAAAAGCACCAAGCGTAAGCGTCATTTACGCGGGACGTTGATGGTAGCAGCTTCAGATATCAAGCTGATCCATCGCATGCTTCCTGGTTCACGGTAAAAGGAGAGACCCATGCCAAGAGTCAAACGCGGTGTCACCGCACGTGCTAGTCACAAAAAAATTCTGAAGCAAGCGAAAGGATACTACGGTGCCCGCTCTCGTGTGTTTCGTGTTGCTAAACAAGCTGTTATCAAAGCAGGCCAGTATGCGTATCGTGACCGTCGCCAAAGAAAGCGTCAGTTCCGTGCACTCTGGATCGCTCGTATCAATGCAGGTGCGCGCGAATGTGGTTTGAGCTACAGCCGTTTCATTGATGGTCTGAAAAAGGCCAATATTGAAATGGATCGCCGTGTACTCGCAGATCTTGCGATGAACGAGAAGATTGCCTTTGCTGCACTCGCAGAGCAAGCAAAGCAAGCGCTCGAGCAGGCGAACGCTTAATTTCAAACCTTCAGGGTGACTGAAGGGAAGGCCGCCTGGACATTCTCCTCGCGGCCTTTTTTATGCTGTTGGACTCCAAATGGACAATTTACAGAGTATTCAAGAAGAGGCTTTGGCGTTAATTGAATCAGCGGATTCACTGGCGCATCTTGACGAAGTTCGTGTGAAATTCCTGGGTAAAAAGGGATTGATCAGTGCGCAGATGAAAACATTGGGTCAATTATCTGCTGAGGAGCGACCTGAAGCAGGTGCCAAAATTAACGCGGTGCGTGATCGTGTGACGGCGTCACTGGAAGCGAAGAAAGATGCCCTCGAGCGTGACGCAGAAACACAGAGCTTAATGCGTGACGCGATTGACGTGACCATGCCAGGCCGCCCACANGAGGTGGCAGGGCTGCATCCAGTGACCCGAACNTTGGATCGACTGAATCGACTGTTTGCGTCTCTCGGCTATACCGTGGCGACCGGCCCTGANATCGAGGATGACTGGCATAACTTTGAAGCCCTGAATATTCCCTCGCACCATCCNGCACGTGCGATGCACGATACCTTCTATTTCGATGATGGACGTGTNTTGAGAACCCACACATCTCCAGTACAAATCCGCACCATGGTGAACGAAGAGCCTCCGATTCGGATTGTCGCACCGGGTCGTGTGTATCGTTGCGATAGTGATCTCACACATACTCCGATGTTCCATCAGATTGAAGGATTGGTGGTTGATCGTGATATTAGTTTTGCGGATCTCAAGGGAACAATCATCACCTTCTTGAATCGGTTTTTCGAAGCGGATCTGGACGTTCGTTTTCGTCCGAGTTATTTCCCCTTTACCGAGCCATCTGCTGAAGTCGATGTTCAGTGCGTGATGTGCGAAGGCTCAGGATGTCGAGTGTGCTCGCAGACCGGTTGGCTTGAGGTCATGGGATGCGGCATGGTGCATCCCAAGGTGTTCGAGCAGACCGGCGTTGATACAACCATGTATACAGGGTTCGCATTTGGTATGGGCGTTGAGCGACTAGCGATGCTTCGTTATGGCATCGGCGATTTGCGCCTGTTCTACGAAAATGATGCAATTTCTCAATCAGTTTCACGGATAGTCATGAAAGCAAGTATCTCTTGGCTGAAAAGCCTATGCCCAACCGACTTATCAATCGATGACATTGTTCGTCGTTTGACCATGGCCGGTCTTGAAGTGGATGGAGTCGAACCTGCGTCCAAGCCGTGGACCCATGTGGTGGTTGGTGAGGTGTTATCAGTGACACAGCATCCCGATGCCGACAAATTAAACGTGTGTGAGGTCACAGACGGTGAGTCGACCTATCAGGTGGTGTGCGGCGCGACGAATGTCCGTGCTGGTCTCAAAGTTCCTTTCGCGCGAGTCGGCGCGGTGATCGGAGACGACTTCAGGATTCAACAAGCGAAATTACGTGGTGTTGATTCGCATGGCATGCTGTGTGGGGCAGACGAACTTGGGCTCTCTGATGAACGCGATGGTCTGATGGAGTTACCTGATCATGTGGTGACCGGATCGGATGTTGCCGATTTACTGTCGCTTCCCGATCATGTGGTCGAGGTGGATTTGACACCGAATCGCGGTGATTGTTTATCGATCACAGGTCTCGCGCGGGAACTTGGAGTCTTGAGTCAGACGACTGTTCGAACCGTGGATTGTGAGGCGGTGGATCCTGAATCGGATGAGACCCATGATGTGCATTTGTCCGCTCCTGAGGGTTGTCCTTGTTATGTCGGTCGTGTGATTGAACATGTGGATGTGACCAAGCCCACTCCGATGTGGATGGTCGAGCGGCTCCGTCGCAGTGGTATTCGATCGATCGATGCCATTGTCGATATCACGAACTATGTGATGCTCGAACTGGGTCAACCGATGCATGCCTTTGACCGCGATCAACTGGTGGGTGAAATCGATGTGCGGATGGCTCATCCAGGTGAGCAGTTAGTGTTGTTGGATGGTAAGACGCTGACATTGAGTGACGATGTCTTGGTGATTGCCGACCAGGAAAAAGCATTGGCACTTGCTGGGATTATGGGTGGGGAACATTCCGGTATTTCTGAACGTACCACCACAGTCTTTTTAGAAAGCGCATATTTCGATCCCATTACGATCGCGGGTAAAGCCCGTCGTTATGGCTTGCATACCGATGCGTCGGCGCGCTTTGAGCGTGGCGTGGATTGGCAGTTGGCTGAGCGCGCTTGTCAACGTGCAACGGCATTGATTCTCGACATCTGCGGTGGGGTTCCAGGTCCTGTGATGATCACGGATAACGAACAAGCATTACCGACATTGCAGGTCGTGACACTGACCCATGCGCGGATCAAACAACAATTGAAGATCGAGTTGGCGTCGGAGACGATTCAGCAGATGTTGCAAGCGCTTGGCTTTGACGTTGATGTGACGAGCGACGGATTTCGTTGTGTTGCGCCGAGCTGGCGGTTTGATATCGCCATTGAGCAAGATCTGATTGAAGAGATTGCGCGAATTTATGGCTACAACAATCTTCCAACCTCATTACCGGCACAAGCATTGACGATGGCGGCTGTACCCGAGGCAGAGACGCCGCTGATGCGCCTGAAGCACTATTTAGTGGATCAGGATGTTCAGGAGGCGGTGACCTACTCATTTGTTGATCCAGCAATGCAGGCACTCTTGGGCGATGGTGTACAGGGTGTACGGTTGGCTAACCCGATTGCGTCGAATCTCGCAGAGATGCGTCGTTCGCTCATGCCAGGACTCGTCGAAGCGGTTCGACACAATGTCAATCGGCAGGCACCGCGTGTCCGTGTCTTCGAAACAGGACAGTGCTTTGTGTCCTCAGGTGATCAATTGGATCAATCGGAACGGCTCGGGATCGCTCTTTACGGTCAGCAAGCACCATTGCATTTCAGTGGTGATCGCTTAGTCGACTTTTTTGATCTAAAAGGCATTGTTGACGGTCTGGGGATGGTGAATGGCGGCGGCAGCTTGAGTTGGTCGTCGGGTGAACATCCTGCTCTTGCTCCGGGTCAGACGGCACGCGTGAGCATGAATGGTCAGAGCATTGGTATCGTTGGTCGGCTGCATCCGAGGCTTGCTCGAGAACTGGATTTACCCAAGCCGTTATTTTTGGCTGATTTGAATCTGTCACCACTCCTTAGCGGACAAGTTACTGCTTTTAAAGCAATTTCGCGTTATCCTAGAGTGCTTCGTGATTTGGCTGTTGTGGTTGACGACAGCATCGCGTGGCAACAGATCGTTGATGCAGTTGAGAGTCTTGGTGATTCGCGCATTCAATCTGTGGAGTTATTTGATGTGTATCGCGGAACTGGTGTTCCAGAGGGATGTCAGAGCTTAGCGCTCTCGCTGAGCTTACAGGATCCAGAAAAGACGCTGGATGATGTCGCGATTCAAGAGATGGTTGATCAGGTTGTTCGGACACTTGGCGAGCAGACTGGCGCAGAGTTACGAGGATAAANACAGTGGCAGCCTTAACAAAAGCGGATTTATCTGAGCACTTGAATGATGTGGTTGGACTGAATAAGCGCGAAGCCAAAGAGATGGTTGAAATTCTGTTTGATGAATTGAGTGATTCGCTGATTGCTGGAGATCCCGTACGTTTGTCTGGCTTTGGTAATTTTGAGCTTCGCGATAAGAATGAGCGGCCTGGTCGAAATCCAAAGACTGGAGAAGAAGTTCCTGTGAGTGCACGCCGAGTGGTCACCTTCCGTGCCGGTCAGAAGCTTCGTGCACAAGTCGAGATTTATCATCCATTGGATGACGAGTGAGCATTGTGGATCTCTTCGACGATGATCTCCCCCAGATCCCGGATCGGGTGTATTTCACGATCGGAGAAGCCAGTCGATTGTGCGGAGTCAAACCGCACGTTTTAAGATATTGGGAACAAGAGTTCGAGCAGCTCAAACCTGATAAGCGTCGAGGCAATCGGCGCTACTATCGCTATCAAGACCTCATCATGATTCGACGTATCCGTGCGCTGGTGCATCAGCAAGGATTTACCTTGTCAGGGGCTAAGCATCGCATTGCTGAAGAAGATGAGGCTCGCGTCGAAGCCACTCAAGATGATTCGAAAGGGATGGCGCTTCGTGAAGTGATCCGCGAGCTGGAACAAGTTCGCCGGTTGCTGTCTGACTAAGACGCTGTATACTCTGCCGCTCTCGGGGCGTGGCGCAGCCTGGTAGCGCACTTGCATGGGGTGCAAGGGGTCGCAGGTTCAAATCCTGCCGTCCCGACCAAGTCGGAACCGATGATGTTAGAACGCTTGTTTTCCCGTCTTGAACTGAAAATCCCGCCACCGGTTGTCATTGTCTTTGCAGGGCTATTGAATCGTCTTGGTCGAGACTGGGGTCAAGTTCCCTTTGATCCCCCTTGGATACTGATTATTTCACTGATTGTGGTGTCTGGCATGTTGGGTGTTGGTGGTTTGATCGGGTGCTTTCGCGNCCGAACGACCGTGCATCCATGGAGCCCAGATGAGACAACGACCCTCGTCACTCATGGTGTGTATCGCTNTTCCAGGAATCCGATGTATTTCGGATTGGTGTTGTTGCTGGCGGCGTATTACCTNTACGACCCGACGCTTTTGAGCCCGATTGGCCTGNTCTTGGTCATCTGGTTTTTGACGCGCTTTCAGATCCTTCCGGAAGAACGCATCCTCCATCGCAAGTTCGGAGAGCAATACGCGCAATATGCGCTTTTGGTTCGCCGATGGCTGTAATCGACTGCTGATGATCATCAGATTGTCATCGATTCGTCATTGACATTACCTGAGAACCTGCGACGCTATAAGAGCTCGTGTGCTTAGCATGTGTCCGCCTTACCGCAACACTGACTGGCATTTTAAGTGAAACGCACGGACTTTCGGGCATCTGTGCAGTTGCGAAGGAAAACGCATGCAAACTGGTAAAGTAAAATGGTTTAACGAGACCAAAGGTTTTGGCTTCATTGTTCCTGATGCGGGTGGTGATGATGCATTTGTTCACATCACAGCCGTGAAAGAAAGTGGAATCGATCGTTTGGAAGATAACCAACGTGTCGAATTTGATTTGGCAGAAGGCCGTAANGGCAAAGTGTCAGTCAAAACACTGAAGCTGATCGACTAATCTCGTCAATCGAAGCGNCGGGCACTTAGGTGCCCGTTGCTCTGAGTTCACACTCGACTTCAACAACATCCAGAGCGATCGTCTCACCAATGGATGGNANCCAAATATCGTTCTCAGCGTAGCCCTCTCTNGACGCGGCATCAGTGAAACGACGTGCCGGCTCAAAGGCTTCCTCTTCTGATAATTCGATGGTTCCCCAGTGCATCCCAAGAATGGCTTTAGCACCAATGGCCTTAGCCATTTCCACGGCTTCCTCCGGCGACGCGTGCACGGAACGTAACAGTTTGCGTGGTGAATAGGCGCCGATTCCGATCAATGCGAGATCAATCGGACCATACTTGTGTCCGGTCTGGCGGAAGACAGGTCCCATGGCGGAATCTCCGCCGAAGTACAACTTAAATCCTTGGTATTCGAAAAGAAATGCAGCCCACAGAGACGTATTGGCGTCGAATAGACCGCGTCTTGAATGATGAATTGCTGGTAACGCAGTCACTTGAACGTCCCCGGCATGGGTTGAATGGTGCCAACCGAGCTCTTTGACGCAGCGAAACCCCCGCTTTTGAAACCATGGCATCAAGCCTGTCGGACAGATCACCTCAATAGTTTGACGATTCGGCAGTTGTTTGAGCGTGTGCCAACACAAATGATCGTAGTGGTTGTGTGAGATCACCAACGTATCAATCGGGCCGAGCTCTTGGATCCCAAGAGGGGAAGGAATGAATCGGCGAGGACCGGCAAAGCTCAAGGGACTTGCGCGATGAGCAAGAAAAGGATCGATAACAATGCGTCTTCCGCCGAGATTCAACACAAAAGCTGCATGGCCTAACCAAGTAATGGAATGAACGCCACTGGATTCCAGTTGCTGCTTAGCGACTTCAGGAGGTACTGCATGATGCCGTGGCCACTCTGTGGGCAGGCGTCTGAAGGCCTGGCGAAAGACATATCCCCAAAAGTCCCTGAAATTGCCTGTGGCTTGCGGACTACCTGGTGGGTTATGGAATCGCCGACGTTTGTGAAATGCGTCGGAGGTGAGCGTTGAATGAGTTTCTGGTGCTAGTTCTGGATGAATAACAACTGGATCTGACACTCGCAAAGTCTCCCGGTTTTTTCCGAGTGTATTTGCGAATTATGACCAAATTATTGGTGATCTTTTTTCATCAAAATGTCACTGAATTGTCATGATCGATCCACCCAAACGAGATGCTCTTGACGGGCCTCGGTCTCTCCTCGGAATTGATAGGCGCAGAGCACGCCATCATCAAGTGCGATGCTGTAATCGAGACAAATGGCTTGGGGGTGATGGATCCGGGGTGTTCCCCGCATCCAGTAGTGACCAAAAAAGCACAGCGGACCATGGTATGCCGGAGCACCTTCGGGCATGGGTAGGTCGGGAATGATCTCTCGTTGCGAGTCGTCGATCACCGCAGCCTCGCGAAAAGTGGTTTGTTCTGGCTCCCACCAGTTCACTCGAATCCGGCGTCGTCGAATCCCGTAATAATCCTCAAAGGACACATCATCAGGTAATCGCGCTTCTAAGCCATTGAGAAGCGTTTCACGGGCTTCCCAAGGCCTAGAGCCCTGAATCCCTGTCTGTTCGTAAAAAGAGCTGCCTCTCGGGCTGTGATCGTCGTTGAGCAGTGAAGATAGGTCACGCTGCGCTGATGGATCCCAGCACGCATGCACTGCTCGAGCTGGCCCGTGATCAAACCACAGTGGTAGCGTGGAAAACCAAGCCAGAGTCTCTCGATACCCCTGTGCATCATGAGCATAGGCATCAAGAAACCCTTGATGCTGGCGGATATGGTTATCGGTATGACTGCGAACGTATTGTCCAGGTTCATCGACCCGTTCTGTGACAAAGCCGACGGCGTTGAACTCATGGTTTCCGGTTAAACAGATTGCGTGCCCGAGCTCACAGAGTTCTCTGACGATATCCACGGTTTCTTTCTGTTCGGGCCCACGATCAATCAGATCACCAAGAAAAACCAACTGTCCATCGCCGACCAACCATCCAGTTGTCGACGATTTTCGATAGCCGAGAACGGACAACAAGCGTTTGAGCTCCGTTGCATAGCCATGAATGTCACCGATGAAATTGATTACCATAGGTTCGCTAGATGGATTCGTTGGTTAGAGTTGTGGGCTACCGTAATACTGGCCAACGGCCACCATCACAAAGCCGAGTAAAAATAGAGAGCCTAGAACTTTAAAGACGTCTGCTCGGCTTTTTTGTTTGAGAAAAATCGGATTGATTAAGCCAATCGGCAACCCACAGACGGCGAGCACGCAAAGAATATTACCAAGACCAAAAATGAGATCGAACATGAATTATTCCGGCAATCGATGTTTGGGGCGAAGGACTAACCCAATGACCAATGCAACCACGGCAATCGCTCCAAGAGCGCTCACAATGAGTTGCCATAAAGGCCAGTTAGGGGTGTCTTCAGGTCGCTGGTTGNTCACCGGCTCTGGTAGCAAATTCTGTATCGATTCTGGTAATAACTTGGTGATCGATTCCGGNAGNAGACGACTCGTCTTCGCTGTTGAATCTTTCGATGCAGAAGGAGTCGATGACTCTCCTTGGATCGTGGATGACACNTGCCCAACACCCTGGGCGGTATTGGTTGCAATTTCTAAGGCGGGTTGTGCAACAAGGACTTCAAATGCACGCTGCACTTGACGCTCATACCGCTGGTCGAAGCTTTGAATGGTCAGAATGGAGCGACCCATCGGGGGACTATCGATTTGTAATGATAGCTGATCACCTACTGATCGGATCGGATCGATCCGCTCCCCGAACGCAACGCGATATTCGCGACTCGGAGCAGATAAGACTCCATCGGAATTCTGTAGTGACGCACTGAGACCAAGCGTTTGATCGGCGCTGATCGTGGGTGGAAGCTCGGCCAGTTCAAGGCGTACATGAGAATCAATTAACACCCGGTCAGAAGCACCGAATTCTGGTGACAGACTGTAGCGTCCAGCAATGGGATTTGACCAAATCAGGGTCTGATAACCGGTGCCACTGTAATACGTGATCCCTGGTAACTGGCTGTCAGCATTCACCACGGTCGAGTCTGACCGCAATTCAATGGCTGATCGCTATCGAGTCGAATCAGACGCACTTGTCGGATATCAGAGTCGATGTTGATCTGTTGTTCTGAGATGGGTAGTTGTTGTGAGCGAAGCGCGAGCTCGAGCGCATCAAGCATCACTGGAATTAAATCACCAGGTTGTTTGAGCAGCGTAAAAAGGCCATTGGTTTGAATGGCCATCTGTCGGAGTAAAGGGAGGTCTGCCTTGTCGGAAAGCGCAATCGTGTGGATTCGGCAGGCTTTGTCGACCGCATCCGGTAGAACCGTTTTTAAAATTCGATCGCGTGACGCACTCGAGGCGTCTTGGCCACCTTGGACATCGACAATGCCGTCAGTGATCAAAATGACATGGCAAGCACCTGCTGGGCTTTGTCCACCGGCTGTGATTCCGGTTCTCAACGCGCTTTCCATGTGGGTGAAGCGATCGGTTGAGCCAATAGATGCCTCAATCGGCTGGCCTAAAGCATCCCAGCGTGCATCAACAGGCCCGTAAGGAACCAGCTCGCGAACATCGGAACCAAATAACCAAATGCCGCCTTGTGACTGATCTGGGAGGAGCGCCGCTAACAACGCTGTCGCTGGCCCTCGTACTGCTTTGGGGTCGGCTTTTTTCATCGACCCCGATACGTCGACCAAGACGCGAACGTCGGCCGGATTCGCTGCACTCGTGTTCGTGAACCCGAGCGTCAAAACAACAAAAACGCTAAAGGCGAACGTCTGGGTGATCTTTGAAATAGTCCAACGCATCTGGATTCGCTAATGCCTCGATGTTCTTAACCGGTTCGCCATGCACCACATTTCGCACGGCCAGTTCGACAATCTTACCACTTACCGTCCTTGGGAGGTCAGGAACCTGCACAATCACCTCTGGAACGTGGCGTGGTGTGGTGTTGTCCTTAATTTGGGCTTTGATGGCGTTGCGAAGATCATCCGTCAGTGCCAGCGTATCGCGGAGCACAACAAATAACACCACCCGAACATCCTCGCCGACCTGTTGACCGATTGCGAGCGATTCAAGAACCTCGGGAATGGCTTCGACCTGCCGGTAGATCTCGGCAGTCCCGATACGAACACCGCCCGGATTGAGCGTTGCATCCGCCCGCCCGTAGATGATGAATCCATCACGCTCGGTTCGTTCGGCAAAATCACCGTGCGCCCACATGCCTTGAAAATGTTCGAAGTAAGCGGCTCGGTATTTGACACCATCGGTGTCGCCAAAAAAGCGCAGTGGCATCACAGGAAACGGCTGACGGCAGACCAACTCGCCTTTTTCGCCAATCACTGACTGCCCATCTTCGTTCACCACATCGACGGCAAGTCCAAGCCCCGCGCACTGCAGTTCGCCACGGTAGACGGGTCGAATTGGGCAACACAGACAGAAACAAGACACGATATCAGTCCCACCGGAAATGGAGCCGAGCAGTACATCGTCTTTGATGTCTCGATAGACGTAATCAAAGGATTCGTGCGCTAAGGGTGAGCCGGTCGATAAGATCGCTTTGAGGGACGTCAGGGTGTGCTGTTGAGCCGGTTGATAACGATGTTTATCAAGTGCTGCGATATATTTTGCACTGGTTCCAAAGACATGCCAGTCATCTTGCTCACAGAGGGTCCATAATGTTTTCGCGCCCCGCACAAAGGGGGATCCGTCATAGGTCACGATGGTGGCTTGTGATGCCAGAGATCCAAGGAGCCAGTTCCACATCATCCAGCCACAGGTGGTGTAGTAAAACACCCGATCAAATGGTTTGATATCGACGTGGTATCTGTGTTCTTTGACCAACTGAATCAGTGCACCGCCTTGGCTGTGCACGATGCATTTCGGAACGCCAGTAGTGCCTGAGCTGTAGAGGATAAATCCTGGATGGTTAAAGGCCGTGGGTTCAAATGTCAGGTCGTGCTCACCTGTGATTGCACGATCGAACTCGACAACCTCACAGCCGGGCCGTTGAATTGGGCGCGAGATCACATCAGGGCAAGCACCTGGGAAAATCATCGCAGCCGTGACCGAGGGAAGTTCGACCAACAGCCCGTTGACGCGTTCGCTGAGGTCAATCGCTTTTGTTGTTGTAGCATGTGGTGTGTGCAGCAATCAGCACCTTGGGTTTGGTTTGTCCGAACCGGTCAAGAACCCCTTGAATCCCGAAATCTGGAGAGCAACTGGTCCAGATGGCGCCGAGTGATAAGGTTGCAAGCGACGCGATGATCGCTTCAACACCGTTACTGACAAAGCCTGCGACGACGTCTTCGGATCGTACGCCAAGGGATTGTAATCGGTGTCTGACGTTGGCGACTTGCTGTCTGAGATCACCCCAGGTGATTGCAGAGCGCTCTCCCTTTTCGGTGTACGAGATCACCGCGATCATATCGTCTGGCGCATCATGAGCGAGACAATTCTCTGCAAAATTTAAGGTTGATTCTGGATAAAACTGAGCTCCTGGCATGGCATGACGCTCAGTGAGCGATGGGCCCTTTTTTTCTCCAATCAACTTTGCATGGTCCCAAACGCCATCCCAAAAAGATTCGGGTTCATGCACGCTAAATTTGTGTAGTCCTGAATAATCATGCATCGAGCGACCGAGCTTTGCGTTGAAATACGCCATCAAATCAGTGATCCCCGCTTGCGCGATACGATCTGTGGTCGGAGTCCAAAGGGCGGTCATGGTCTGATGATCCTGTTGTCAAAAAGCTCCCAAATGCTATCAGATGCCCCGAAGTTTGTGGGACTTCATCTACGACTAATCACTACTGAACAACGCTTGATTTTTTGTGCACTGCAACGTAGGGTCCGCATATTGCAATGCACCAATGAATAGAGGACCTAGACGTGTTTGATCAACTCCTAAAACAGAACGAAGCCATGATGAAGTCAATGCAGTCGATGATGACGCTTGACGCGTTTGAACAAGCCATGAAGCCAATGACGCATTTACTGGAACTTCAGCGCTCAATGCTTGAATCACTGGCCGAAGAACAGACTCAGTTGTCAACAGAACTGATGACTGATGCTCTCGAAGAAGCTCGGGCTGTCTGTAACTGTGAATCTGTGCCTGAATTGATGGAGGTTCACAAAAATTTCCTTCAGAAGTATCAGGAGAAAATGGCGGAGCTTGCCAAGAAGCAGGCGTCGTCATGGACTCAAGTCAGCGAAGAAGCACTGAGCGTGATGAAAAAGAATGCTGAAGAAATGGCCAAGTCATTTCAGAAGTAATCGACACGCATCAAAAAACCCCGGCTGAGTGATCAGCCGGGGTTTTTTTTGTTTCGGGGTTCGATCAGATTCGAACGCGGACGTAGTCGCCCGGAGCAGGAACGATTTCTTGATATTCCGAATGGCTACCGATTTCACGTGCAGGAACCTGTTTGGAATCTTGTTGGTCCAACCATTCATGCCAGTGCGACCACCATGACCCTGGATGATCAGTTGCCGTTTCCAGCCAATGGTCGGCCCCTTGTCCGAGTTCACCATCGCTCCAGAAGTTTCGCTTATTTTTCGCAGGGGGATTGATGACTCCCGCAATATGTCCAGAACCACCAAGCACAAATTCCACTGGACCACCCATGAGTTCAGTGCCAAGGAAGGTGGTTTTCCAGGGTGCGATGTGATCCTCGATGGCTGATAGGAAGTATGACGGGGTCTTGATCTTCTCTAATTCAACCGATTTCCCGCAACA
>JGI26088J50261_1001462_pt1 | contig 12741 bp, 9 predicted proteins | sample SaaInl1SG_22_DNA_FD_50261 | JGI IMG/M metagenome (IMG submission 50261)
CCGCAAAAACGAGCTTGGCCAGATCGCACGTGCATTGGAAGTTCTGCGTAAAGAAGGGGCGCGCGCCAAAGAGCTGACACGCCAGAATGCAAAAGAAGCCAACAAACGGATCGAGCTTGAGCAGGCAAATGCCCAGCAACGTGAAGCACAGCTCAAGAAAGAACGTGAGCAGCAAGAAAAAGAGGCAAAACGANTAGCGGNTGAAAATGCTGAAATGGTCAGGTTNCGCGTCGACATCGCAAACGTGGTGGATGCTGCGTCAGACGGCGATTTCACAAAACGGATCGTATCAAAGTTCNAAGACCGNGATTTGCAGAACGTAGCCGCCTCCATCAATGCGCTGGTCGCTCAANTTGAAGACGGGCTACAAACTACGGGCCTTGTGATGGAGCGTTTGGCGTCAGGTGACGTAGGGGCGCGTATGGAGGTTACTTTCCACGGTGCTTTTGGAAGGCTGCAAGAAACCGTAAACGAAACGGTACAGTCGCTCGCCCAGCTGGTGAGCACCATTCAAACGGACTGCTCACAGCTTGACCACCAGTCTGCCGATATGACGCTAAGCTCAAACGACATGGCCAAACGCGCTGAACAGCAGGCAAGTGCTCTGGAAGAGACCACAGCTGCCATGTTGCAGATCAAAGACCGCGTTGACCAATCCACAAAAATACTTGGTGACATCAGCCGATTTGCAGATACCACCTCTATGGAGGCCGAAAACGCCAGTAACGTCGTTTCAAAAGCTGTGGATGCAATGAACGACATTGAAACCGCATCTGGTGAAATCAGTAAAATTGTCGGCGTGGTCGATGAAATCGCTTTTCAAACAAACCTTCTTGCACTCAATGCGTCGGTTGAGGCCGCCCGCGCCGGCGAAGCGGGTAAAGGTTTCTCTGTAGTCGCAACAGAAGTGCGCGCGCTGGCACAGCGCTCGGCCAATGCGTCTAGTGATATCAGAACGCTGATCGAAACCAACGTCAGCGATGTAACAAAAGGTGCCGCCTTAGTAGGCAACACGGGAGACGCACTGACAAACATTCTGGCCCAAGTTCAGAAGATATCGGCAAATCTTGGCGATTTGCGTGAAGGTAGTGAAGTGCAAGTNGATGGTCTTACGGAAATTTCGACTGCCCTTGANGCATTGGACAAGCTNACNCAGCATAACGCCAATATTGCACTCACGGGGCGCGANACTGCGCAGAACCTAAAATCGCAAGTGGCCAANATCNAAGGCGCGATTTCCGTCTTCCAACACAGCNACGCAAGCGCAAACGGAGGAGGCACATCTGCNTATGCGGANGNGGGCGCCGCCTAACGGGNGTATTTTAGNCCTAGCCCTTGCCGAGACTTGGATTATGTTGCACCCAACGACGCAACAACATGACAAGACGTAGGTAGGACCCTTTCAAATGGCTGACGGAATGATCGATATTGAAGCAAAGCCCACCAAACCAATTTCGGTTCGTGAAACATTTGGTATCGACGTGGATATGGTGGTTCACGGGTTTGAGGAAGCCTCTGACCGCGTGCCAGAACTGGACCCTACGTACAAATTTGATCACGATACAACTTTAGCGATCCTAGCGGGGTTCGAACATAACCGCCGTGTGATGATTCAGGGCTATCATGGCACCGGCAAATCTACCCATATCGAGCAAGTTGCGGCNCGCCTGAATTGGCCCTCCGTGCGGGTGAACCTCGACAGCCACATCAGCCGAATTGATCTTATTGGTAAAGACGCAATTAAGCTGCGTGACGGCAAGCAGGTCACTGATTTCCAAGAGGGCATTCTGCCCTGGGCCCTTCGCACGCCAACTGCAATTGTTTTTGATGAATATGACGCCGGTCGTGCAGACGTGATGTTTGTGATCCAACGGGTGTTAGAGGTAGACGGCAAACTTACACTGCTCGACCAAAACAAAGTGATCACACCGCACCCGTATTTCCGTATCTTCGCAACAGCCAACACCGTCGGTTTGGGCGATACAACGGGACTTTATCACGGCACGCAGCAAATCAACCAAGGTCAAATGGACCGCTGGTCACTTGTCTCAACGTTGAACTACCTATCTGTCGAAAAAGAAGCCGCGATTGTTCTTGCTAAATCGCCTTACTACGACACGGATCACGGGCGCAAAACGCTTCAGCAAATGGTGCAGGTCGCAGACCTTTCGCGTACGGCGTTTATGAACGGTGACCTCTCAACGGTTATGTCCCCGCGCACAGTAATTGCTTGGGCACAAAACGCAGAAATTTTTGGTAACGTTGGCTATGCTTTCAGACTTTCGTTCTTGAACAAATGTGACGAGCTCGAACGCCAGACAGTCGCCGAATTCTACCAACGCTGCTTTGACGAAGAGCTTCCTGAAAGTGCTGCAAACGCCAGCGTGGGCTGAGGAAAAAGGCTGACGATAGGCCAACAGGCGTCCCAATGGGACGCCACCAACACCCCCAATTGTTGCTCAATATTTCGATTGTGCCCCACGCCAATCGCACTAGGTTGCTGATCATGACGAAAAACAACGACAACCCCGCGGATCCGTTCAAAAAGGCACTCGCAGAGGCCACAAAAGTAATCGCCAACGACCCAGAGTTGTCCGTCAGCTTTTCAGTCGACCCACCCGGGGCAACAAACGAAACGATCCGCCTTCCGCAAATCAGCCGACGCATGACACGCGATGAGGTACTGCTTGCACGCGGAACTGCGGATGCTTTGGCACTTCGCCATAAGTTTCACGATCCATCAACGCACAACCNCTACGTTCCAGATGGACAGATGGCCCGCGATATTTATGAGGCTATGGAAACGGCTCGGATTGAAGCTGTCGGCGCCGAATACATGCCAGGCACCGCTTCGAATATCGATGTGAAAATTACCAATGACGCGCTGCGCAAAGGGTATGATCAAATCAAAGAACCCGCAGAAGCGCCCCTCGCGGTTGCCGCCGGCTACCTGATCCGTCATCTCGCAACGGGTCGCCCACTTCCCACGGGCGCACAAAATGTGATGGAGCTTTGGCGCGGCTTTATAGAGGACCGCGCAGGTGGCACCCTCGAAAACCTGTCAGACATGCTGCAAGACCAGCAAAGTTTCTCGAAGTTTGCACGTCAAATTATTGAAGACTTAGGCTACGGCGATCAGCTTGGTGATGACCCCGACGACTTTGAGGATGACGAAGCAGACGACAGCGACGGCGCATCTGAGGAGCCCCAAGAGCCTGATAGCACTGGCTCGGATGATGACACTGGTGAGGAGGAGGCCGAGGCCAACCCTGAGCAAAGCCAAGAACAGCAACAGGATGCTGCGCAATCATCAGTTCAGCTTGATGATGCCGCTGACCAAGACATGGGCGAAGAGACCGAACTGCCCGAAGGCGAGGCCCCTACTGAGCCACCGGCGCCACAGCCCATTTCCGATGCAGACCCCCTTTACGAGGCTTGGTCGACAGAGCACGACGAAGAAATCCGCGCCGAAGATCTTGCCGAACCTGCCGAGTTGGAAAGACTGCGCGCTTATCTTGACCAGCAGCTTGACCCTTTGAAGGGCGCGGTTTCGCGNCTTGCGAACAAGCTTCAGCGCCGCCTTCAAGCACAGCAAAACCGAAGCTGGGAATTTGATCTTGAAGAAGGCACCTTGGACGCAGGCCGCTTGGCACGCGTGATTGCGAACCCGACCACCCCGCTCTCATTCAAAGTTGAAAAAGACACGGAGTTCCGTGACACGGTCGTGACATTGCTACTCGACAACTCCGGCTCCATGCGCGGGCGGCCTATCTCAATTGCAGCAATTTGTGCGGATGTCATGGCGCGAACGCTTGAGCGTTGTCAGGTGAAAGTGGAAATTCTGGGGTTCACGACGCGNGCGTGGAAAGGCGGGCTTTGCCGTGAAAACTGGCTTGCGGATGGGCGTCCANAGCAGCCAGGCCGCCTAAACGATTTGCGCCACATCATCTATAAATCGGCTGATTCACCTTGGCGGCGCGCGCGGCCAAACCTTGGCCTTATGATGAAAGAAGGCTTGCTGAAAGAGAACATTGATGGCGAGGCGCTTGAGTGGGCGCATCGGCGCATGATCTCGCGCCCAGAAGCGCGCAAAGTGTTGATGGTTATTTCAGACGGCGCACCAGTTGATGATGCGACCTTGTCCGTCAATCCTGCCAACTATCTTGAGAAACACTTACGCGACGTGATTGCTATGGTTGAAAAGCGCAAGGCAGTTGAACTGGTTGCGATTGGTATCGGGCACGATGTGACNCGCTATTACGATCGCGCGGTCACGATCACGGACGTTGAACAACTTGCTGGCGCGATGACCGAACAACTGGCCTCGCTGTTTGACACGGACCCACGCGCACGCGCCAAAGTACTGGGAATGAGGAAAGCCGGATAATGCATCAAGCCTTTGTAACGCGCACACGCCCCCAAGACGGACCGCCACGATTGGCCGCACTCCGGAGTGAAATNCAGCGCGCAAAGGTGGACGCTTTCCTTGTGCCCCGCGCCGACGCCCATCAAGGCGAATACGTAAATGATCACGACGCACGGCTTAGCTGGCTNACAAGTTTCACAGGCTCTGCAGGTGAATGTATTGTGACAGCGACCTCAGCCACGATGTTGGTTGATGGACGCTACACGTTACAAGCGCGCACCCAATGCGCCGATGACTTTGAGGTGATCCTGAGCACCGAAACGCCACGCCATGATTGGCTGCGCAACACGCTCAAGAGCGGCAACACGGTTGCCTATGATCCTTGGCTGCACACCGCCGGCGAGATTGAAGCGCTGACAAAAGCCTTGGACGGATCGGGCATTGCGTTGCGCGCAACTGAGAACCTGATCGACAATATCTGGGCGNACCAACCTGACAAGCCNCAGGGTCAAGTTATCGGCTATCCCGAAGATCTTGCCGGCAAAACATCCCGTGAAAAATGTCGTACTTTGGCGGCTGAGTTGTCAAAAGCGGGTCACAGCGCNGCNGTACTTACGCTCCCAGATAGCATTTGTTGGCTTTTGAACATTCGTGGTAGCGACATTCCCCGCAACCCCATTGTCCAAGCCTTTGCGATTTTGCATGCTACCGGTGCTGTTGAGCTTTTCAGTGATACCCAAAAACTTGCAAAGCTTAAGCCTCAAGAAGGGCTGACTTTGCGAGAGTGGGACGAATTTGAGCAAGCCTTACAGGCCTTACAAGGTGATGTGCTTGTTGATAAATCAAGCATTCCTGTCGCCGTGGTGTCGCAGCTTGCGCAGCCTGTGCTGGCCCGTGATCCATGCATCTTGCCGAAAGCATGCAAGAACGAGGCGGAACTAAACGGTACCAAGTCCGCACATATCCGTGACGCCGCTGCCATGGTTGAGTTNTTGGCATGGCTGGACGCCGCGGATCACAGCACGCTTAGTGAAATTGACGTTGTCACAAAACTGGAAACCTTTCGCGAGGCAACAGGCGCGCTGCGCGACATCAGTTTTGAAACCATCTGTGGCTCAGGGCCCAATGGTGCGATTGTTCATTACCGCGTGACTAAAGAAACCAACCGCAAGCTTGATACAAATTCAATGCTGCTGATCGACAGCGGCGGGCAATATATCGATGGAACAACCGATATCACCCGCACCGTTGCGCTTGGCACGCCGACTGCCGAAATGACCAAATGCTTTACAGCAGTTTTACGCGGCATGATTGCTGTGTCGCGGGTTAAGTTTCCGAAAAGGGCCGCAGGCCGTGACCTTGACCCCCTCGCGCGGCAGTTTTTGTGGTCAGAGGGTCTGGATTTCGGTCATGGCACTGGCCACGGGGTTGGCGTGTACCTGTGTGTCCATGAGGGACCGCAGCGGATTAGCCGCGCCTCGCATGAGCCTTTGCAAGCAGGCATGATTTTGTCGAATGAGCCCGGCTACTACGTCGAGAACGAATTCGGCATCCGCATCGAAAATTTGGTGATTGTACGTGATGCTGAACAGACCCGAACGCCAATGATGTGTTTTGAAACACTGACATGGGTTCCAATTGATCGCCGATTGATAGATACAGACACTCTGAGCGCTGATGAACGCGCGTGGCTCAATGGATATCANGCAGACATTAGTCGTAAGTTATCAGGTAAACTGTCAAAATCAGCGGCGGCATGGCTTGAAATGGCCACGGCGCCTCTTTGAAAGGATCACATATGACCAACACCATTAACGTTCGCCGTGCAGATACAACGACAGTCGTCCGTGTTGCTGGTGCCGTCATCGGCGAAACCCGCGACGCACTGATCCTGAGCGAAGGTGATTTGGCAGAAGTGATGTACTTTCCCGNTACAGACGTGGCGATGGCCTTTTTGGATGCCTCAGAAACAGTGACCACCTGCCCCGCCAAAGGCGCTGCGAGCCACTACACCATTCAGACAAAATCCGGTGCTCTTGAAGACGCCGCTTGGTCGTATGAAANCCCTACTGAAGCAGCAATGCGCATCAAAGGGCACATCGCTTTTNACACATCGCGGGTCACTGTCGAAAACGTCTAAGCTTTAGCTGTGCTCTTCAGCGGCAGTTTCTGCCAGCGCTTTGTTGTACGCACGTAAGGCATCCACTTGAAAAAGCGCGCCCCACAATTCAGGTGGCGCATCTTCACCACCCAATGTGACGACGGGAATAAAGCTGATATTTGAGGCCTCAAACAAAGGCATCGCCTGCTCAAGCGTCGCGTTCCCGTCCACATAGACCCCCTGTTCGATCAGCTCCCAGCAGTGTTCTGTGCTTGCTGCATTCTCATCGGACACGGGGCGCATGACGTTGGCCACGTTAAATAGTGCCAGCAAATAGGCTTGCGGCCCCGCCGCGAGGTGGATGTTACGCCGTTCAAGCTGAGACAAAAAGAACGAGTGATCCACCAACCGACTGGCCACAGCCGTAGAAAGCGACACAGCAACCATCACCGCCAGTCCAGTTTGCCAGTCTCCGGTAAGTTCGAACACAATTAACGTCGTTGAAATCGGTGCGCCCAAAACTGCAGCTGCGACAGCCCCCCATACCCGCTAAGGCATAAAGCGTTGTAGCACCCGAGACATCGGGAAGCAGCGCAGTTGCCACGTATCCAAATGTCAGCCCTGTCAGCGCACCCACCATCAAAGATGGCGAAAATACCCCGCCCCCCATCCGGCCAGCCATGGTGATCGCTACAGCAACTACTTTCAGCACTGCAAATACAAGCGCTTCATGCCAGAGCAGGCTTCCCGTAAGCGCCGCAGAAGTAGTCTCGTAACCCACGCCAATGATGTGCGGAAAGCTGATAGCCAAAACGCCCAAAGCGAGACCGGCAAACGCAGGGCGTAGATATCGCGGTATGGCAAACCGCGCCTGCCAGCGTGTCGTAACATCATCCGCCCAGAAAATTGTCCGCATCATGACAACGGCCACCAAGCCGCACGTCAGGCCCAGCATCAAAAAAGCAGGCAATTCTTGGTAAAATGACAAGGTGTTTGCTTGGCTCAGCGTGAATTCGGTCACGTCGCCAAACATCAATCGGTTGATCACCGTACCCGCAGCAGAGGCGATCACGATCGGTGCAAACGCATGAACGGCGAAGTGCCGTAAGATCACCTCAAGCGCAAAAAGTGCACCTGCAATTGGGGCATTGAAGCTGGCCGATACAGCGGCAGCCACCGCACATCCCAACAGATCACGCCCCGTAATTCCGTCTGCTTTAATCCAATTGCTAACCCACGTCGACAGAACCGCAGCCATGTGCACCACAGGCCCTTCGCGGCCTGTTCAGCCACCAGTTGAAAGCGTAGTCAGCGACGCTGCCGCCGATGCCAATCCAGCACGCCGTTCAACGCGTCCCTCGTTCATCGCAGCGCCTTCTATAACGTCTGCAACACTGCGCACGAGTCCATCATCAGTAAAGTTATGCAATATAAGTCCAACGATAAGCCCGCCAATTACGGGCGGCGTCACCAGCCAGATCCAATGCAGGTCTGCCGCAAACGAATGAATACGCTGAATATCTGGCGCGCCGTAGACCCAGCTTTGCAACGCGGTGATGCCTTTACGAAAGAAAACAGCGGCAAAACCCGCAGCAATACCAACACCAAGTGCGATGAACCAAAACTGGATTTGACTGGGGCCGTTCGCGCGGATCAGGCGGATCACATCACGCAGCGTGTGCGCTGCCTGACGAAGTGACACACGCAGGTTTTGCCACAGCCCTGATTTACCGCCGCCAAGCATCAGCCACCCAGCAAAGCGCGGGCCGCGCCACGCGCCTCGTCTGTAATTTTGTCCCCCGAAAGCATTCGAGCTAGCTCATCAACACGGTCGTCCGCGTTTAATGGCACAACCGTCGATGTGGTAATGTCCCCGGCTGCTCCTGCAGTCACGCGCTTTTCCACACGCCAATGATGCGCGCCCAATGCCGCAACTTGGGGGCTGTGTGTCACAACCAAAACTTGCCCCGCACTTGCGACTTCAGCCAATCGGCGGCCAACGGCATCCGCTGTGGCACCCCCGACCCCGCGATCAATCTCGTCGAAGATCATGGTCAGCCCTGTCGTAGACCGCGTCAAACATACTTTCAGCGCCAATAAGAAACGGCTCAATTCGCCCCCAGAGGCGATCTTGTTAAGCGGGCCTGAGGGCGCGCCCGGGTTGGTCGCCACGCAAAAAGCAACTTCGTCTTTGCCGGTCAGCCCAGCATCACAAGGCGTTACATCAGTGGTGAAAACCGCGCGCTCCATCTTCAAAAGCGCAAGCTCTGCCGACATTGCAGCATCAAGATTAGCTGCTGCCAGCTGGCGTTGCGCGGTCAATGCATCAGCGGCGCGATCATACGTCTTTTGCGCCGCAGCCAAAGCTGCCTCAAGATCGGAAATCTTGTGCGCCCCACCGTCCAAAGCCTGCAACTTTATCCTCAACTCATCCGNAAACNCAGCCAAATCATCAGGCAANACGTCATGTTTGCGCGCAAGGGCACGGATCGCGAAAAGCCGCTCTTCGGTGTCTTCAAGCTCGGACGGATTAAACGCCAGACTATCAAGCACACGGTCTACGCCGGCTTGTGCATCGGCGAGTTCTGACATGGCACGAGAAAGCGCTGCAACGGGCTCATCAAGGCCGCCTTCTGCGCCGCTCGCGGCATCATCAAGCCAACGCATCGCCGCATCCAGCTGCGCTTCTGCGCCGTCACGCCCCATGGCAGTGTGCGCACTGGCGATATCATCACGAATTTTCTCTGCGCCTTGCATCAAACGTCGGCGCGTATCGAGTGCGGCTTCTTCGCCAGGCTCAGGGGCAAGCGCATCCAACTCCCCCACAGCGTGGCGCAAAAATTCTTCTTCGTCTTTAACGGCGGCCAACTCGGCCCGCGCCGCATCTAACGCACGGTTTGCAGCACGAACGTCTCGCCAATGGGCCGCCACATCCGACAACGCAGCCTCAAGGCCCGCAAATTCATCTAGCAAACCGCGGTGACCGCGGGCATTCAGCAAACCGCGATCATCATGTTGTCCGTGCAATTCAACTAAAGTCTCAGACACAGAGCGCAGCACCTCACCGCTGGCCCGGCGATCGTTGATCCACGCGGTTTTGCGCCCATCGCGAGTATTCACGCGGCGCAGGATCAGCTCATCCTCAACGTCCCACCCTGCTTCACGCAAAACATTAAACGCCGCATGATCCGGTGACAGCTCAAACCACGCGGTCACTTCACCTTGGTCGGCTCCTTGACGCACCAATTCCGCCCGTCCACGCCAACCCAATACAAAGCCAAGACTATCGAGAAGAATGGATTTACCAGCACCGGTTTCGCCCGTCAAAACGTTAAGCCCCGCGCTGAAGTTCAACTCCAGTCGGTCAATGATAAGCATGTCCCGTATGTCGAGCCCGCGCAGCATCTTCGTGCTACAGCCATTCGCCCTTGAGAACCTGACGGTAAATTTGGCGCAACCAGCTGTCTCCGCTGGCCTCTGCCTCAAGACCGTTACTCGTCAACAAATTGAAACTATCTTGATACCAGTCCGTTGACTGGAAATTATACCCAAGGATCGCACCGGCTGTTTTTGCTTCATCAGCCAAGCCAAGTGACACATAGCTTTCAACCAAGCGATGCAAAGCTTCGGGTGTGTGCGAAGTTGTTTGGAAATCTTCGACAACCACGCGAAAGCGATTAATGGCCGCCGTAAAATGGCCTTTGCGCAAGTAATAACGGCCAATTTCCATTTCCTTGGCCGCAAGGTGGTCAAAAGCCAGATCAAACTTCAAAATCGAAGAACGCGCATATTCCGTATCAGGATAACGCTCGATCACAGTGCGCAATGCCTGCAACGCCTGAAACGTCAAACCTTGGTCACGACCGATCTCATCGATCTGGTCGTAAAAGCTAAGCGCCAAGAGGTACTGCGCATATGACGCATCCTCATCTGCAGGATAAAAGTCGATAAACCGCTGTGCGGCGGCGCGTGAATTTGGATAATCACGGTCTTTGTGGAACGCGAATGCCTGCATGATCAGACCGCGCTTGGCCCATTCAGAATAAGGATAAAGCCGCTCAACCTCACCAAAAAAGCGGGCAGCTTCTTCGGGGTTGCTCTCAGCAAGTTCAAATTCACCACGTTGGTAGATTTCTTCGGCCGTGTAAGATTCCAGCGGGCGATCACGCCCTTCGTTTGACAGCGCCGCACAGCCAGCAATAGCAACAAGCCCAACTACCGCAACAGTTGCGCGTGCTGCACGGGCGTAGCGGCCCTGTATCTGGGGCGATTTTCGTTTTACTCGTGACTGCGTCGCGCATTCCCGCATGGCCCGTCGATCCCTCTCTCGGTCCTTTAACAAAATGTGTAAAGACTGCTCAAAGATTTATCCAGAGGCTATCCGCAGTGACGCGCCCAGAACACGAACAAAAACGACTGATCAGCAGGCTTGCGGCAGATCCAACACCTCAACACCCGCCCCCGGAAGGCCAGATGTCATTTCAGGTGTGCATGTGACAACTTCAAAGGCGCTTGGGTCCGCAAAGAGCGCACGCAACAGACGGTTCGTTATCGCATGCCCTGCGCGAACGCCGGTGTACCGGCCCAAAATAGGGTGCCCTGCAAGCGACAAATCACCCAAAGCATCGAGCATTTTGTGACGTACCGCTTCATCCGCGTAGCGAAACCCACCTGGCGAGAGCACAGCGTCACCATCAACAACAACCGCGTTGGTTAATGTGCCACCCAACGCCAACCCGTTTGAGCGCATCGCATCCACGTCTGATTGACGGCAGAACGTACGGCTGTCGGACAGCTCACGCACAAACGTGCCGTTCCGCAGATTGAGATGCTTGCGTTGTCGGCCAATCGCGCCGTCCGCAAAATCAATTGAGAAATCAATTTCAAGCGCATCTGAAGGGGAGAGTGATGCAGTCGCACCGTCTACTGTAACTTCGATGTCATTCAAAATTCGGATCGCTTGCAGCGGCGCGCCCAAATCTTGGACACCCGCGTTCAGGAACGATTGTGCAAAAGTGACCGAACTGCCGTCCAGAATGGGCAATTCGCCACCATCAATTTCGATCATTGCATTATGAATGCCGCAGCCGGTCAATGCCGCCATAACATGCTCAACCGTGGAAACCGTTACACCAGCATCATTGACCAACAACGTGCAAAGCGGAGAAATCTCTACGCGGTCCCAAGTTGCAGGGATCAGATTATCTTTAGGACGCCACATCCGTGCGGCGAAACCAGATACCGTAATTCGCAGAGGCAGGTGCAACCGTCATACGCACAGCGCGGCCAGAGTGCAGGCCGGTGCCGGTAAATGTAACAGGGGTACGCAGTGTGGTTTGCAAGATGTGCCTCAGACAGGTGATGCTTTTGTGCAACCTTGCTATGAAAAGTCTGCCGAAGTCACAATTAACAGTTTGTAACGTTTTGTAACAGTCGATCTGCGGCTAGGCGGAACATCGCCATACTTTTCGTTAACTCATTAATATAAAATAAAAAAGGCCGCCTCCAAAGGAAGCGGCCCATTGAATTTATTTAGCTAAACCTAGTTTGCTTGACGGCGCAAGAACGCAGGAATTTCGATGCGGTCTTGCTCGGCATTTGTGCTTTGCTCATCATCATATGCCTCTTGAACCGGAGGCTGCTGGCGCATCGCCGCCGGTGCNGAACGCTCTGACTGCTCTGCCCCACCAGTCATGCGACCAATCAANCTGTTGATGCCAAAGCGNGGACGCTCTGCTGCTTCGGGCGCTTGCGGCGCAGGGGCTGCAGTTGGAGCAGGCTGCGCTTCACGTGCCGGGGTGTTGGACACAGCCGCATTCAAACGCGCAAGCGCTTCCGGAGAGGGCTGTCCAGGTGCAGGCGCTTGCGGCGCGACATACTGTTCGGCCGCAGGCGCCTCAGGTGCTGGCTTGTACGCGGGAGGGTACGCGGGAGGAGGTACATCACCACCAGCAGAAGAAGCGTCAAAGATGTTCTCTGCGGCATCAGGCTCAACAGGCTGCTCTGCGTCGAGTTCGTTAAACAGGCTAAGCTCGGCCGTGGCTTCGCGCGCTGCGACTGGTGCAGGCTGAGCTGGCTCCGGTTGAGCGGCTTGTTGTGGCGCAGCAGGTATAGCGCTGGCGCGGCGTGGGGCCGGCATATCATGGACACTCGTAGCAGCGTCGATACCGGTTGCCACAACGCTGACGCGCATGATGCCATCTAGAGTTGTGTCCAAAGTTGAGCCCACGATGATGTTTGCATCCGCGTCCACTTTGTCACGGATAACATTTGC
>JGI26088J50261_1001466_pt1 | contig 12731 bp, 11 predicted proteins | sample SaaInl1SG_22_DNA_FD_50261 | JGI IMG/M metagenome (IMG submission 50261)
TGATTTGGACTACGTGCCCATGCCCAAGGCCGCGATTGACTACATCCGTCAATCCGTTTGGACTCAAATTAAGAACTAATACGGTGTTGGGGGCGTATCGGCGCGTGAACCCGTTTTAAACTAGGCGCTCGAGCGATCGGCCGCCTTTGCCTTTGACCCTCTAACCAAGCCCTCACTATGAATGGACCTGTGACACCGTCTCTGACGGATACCGTGCTCACCGACGAGAAGCGCATGGCGATCGTCAGGCGTCAGCGCTGGCAAGACGCCGTTTTTCATGGCGTCACCAAATTTTTTGCGGCGACAGTGTTGATTGCACTCGTCGGCATCATCGCGTCGCTATTCGTGCGAGCTTGGCCCGCGCTTGATGGTTTTGGTTTTGGTTTTTTGACCACTGTCGAATGGGATATCGTCAACGATGACTTTGGCGCGCTCATAGCGATTTACGGCACGGTGGTTACGGCGATCATCGCCTTGGTGATCGCGGTGCCATTGAGCTTTGGCATTGCGCTGTTTTTGACAGAAACCTGCCCCGTCTGGTTGCGTCGACCGTTGGGTATTTGCGTCGAGTTGTTGGCCGGTGTGCCGTCCATCATCTACGGCATGTTTGGTCTGTTTATCTTTGCGCCCCTTTTCGCCGACTACGGCCAGCCTTTCTTGGCCGATACGCTGGGGCAAATCCCCGTTTTTGGCGTGCTGTTTTCGGGCGCTCAAATTGGCCTCGGTATTCTCACGGCCGGTCTGATCTTGGCCGTGATGATCTTGCCATTTATTGCGTCGGTCATGCGAGATGTGTTCGCGATCGTACCGCCTGTGCTTAAAGAGTCGGCGTACGGTCTGGGCGCGACGACTTGGGAGGTGGTTACCCGCATCGTCCTGCCTTACACCCGTGCCGGCGTTATTGGCGGCATCATGCTCGGGCTCGGGCGGGCGTTGGGCGAGACCATGGCCGTGACCTTTGTCATCGGCAATGCACACAAATTAAGCCCATCCTTATTTGGCTTGGGTAACTCGATTGCGTCGACCTTAGCCAACGAGTTCGCGGAAGCAGACAGTACCTTGCATATTTCTTCGTTGTTTGCGCTTGGGTTAGTGCTTTTCTTAATCACCTTCGCGGTGCTTTCGGCAGCCAAATTTATGTTGATGCGCATGGAAAAAGCGCAAGGCACGAAAACGTGAGGAGCGCATTATGAATGACATGACCCATACCGCATCCGGAGACAACGGGCTCAAAAAGCCTTCAGCGCGTTATGCCGGCCGGCTGAGGCGCAACCGCCTGGGGCTGTCGCTTTCTATGTTTGCCATGGCGGTTGGTTTGGCGGCCTTGTTTTGGATATTGGGCGTGCTGCTTTACAAAGGCTTGGATGCGATCTCGTGGTCCATGTTTGTGGAGTCCACGCCAGCGCCGGGTAGCGCCGGTGGTTTGGCGAACGCCATGTGGGGGAGTTTGTTGCTGGTTGGCGTGTCCGCATTGGTCAGTACGCCCGTCGGTATCTTGGCAGGCATCTACCTATCGGAATATGGCGCGTCTAGTCGCTTTGGCTCGGTCACCCGTTTCGTGACCGACATCATGTTGTCGGCGCCCAGTATCGTGATTGGTCTGTTTGTTTACGCGCTTGTCGTCGCACCCATGGGTTATTTCTCGGGCTGGGCAGGCTCCATCGCTTTGGCCCTGATTGCCTTGCCTGTGGTCGTGCGGACCACCGAGAACATGTTGCGTCTGGTGCCCGCACCGCTGAGAGAGGCTGCAACCGCGTTGGGTGCTCCCAAGTGGCGTGTGTCGGTGTCCGTGGTGTTGCGTGCTTCCAGCAGCGGCGTCGTGACGGGTATTTTGCTAGCGATTGCCCGCGTGAGCGGGGAGACAGCACCTTTGCTGTTCACCGCGTTGAGTAACCAGTTCATGAGCTCGGACATGTCGCAGCCGATTGCAAGCTTGCCCGTGGTGATTTACCAATTTGCAATGAGCCCCTACGAGGATTGGGTTTCATTGGCTTGGGGTGGTGCGCTGATGGTGACATTCACGGTGCTATTGATTAACATCGTCGCCCGCGTGCTCTTCCGTGATAAGAGCAAGGGCTAATACGCATGCTGTGCCCGCGATCAATACATGCTTAGGACCAAGGAAAATAACGGAATGAATTCAAATTTGCAGNCTGACAGCCCGCCATCAAAGCTGGCNTTAGAAGTCAAAAACCTTAGTTTTTTCTATGGCAAGTTNCAAGGCTTGAAAGACATTTCGCTTGGTATTGCCGAGAAGAAGGTCACCGCGTTTATTGGNCCTTCAGGCTGCGGTAAGTCNACGTTGTTGCGTACGTTTAACCGCATGTACTCGCTNTACCCGGGTCAGCGNGCGGAGGGCGAGATCAATTTTTANGGGCAAAACATTTTGTCCCCCAAACAAGATTTGAACTTGCTTAGGTCGCGCATCGGTATGGTTTTTCAGAAGCCCACCCCTTTCCCTATGTCGATCTATGACAACATTGCGTTTGGGGTTCGTCTGTACGAGAACCTGTCGGCCAGTGAAATGGATGACCGAGTTGAGTGGTCACTACGCAAAGCGGCCATTTGGGATGAGGTGAAGGACAAGTTGAATCAAAGCGGCTTGTCGCTGTCCGGCGGGCAGCAGCAGCGCTTGTGTATTGCTAGAAGCGTCGCCATAAAGCCCTCTGTTTTGCTGTTGGACGAGCCCACCTCGGCCTTAGACCCTATTTCCACGGCCAAGGTCGAAGAGCTGGTGCACGAGCTCAAAGAGGACTACACCATTGCCATCGTGACGCACAACATGCAGCAGGCTGCGCGCGTTTCTGACTTCACGGCATACATGTATTTGGGCGAAATGATTGAGTTTGGTGACACAGAGCAGTTGTTCTTTAAACCCAAGCGCACAGAGACAGAAGACTATATTACGGGAAGGTTTGGTTAATCATGAGCGGAAAACATATCTCATCTCAGTTTGATTCTGAGCTCAACGCGATCTCCACCCGCGTCATGGAAATGGGCGGGGTCGTTGAGTTGCAATTGCGCACAGCGATTGCGGCACTGTCCGACATGGACGTCGAAGCGGCGGACAATGTGATCGAGCTTGAGACCGAGGTGAACAATTTCGAGCTTGAGTTGGATCACGATATCTCCTCAATCATCGGCAGACGCCAGCCCACAGCCCGTGATCTGCGCCTGCTCATGGCCATGGCCCGCACGACGGGTAATCTGGAGCGCGCGGGAGACGAGGTCACGAAAATGGCACGCATGGTGCACTCGATTATTCAGAGCGGTGAGGCGCGCTCATTGCCGACGTCTGAGCTGCGTTCTGCGAGTGAAATGGCGGTTAACTTGCTGCGCAAGTCATTGGATGCGATTGCACGCCTCGATGTACACATGGCGCTCACGATCATCAAGGAAGACGATCTGATCGACCAAGAGTACAACGGCTTTTTGCGCAAGTTGATGACCTACATCATGGAAGACCCGCGCACAATTTCAGCATCACTCAACCTGTTGTTTTTGGCGAAAGCGATTGAGCGCGTAGGTGACCATGCAAAGAATATTGCGGAGTCAACCATTTACGTGGTCAAGGGCGAGGATGTTCGTCACGCGTCGCTTGAGAGCGTCGAGTCCTTGGTGAAATAAGCGACCGATGCGGTGAGCCACAAACCTTCTGTATTGGTTGTTGAGGATGAGCCGTCTATTGCCGAATTGATTTCGGTGAACCTGCGCCACAACGGTTTTGACGTGACCGTAGTGCAAGAGAGTGTTGAGGCCCAGCGGGCGATTGATGCAACGCTACCCGATCTGGTGCTGTTGGATTGGATGCTACCTGGGCAAAGTGGCGAGAGCTTGACGCGCAAGTGGCGCGCAACGGAGCGGACGCGGTTCATGCCGATTGTGCTGTTGACCGCGCGCGGCGACGAGCAGGACAAGGTACTGGGCTTGAACGCGGGTGCCGATGACTATGTGACCAAGCCCTTTTCCACCCAGGAGCTCATCGCGCGAATCCATGCAGTCTTACGGCGGCGGGCCCCTGTTGCACCGACTGATTTGCTGGCGGTTGGCCATCTGACGATGAATATGGCAACGCACCAAGTGCGGGCGGATGGTGTGGTTGTCAAGCTAGCCCCGACGGAGTTTAAGTTACTCCAATTTCTTCTTCAAAGCCCCGAACGCGTTCACGCGCGTAGCCAATTGCTAGATAAGGTCTGGGGTAATCAGGTGGCGATTGAAGAGCGCACCGTCGATGTGCATGTGAAACGCTTACGTTTAGCGTTGGGTCCGCTTGGTGCTATGGTTGAAACGGTGCGCGGTGCTGGCTACAGATTAACGGCGACAGCCCCAAAAAGCCCAGAATAGTGGGTGGCTTAAGGGCATAATCGCCCTATGCTTTTTCGTTTCTTCGAGTTGCTAGCCCTGTCTCTTGTCGGCTGGATTGTTTCTAAGCTGCTAGGGTTCTCTCAGGGTGCCACTATTTTCGGCCCCATTGCGGGCATCGCCATTTGGGTGGTCTGGGACGGGGTTCGAGCCACGCGCGTGACCACTTGGTTGCAATCGCGTCGCTACGATGCGCCGCCGCAGGTGTCCGGCGTTTGGGGCGATGTGGTTGAGCGATCGCGCAAGGCCTTTCGCCGCTTGATCCGCAGAGCACAAGACCGGCAGCGCCGTCTGGATGAGTTTCTCTCCGCTATTCAAGCATCCCCCAATGGTGTGATTCTCTTGGACGAGCAAGGTCGCATTGAGTGGTCAAACCAAGCGGCGAGCGAGCACCTCGGGTTGGATCCTAGACGGGATGTCCGCCAATACATCAGAAACCTCGTGCGTAGCCCGGCATTTGCCGCTTACGTGAACCGTGGTGATTTTTCGCACCCGGTACTGATCGATGGGCCGAATGTCGCTCACGACGCGTTGGCTGAGATCTCGTTGCAAATGCATCCCTATGGCACCGCCCGGCATTTGTTGCTGAGTAACGATGTCACCGCATTGAAACGGGTCGAGTCCATGCGGCGTGATTTCGTTGCCAACGTATCGCATGAAATTCGCACCCCCCTGACCGTGATCCGGGGCTTTGTTGAGACACTTCAGTCTCTCCCGCTGTCGGAAGCGGAGCAACGACATCACTTGGATTTAATGAACCAGCAAGCCATTCGCATGGAGTCTTTGGTGGTTGATTTACTCACGCTGTCTAAGCTGGAGGGTAGCCCGCCGCCCGCGATAGGCGAGTGGCTGGACGCTGATGAGCTGCGAGACCAGGTGTTACAAGATGCACGGGCGCTGTCTGCTGTGATGGGAGAAGGCGCGCAAGCCATTGAGTCGTTTGGGGAGACGGGCGTGCGCGTCGCAGGCCTGCGCTCGGAACTCGTGAGCGCCATGGGTAACTTGGTTAGCAATGCCGTACGGTATACGCCCACCGACGGACAGATTAGCGCGGGTGGCTTCGTCTACCTGACGGGGGCGTGAGCTTTGTTGTCAAGGACAGCGGTCCGGGCATCTCGCCTGAGCACCTGCCGCGTCTGAGTGAGCGCTTTTACCGCGTGGACCGCAGTCGCTCACGGGAGACGGGGGGCACTGGCTTGGGTTTGGCCATCGTGAAGCACGTAACGCAGCGCCATGGCGGCGAGTTGCATGTCGAGAGTACGGTGGGAGGAGGCTCTCAATTTACCATTCAGTTACCCGCTAGGCGCGTCAAACAGCCGCTTCCGTAAGCGTTGTTTATGGCGCTTGCAAGCGCTGGTAGACATAAATGATTTCAGAGCGGTTGTTGAGCTGCCAGGCACGCGCTTCGAGCGCCCATTTGGGCAGGTCAATGTGGTTCTCAATCGTAGAGGCAACATCGCTACTCACCAACAGATACGTACAGGCATCGTCTATGCGTTCTGGCGCTAGCTGGGCACGGGTATGAAACGCCAAGGCGCTCAACTGCGACTGNGACAGCCCTAGGCTGTTGACACAGGATGCGTCTTGCGGCAAAACGGCGCTCAACTGTCTGGCAAGCGGTCCGTAGCTGAGCCCATGGTTGAGCAGCGGAAGCCAGAGGGTTGTGAGCAACAGCCAGCACCAAACACTGCCGCTCGCCGACAGTACCAAGCTCTTCCAAATAGCAGGCTNAAGCGATCGCGTTCGCCACCGAATCACACCGATCCAAAGAAGGGTGACGGCGGCGGCGATCAACGTGGCGATCGCAGAGAACTCCATGCGAAAGCCGGGTGCCAGCCGCGCGACATTAGCCGCTGGTTGCGCTGGAAAGCCGGTTTGCATCGCTAGCCAGATGATCCAGATAATCAGTCCCGAGCCAGAAAAAAACAGCAGCGCAAACCAATCGATTAGCGCGGTCACACGCCGCNTCAGTGTGGGCAAAGCGAAGGTGGCGAGCACAGCCATCGCAGGTAGCGCNAGNACCAGTTGTCGCGTGGCATTGACAACGAGCGCGCTCATCACAACAGCCGAGACAGCTAGGCACAGCGGCAGGGCGACGTGCGTGAAGCGCCAGTGTGCGCGCCAACGCCAAAGGCCCCACAAAGCGAGAGGCCAGGCAGGCCAGGTAAACCAAACCAGCAATTTGACCCAGCGGTACCAACCCACGTGTGGTGTGAGTGCTGCAGTAAGGGCGTAGCTCTCCGGCACTGCAAACGCGACCCATAACACCAACGCGACTGCCGTTAGAACACACCAGCCCATGACATGACGCGTGGTGTATTTTTTGAGCAGCGTGTGTTCACTTAGACTGCTTGTCGTTGCGCGTGAGTCGGCGTGGCCTCCGCGCGCACTGTGGATTAAAAAGGCGGTTGCCAATGCACAAAATACCAGTGCGATCGAGGGCTGTCCACTCAGCATGAGTCCGAATACGCCAATGGCGCCTAGCGTGAGTGACTGCAGATGACGGCGGTGGAGAAAGGTTGGTAGCGCCGCGTAGGGTGTGTGTGCCTGCAGGCGGTCTATCTGCGCGATTGCGTGGCTGATGCCCCATAGGAGCGCGGCAGCGAACGCCAGTTGGAACACGTCGACAGCGGCTTCATGGCCTATTCGCGCTAGGCCCAAACAGGCCATGAAGGCGAGCACGGCCGCATCGGCCATGGCCAGCGCGTAGTCTTGGCGTCGTGCCTGACCACCAAAGGCAAATACCACCGGTTGTGCTTGGCGCAAGTGAGCGAGGTGATAGACCGCATACCAAACGCCAGACAGCGCAAAAATGAGCATCAAGGCAAACGGGATGCGCACCACAAACTCAGGGTTCAGCCCACCGAACAGTTGGATAAATAACGCCCCGCACCAGTAGGGAAGCAGCCCCGGCGTTTGCGGGTCTAGACCAAGAAAAGAGGGGTCTAGCCACGCGCTCTGGCCATTAGCCATCGCCCACATGAGACCAAAGGCGCTGGCATCAGCTTCTTTCCAAGGCTCGCGACCGATGAAGCCGGGCAGTACATACAAGAATGTCAGCAACGCCAATGCCCACCGTGGCAGCCTTCTGGCGCCAGATAGGGTGACGATGGCGGGTGAGGGTGGCGTCACGGCAGAGGTCGGTGTGTTGTGCGGGCGGTTAGGGGAGGGGCTTTGTCGATGGGGGTCAGTCACGCGACGTCAACGGTAAGCGCTAAAGGGTAAAAGGGCAAATGGGTAAAAGGTCAGCTGACGGCCCCAAAAGCAAAACAGCCGAACCAACGATAAATCGGTTCGGCTGCTGTTGCGGTAACCAAGGTCCCAAGCCACAAGTGGCCTGGTGCCGATAAACCGTTTACTTGGTCGTACGGTTTGCGTAGCGGTTACGGAAGCGCTCGACGCGACCACCCATGTTATCAACGCTCTTTTGAGTGCCGGTATAGAAAGGGTGTGACTCGCTAGAGGTCTCCAGCTTGAACAAAGGCAACTCACGGCCGTCATCCATCTTGATCATTTCTTTTGTAGGCGCGCATGAGCGGGTTACAAATTGGAAGTTGTTGGACTGGTCCAAAAAGCACACTTCACGGTAATTGGGGTGAATGCCTTCTTTCATGGCGATTTCTCTTTTCTTAGGTCAGGTGCGGCAGCCTTGCTGGGCGGAATTGCCCAAGCACACTTTTCGCAAATTTAAAAAGCTCAGCCGCTGATTATGGCATGAAAACGACTGAAATCAGGGCGCTTAGCCGCCCCGGCGCATCATGTCGAAGAACTCAGAGTTGTTTTTGGTTGACTTCATGCTCTTCAGCACCATTTCCATGGCTTCGATCTCGTCCATGTTGTACATGAACTGACGCAAAATGCGCGTTTTCTGCAGTATTTCGGGTTGCAAAAGCAACTCTTCGCGTCGCGTGCTGCTGCGGTTTAGTTGAATGGATGGGAACACGCGTTTCTCATAGAGGCGTCTGTCCAAGTGGATCTCGGAGTTACCCGTTCCCTTGAATTCCTCAAAAATTACCTCGTCCATGCGGCTACCGGTATCCACCAACGCGGTCGCGATAATCGTCAGGGAGCCGCCTTCTTCAATGTTGCGGGCCGCACCAAAGAACCGCTTTGGTCGTTGCAACGCGTTCGCGTCGACACCGCCGGTCAACACCTTGCCTGAAGACGGTAAAACGTTGTTGTAGGCTCGGGCAAGTCGCGTGATCGAGTCGAGCAAAATGACGACGTCTTTCTTCAGTTCAACCAAGCGTTTGGCGCGCTCAATCACCATTTCTGCCACGTGTACATGGCGTGCCGCTGGCTCGTCAAACGTGGAGGCGATCACCTCACCCTTAACGGTGCGTTGCATCTCGGTGACTTCTTCTGGTCGCTCATCAACCAGCAACACCATGAGTTCTACGTCGGGGTTGTTCGATGTGATGGCGTGTGCAATATGCTGCATCATCATGGTCTTACCGCTTTTTGGCGGCGCGACGATCAGGGCGCGCTGGCCCCGACCGATTGGCGCAATGATGTCGATCACGCGTCCCGTGATGTTGTCATCGGCCTTGGTGTCACGCTCCAGTCGCATTTGCACCTTGGGGAACAGGGGCGTGAGGTTCTCAAACATGATCTTATGTTTGTTGTCCTCGGGCGGCAGGCCGTTGATTTTGTCTAGTTTCGTTAGGGCAAAGTAGCGCTCACCGTCTTTAGGCGTGCGAACCTCGCCCTCGATCATGTCGCCGGTGTGCAAGTTAAACCGACGAATTTGGCTGGGGGAAATATAAATGTCGTCGGTGCTCGCGGTGTAGCTTGTGTCCGGCGCACGTAGAAAGCCAAAACCATCAGGCAACACCTCAAGCACGCCGTCTGCAAAGACTTGCTCGCCGCCGCGCGCACGCTTCTTGATGATGGCAAACATCAACTCTTGCTTGCGCATGCGACCGGTATTTTCGATCTCTAACTCGTCGGCTTGTTCGAGAACCTTGGAGATATGCAGGGCTTTAAGCTCAGATAAGTGCATGTGATGGGGCAACCGCGAAGGTTTTTTTTGAATTAGGACGCAAGGAAAACGCCGAAAAATAGGGGGGAGGGGCCTGTCATGGATTGGCAGGCGGAATCGGCGAGAAGGCCGACATTAGTTCTCGTGACGGTGCCGATGTCAGGCAAATCAGAAAAACTGACCAAACTATACCAGTCGCGAGCCGCTGCTGGCACTTGTCGCGGCAAAGCAACTAAAAAAATCTAAGCCGTCCCCGCGTTAAACGGGGACGTCGTTGGCAATTAGGCCAACTGCTCGTTCACAAACTCTTCTAATTGTGCTTTGCTGACCGCGCCAACTTTGGTCGCTGCCAGCGCGCCGTCTTTGAAAACCATCAGTGTGGGGATACCGCGAATGCCGAACTGCGCAGGAATGGCCCGGTTTTCGTCCACATTTACCTTCGCAACGTTTAACTTACCTTCGAAGCTCTGTGCGACCTCGTCCAAAATGGGGGCGATCATTTTGCAAGGACCACACCATTCGGCCCAAAAATCGACCAGCACCGGGGTGCTGGACTTCAGGACGTCTTGGTCAAAAGAAGCGTCGGATACGTGCTTAATGAGATCACTGGCCATGGTGGTTCTTCCTGTAAATTGAGTTTAGTGGGCTATATTCAGTTGCCTATGTCTAATTGTGACAGAAACCGCTGGGGCGTGACGCCGCTTTTAGGACACCCGTGACATTGCCACCGCCGAACCCGCCTGAATCAGCCCCCAACGTGACGCCCTCGTCGATTTGGGATTGGACGGGCACGCTGGAAACGCTTTCCCAGTGGCTAAGCGATAACGGGGTTCATCCCGGGGAGGCTGTGGTGTTGCTTCCCTTTGCACAGATGATGGCACCCGCGCGCGCCGCTTGGGGCGCGCGATTCCCCGATAGCTTTGTGCCGACTTTCGAAACAACCCACAACTGGGCCCAGCGCCTGAGCCTGTCAGACAAGCGGGCCGATGACCTCACGCTGGATGCGGCACATGACAGCGTGGTGGCGGCTGCCATCTTGTCGGCCGTCAACGTGCGCGGGCTAGACCGCGCATGGCGAGCCACCTTGGCGCCGCAACTGGTGTCGGCGGCGACATCCATCGCGTCGGTTGCCGCTGCGGTGAACCCATCTGAGCGAAGCGCGTGGGCGCAACAAAAGCAAGTCGCGTTAGCAGAGGGGTCTGGCGATGGCTTTCAGCGGTGGGAGTCCTTGTTGGGTGCCTTGGCCGTTAGTTGGGCTGGCGGTAGCCAGTACATCAGCGACGTCTTGTGGGCGCCTTGGGTGCAAAAGCAGACCAAGGCTTTGGTGCTCATACCGGGCTTGGGCGTTGACCCGTTGGCGCAAGCGCTGCTGGCACACTGGCCGCTAGCGACGTGCCTACCGCCGTTGCACATTGCGGCGCAGCCACCAGACGAGGGCCAGTCGGCAGAGGCGGCGCCCATACAGCCCATACGCATTTTTACAGCGGAAAGTGCCCAAGACGAGGCCGAGATCGCCGCGACCAGGGTACTTGGCCACTTGCGAGACGGGCGCGTCCCTGTGGCCATCGTGGCGCAAGACCGTCTGCTAACCAAGCGCATACACGCCCACTTGCAAGCTGCGGGCGTGGACTGGCGTGACGAGACGGGTTGGCGCTTGTCGACCACGCCAATTGCCGCGTTCGTGATGAGTTGGTTGCAGGCTTGCGCACGCGATGCCTCGTCGGATGCGCTGCTTGATTTTGTGAAGCTGTGTCCACGGTGGACNGAGGACGAGGTCATGTCATTTGAGGCGATGGTGCGTCGGGAGCGCCTCCGCCGCGCGGCCGCCGTGATGGCGCATGCCGATGTTCCCACCCTCTCAGGGCTTGCTGACTTNTTGGCTGCGGGTGCCCAGCCGCGTACGCTCGGCGCGTGGCGGCGGCAGGTGCTCAGCATACTATTTGAGTCTGCGTTTTTGTCGGCCGAAGACGTTGCGACGTCTGATTCACTCACTGACGATGCCGTACCCTTTTTTGAGTTGTTGCGTCTGCGTCAAGAAATTGCACTGGATGCGGCATCGCTTGACGCCAGCGGGTGGACGGGCGCATTGGACGCCGCTGTTTTGGATTGGGACGTCGCGCAAGCCCCCGATTGGCAAGCGCTNTCGCGTACCCGTTTCACGGCTTGGTTGCGAGCAACGCTGGAGGGAGCGAGTTTCAAGCCCGGATACATCGGGCGTATAGAGGTGGTTGCGCTGCCTATGGCCCAGCTGTACGGACGCCCATTGGGCGCCGTTGTGCTGGCTGGTTGCGATGCGACGCACTTGCCCTCTTACGTTGCGGAGCAGGGTATCTGGACGCCCCAACAGCGCGAGATCTTGGGTTTGGATTCGCCGAGCGCGAGCACCCAAAAGGCCTATGACGCGTGGTGTGTCGCGTTGCGTAGCGCGGTGGTCGATCTGTTGTGGCGGCAAAGCGATGGCGAGCAGGCGGTGCAGCCCGCACCTTGGCTCAGCCGACTCATGCAAGGCGCCCAAGAAAGCGTGGCAGATGAGGCGCAGATTACCAGCGCTTGGTTCGCCAAACGCGCTTGGGAGGCCGGGGCCGATGAACGGGAAACGATGGCGTGTGAGGCCAACGCGACTGCGCCTGCGCAGGGTCGTTTGGATCAAGACCTCCCTGCCACGGTCTCTGCGAGTGCGTATCAAGCGTTGCGCGACTGCCCCTACCGTTTTCATGCGCTGCACGCACTGAGGCTAAGCGACGCCGCCGAATTGGCAGAAGCGCCCGGCAGCAGAGAATTCGGCAACTGGGTGCATGCGACGCTACACCGATTCCACGTACAACGCCTTGCCAACGGCGAGGCGGCGAGCAGCGCGGCGCAAGACCGCCTAGCGCTGGATGGCCATGCGGATGCATCGTTAAGCCCGTGGCTGCGTGATGACCCGGACTTCCTACCGTATGTCGCGGTTTGGCCTAGCTTGCGGGATGGGTATCTCGCCTGGTTGAGTACGCACGAGGCCACTGGTCTGCGCGTAGAGGCAACGGAGGACAAGCGTGAAAGACTGTTGTGGCTGACACCTGATGCAGAGAGTTCAGCGGACGTGCCGGCTGCCGCGCTCTCCGTTTCCCTAAAAGGCACCATCGACCGCATAGATACGATGGGTAACGGCAGCGGTGTTTTGCGCCGTGTGCTGATGGATTACAAAACGGAGCGATTGGACAAAACCAAGGCGCGCGTGAGCAAGCCGCTAGAGGATACGCAGCTGGCTTTTTACGTTGCCCTGGTGAACGAGGAGCAGGCTGAGTCGGCCGTGGCCGCGCAGTATCTCAATCTGTCGGGTAAGGCTTTGGCCGATGGCCGTCCCGACGGCCAAGCGACCCAAGCGGTGAGCTCGCCACAGGCCATT
>JGI26088J50261_1001468_pt1 | contig 12730 bp, 13 predicted proteins | sample SaaInl1SG_22_DNA_FD_50261 | JGI IMG/M metagenome (IMG submission 50261)
GCCCAGAGTTCAAGCCCTGCCCGGCGCCCTCGCCTGACTCCAGCGATGGCTGATGTGCGCCGAGCCGCCAGAGAATGGCTGGGCGAGCTCGAAGCACACCCCGGCCACTCCCTCTTTCTGGTGGGTCTCAGCGGCGGTGGAGACTCCGTTGCGCTTGCGTGGGCGCTCTCGAAGGAGGCTGACGCCCTCGGCGTCACGGTGGGAGCCGTAGTTGTCGACCACGGTCTGCAGGAGGACTCGGCAGAGGTGGCCAGAAGCGCTGCGGCTCAAGCCGAAGAATTGGGCCTTTCCCCCGTTGTCATCAAAACTGTCAGCGTCGAGCCGGGTGGAAACATTGAGGAGCGCGCTCGAGTCGCGCGCTACCGCGCCTTCACCGAAGCGCTGCGAGAAACGGGAGCCTCGGGTGTGGTCGTGGCTCACTCGCAGGATGATCAAGCAGAAACGGTGCTCCTGGGGTTGGCCCGGGGAAGCGGGCCCAGCGGCCTGAAGGGTATGGCGCGACGAGATGGACACCTTCATCGCCCTTTCCTGGGGCTACCCCGAGAAACTCTGCGCCAGGCGCTCACCGATGCGGGGCTGTCCTGGTGGGAGGACCCCCACAACGCGGATGACCAGTTTTCGCGCGTGAAAGTCCGCCAGTCGATCCTTCCGCTGATGGAGCGCGATATCGGACCGGGTGTCTCGGTTTCTCTCGCCCGAACTGCACAGCTTTTTCGCGAAGACTCGGAGGAGCTNGATTCCCACGCCGAGGCGTGGTTCACCCACAATGCTCACAGTGATGACGATGGATCGTGGAGCGTGATGGTGAACGAGCTGGAAAAACTGGGGCCTGCGCTGCAAAGTCGAGTGCTGCGAACCCTCGTGGTTCGCGCCGGTGGCGGCCCGCCCACCTTTGTGCACACCCAGCACATCGTGTCCCTGGTGACCCGGTGGAGAGGCCAGTCGGCGGTGGATGTAACCGGCGCTAGTGTGGAGCGCAAGGACGGGCGAATTGTCGCCCGAAAGAGCGCATAAGGCCAGGTTGTATGGAATTCGAGGACATCTCTTCCGATATCGAGTCGACAGTTCTGACGTCTGAACAGATTGCCGAGGGCATTGCACGGATTGCTCGCGACATTGAACGCGATCACCAGGGTCATGTCCCCCTTCTCATCGGTGTTCTCAAGGGTGCCGTCATGGTGATGGCCGATCTTTCACGAGAACTGCGTATTCCTTTGGAAATGGACTGGATGGCCGTGTCCAGCTACGGNGCCTCCACAAAATCCAGTGGCGTGGTGAGGATTGTGAAGGATCTCGAAATCTCGTTGGAGGGCCGCCACGTCATCATCGTGGAGGACATCGTGGACTCGGGTTTGACCCTGTCGTGGTTGCTGGAGAACTTCGAAAGTCGCCAAGCGGCCTCGGTGAAAGTTGCCACGCTATTGCGCAAACCCGACGCGATGAAAGTCGAGGTCCCCATCGACTACCTCGGTTTCGATATTCCCAACGACTTTGTCGTCGGGTTTGGGCTCGACTACGCCGAGTCATACCGAAATCTGCGGGGCGTCGGTGTTCTCAAACCCGAGGTCTATGGAGGGGCGTAGTCCCCTGTGCCCCGNGCGAACACGTGGTCAATCGCAACCGCATCGCGCTAGCCTGTTAGCTTGACTCCCGGTCCACCGAAAGGCACCAGTTCCCCGTCATGGCAGAGAAGAAAACATCCCTGAAATCATTGATCAGAGGACCCCTGCCCTATGTTCTGGTGGGTTCGCTGATTGTGGTCATTGGTGTTTCCCTGTTGACCGCGAGTGGATTCCGGCCAGTGACGACCCAGCAGGGCCTGGAATTGCTCCAGGACAATCAAGCCGAGTCCGTCACAATCATCGATGGTGAGCAGCGCGTTGACCTGGAGTTGCGCTCGTCCTTTGACGGGTTGGGAACCCAGGTCCAGTTCTACTACGTCGCCCCCCGTGGGGAAGAGATCATCCAGGCCGTGAACAACTCAGACGTCGCCGAATTCGATGACGAAGTTCCCCGCACGAACTGGTTCGTCTCACTCTTGGGGCTGATTTTGCCCTTCGTCATCATTGGTCTGATTTTCTGGTTCTTGCTCTCGAGCATGCAGGGTGGCGGATCTCGCATCATGCAGTTTGGAAAATCGCGCGCGAAACTTGTCTCCAAAGAGACTCCGACGGTGACCTTCGATGACGTTGCGGGGGCTGATGAGGCCATCGAGGAACTCCACGAGATCAAAGAGTTCCTCAAGGACGCGGAGAAGTTCCAAAAAGTCGGCGCCAGAATCCCCAAGGGTGTGCTCCTCTATGGTCCTCCGGGGACCGGTAAAACTCTTCTTGCGCGCGCTGTTGCGGGTGAAGCGAATGTCCCGTTCTACTCGATTTCCGGCTCGGACTTTGTCGAAATGTTTGTCGGTGTGGGCGCATCCCGGGTCCGGGACTTGTTCACCCAGGCCAAAGAGAACGCTCCCGCCATCATCTTCGTGGACGAGATTGACGCTGTGGGCCGACACCGTGGCGCAGGAATGGGCGGCGGCCACGACGAGCGTGAGCAAACGTTGAACCAGCTGCTCGTCGAGATGGATGGTTTTGATCCCAAAACCAATGTCATCTTGATTGCCGCGACCAACAGGCCTGACATTTTGGACCCAGCCCTATTGCGGCCTGGTCGTTTTGATCGCCAAATTCAGGTCGATGCACCCGATATGAAGGGCCGTCAACAGATTCTTGAGGTTCACGCCAAGGGCAAACCCATGGCCAAGAACGTTGACCTCGCTGTTCTCGCGCGCAAGACCCCAGGGTTTACGGGCGCCGATCTGGCAAACGTTCTCAACGAGGCCGCCTTGCTGACCGCGCGGGCTAACGGAACGAAGATTTCCAATGAACTCCTGGATGAGGCCGTGGATCGCTCGATGGCTGGCCCGCAGCGCCGCACCCGGTTGATGAGCGACAAGGAACGACTCGTGACGGCCTATCACGAGGGTGGTCACGCTCTCGCGGCAGCGGCGATGAGAAATAGCGACCCGGTGACCAAGGTGACAATTTTGCCCAGGGGCCGAGCCCTCGGATACACGATGGTGCTTCCTCTGGACGACAAGTATTCGGTGACACGAAACGAACTTCTTGATCAGCTGGCCTATGCGATGGGAGGTCGGGTCGCTGAAGAGATCGTCTTCCATGACCCCACCACGGGTGCGTCCAACGACATTGAGAAAGCGACCAGCATTGCGCGTCGCATGGTGACCGAATACGGCATGAGTGCAGATATCGGTGCGATCAAGTTGGGCCAGGCAAGCGGCGAAGTCTTCTTGGGCCGCGACATGGGCCACCAACGTGACTACTCGGATGCACTCGCGCAATCTGTGGATCGCGAGGTGCGCGCGTTGATCGACCACGCTCACACCGAGGCGTGGAAAGTGATTACCGACAACCGGGCAATCCTCGACCGCTTAGCCACGGAGTTGCTGGAAAAAGAGACACTCGACCACCTGCAGTTGGCCACCATCTTCGAGCGCGTCAAGAAACTCCCCGAGCGTCCTCTGTGGCTATCCAGTGGGGAGCGTCCGCCCTCGAAGAAGGGCCCCGTGAGTGTGCCCGCAAAGAAGGCAGCTGCGGCTACAAAGCCCGCGGCAAAGGCTGGCGCACGCAAGCCCGCACCCGCAAAAAAACCGGCAGCGAAGAAATCCGCCTCCGGTTCTTCTACGCAAGGCTCTCGTGGATAGCGAGGCGATCAAGAAGGCTGTCCATGACATCCTTGTGGCCGTTGGAGAAGACCCCACTCGAGAAGGTGTCGACGACACCGGATCGTGTGGCCGAGCTCTTCGCAGACCTCTACTCCGGTGTTGGCGTAGACCCTGTCAGCGTTCTGCGCGATGCCACCGCGGTTCCCGCTGGTGAATCCGAACGGGGCGACATGGTCGCGTTGAGAGATATTTCGTTCATTTCGTTGTGCGAGCACCACCTCCTGCCCTTCGAAGGCTTTGCGAGCGTGGTCTACGAGCCGCGTGCTGCGATTGTCGGGCTTGGCACGTTGGCCACCGTGGTGGAGGTGACGGCACGGCGTCCGCAGCTCCAGGAACGCGTGGGCGAAATGGTCGCCCAGGCACTGGTGACCTCCGGTATTGCTTCGGGAGCACTCGTCCTCGTCTCCGCAATTCACGGGTGCGTGTCCTACCGCGGGCCCAAGCAGCGCCTAACCACTGTGACGGTCGCGGCCGAAGGGTCCCTTGCGGAGGGGACCAAACGCCACGAAGCCCTCCTGCTCGCAGGAGGAGAGGACTGGGTGTGACCACTCCGTCGAGGCCAGAGCTGTGGGGTGTGCTCAACGTCACGCCGGATTCCTTCAGTGACGGGGGCCTCTTCACCGACCCCCAGCGCGCGCTCGAGCACGCTCGCGAGCTTGTCGACCAGGGAGCATCCGTGGTTGATGTGGGAGGCGAATCGACCAGGCCTGGCGCAACCCGCGTGAGCGCGGAAGACGAAATCTCGCGAGTAATTCCTGTCGTGGCGGCACTGTCGTCAGCCGGTGTGCGCGTCAGTGTCGACACGATGCGTGCGACCACTGCGAGAGCTGCCCTCGATGCGGGGGCTGGCATCATCAATGACGTCTCCGGAGGGCTTGCAGACCCCGACATGTTTGCCCTGATAGCCGACTCAGACGCTGACTATGTGATGATGCATTGGCGCGGACACAGCGACACAATGGACGATCGCGCGCACTACGACGACGTGGTTGCAGAGGTTGCTCAGGAAGTGACCGCACGAGTAAATCTGGCTGTGGAATCCGGTATTTCAGCAGATCGAATACTGCTGGACCCAGGCCTTGGTTTTGCGAAAACCCCCGCACACAATTGGCAACTCCTGCGGAATCTCTCGGACGCGATTCCTGGTCCCTCACGCGTGGTGGTGGGTGCATCGCGCAAGCGTTTTCTTGGCGAGGTTGTCTCCGGCGAGCATGAGCCCAGAGATCGCGACGGTGCCTCTGCTGCGTTGGGCGTGCTCCTCGCGGACCAGGGGGTTTTTGCGCTGCGCGTCCACAATGTGAAGGCTCATCGGGAAGCACTGGATGTCTGGCAGGCTTTTCGGGAAGGAGGCACGTCGTGAGAGACACCATCACCTTGGAGGGCATTGAGGCTTTCGGGTATCACGGGGTCTTTGACCACGAGCGCCGGGAAGGTCAAACCTTTCGTGTGGACGTCGAGATTGAGACGTCTTTTGATGACGCGATTACCAGCGACGATGTCGCCCACACCATTGACTACGGGGTCCTGGCAACACGGGTTGTTGACATTGTTCAAGGTGAGCCAGCAAACCTCATCGAAACAGTGTGCGACCGAGTTCTGACGATGGTGTTGTCCTTGGGCGCTGTTCACGCTGCCCGGGTCACGATTCATAAACCGCAGGCGCCGATTGAGGTCCCCTTTTCGAATGTGTCGGTGTCGATGCGCAGGGAGGCGACCCCATGATGGACGGCGACACCTGGGTCTCCTGCGTTGTGGCGCTGGGGACAAATGTGGGCAACCGTGAGGAGATCGCCTTTCGAGCTCTGGCAGACATAGCTGCGACCGAGGGGTTTCGGGTGACGGGCTCCTCGTCGTTACAGGAAACCGTGGCGTTGGGACCCGATGGCCCCAACCCGGATGCGCCCGCGTATGTGAACCAGATCATTTTGATGGAAACCGCCTGGTCGGCGCACAAAACCCTCGAACACTTGATGTCCATTGAGCGCCAGCATGGTCGTGAGCGCACGGGTGAGCGCTACGCCGATCGCACGCTCGATCTGGACCTCATTGTCTACGGGGAGCGGATAAGCGACGATCCGGTCGTGACCACCCCGCACCCTCGAGCACACGAGCGACGCTTTGTGTTGGAACCCTGGTATGAGATTGACCCCGGCGGACACCTTCCAGGTCGGGGCCCGATCGAAGCACTACTTGCCTCACTGCCCGCCGACCCCACATGACTCACACTGCCGGCTCGCACCTCACCACCTGGGCACTCGTGGGAGGCGTGCTGACCTGGGCAGCGCAGTGGCTGCTTGTGTCCTCAGGGCAACCCTCACTGGTGCCCCCACTCACCTGGGGCGTTGCACTGGGCCTGATGGGTAGTGTGCTCCTTGCGCTGGCGTGGCCGATTAGGGCGCAGGTTCGTGCCGAACGCTCCGGCCCCCGCGTGGATCCGATCTTTGCCACGCGGGTAGTGCTTCTCGCCAAAGCAGGCGCGCTGGCAGGGGCGCTCTTCGTGGGAGCAGGTGCAGGGTTCCTCGTGTTTTTTTCCACTCGTCCCGTCCTCTCCCCCGTAGCACTCTGGCTCAGCGGCCTCGCCCTCATCGGAGCTCTAGTCTTGATGGTGGCGGCACTGGTGGCGGAGCGTTGGTGCACCCTGCCGCCGCAGGAGCCCGAGCACGACCCCGCCGGGGTCCCTGGAGGAGAAGTGTTATGAGCGAGGCGACAACCTGGCAGAGCGTGAATTCCCGATATCAGCTCGAAGCGCTCCTGCACACTCTGGGAGCATCCGCGCTGCCCATTGCTTTGACCACGATTCCTCTGTGGGTAGACGAGCCGGAAGTGGCCTGGCTGTCCTGGTACGCGCTTGCTGTCGGGCTGGGCGTTGTCGCGCTGGTCGTGGGCTTTATTCCCCGACGAGTTCGAGCCTTGGGGTATGCACTGCGCACGGACGATCTTGTTTTTCGCCGCGGAGTGATTTTTCAGCGGCAGGTAGCTGTTCCGTATGGGCGCCTGCAGTTGGTGGATGTCACCCGCGGCCCGCTCTCTCGAATCCTCGGCCTTTCTGAACTTCGTTTGGTGACCGCTGCCGCTGCCACGGGAGTCACCATTCCCGGACTACCCCTCGCTGTTGCAGAGCAACTGAGGGACCAGTTGATTTCGGTTGCAGAAACGCGACGAGCGGGTCTCTAGGAATGACACCAGCAGTTCTGCGGCACGCAGCGGACTTGCGGGGTGGGCAGTGGTTTCGACTCCANCCCCTCACTCCGGTGCTCCAGGGTGGNGTAGTCCTTCTGGGGCTNGCCGGGGCAGCATTCGCAGCCCTCTGGGAAACAGTGATTCTGCGCACGATTCTGGTGGTCGCGGGTGTGGAAGACGACGACGAGGGAAGTGACGTCGCCTACCTGATTGCGGATTCCCTGGGGTTTATTGCCCTGGGAGCGATTGTCGTCCTGGTGGTCTCGGCAACGGTGTTCTGGCTGCAGTGGCGGGTGCACGTGGTGCGGATGGATGACGACGTGCTTGAGATCCAGAAGGGCGTCATTGCGAAGTCCTCGCGACGAGCGAGACGCGACCGCATCAACACAATTGGCGTTCGCAGGCCCCTGATTCCGCGCCTGCTCGGTCTGGCCAAGCTGGATGTTCAAGCCGCCGGTAATGATGCAAACGTGGTCTTGGCCTACCTGCCCTACAGCGTCGCCCAAGAAGTACGTCGCGAAATCCTCCAGACTCCTGGGCCCAGTNNNNAGGAGTCAGAACCCCAGGTTGTGACGCGAGAGCTCGAAGTGTCGCTTTTTCGCTACCTGGCCTCACTCGTGGTCAGCGTGGAATCGGTGTTCTTTGGGGCCGTGCTGGTGGGCACGACGGTGGCGGCGTTGACGACCGACGAGCTCGTTGCCTGGCTCGGTCCTATTGCGACAGTCTTTGGATACATCACCTTCCTGGCTGACCGGTTCTTCCGCGTGGGGAACTTTGTCATCGACTCCATCGAGGGAGACGTGCGAGTATCCCTCGGTTTACTCTCGACGAGCGTGGAAACGATTCCCCCGGCCCGAATTCACGCCCTCCAAATCTCGCAACCGTGGCCCTGGAAACTCCTGGGGTGGTGGAGGGTGGATGCCAACCTGGCGTCAACCCCGGGGTCACAAAACAAGAAAACGCCCGCGCATACCCTGTTGCTCCCTGTCGCAACAACCACTGAAATGCTGCGCATGGTCGACTTGTGTCTTCCGGGCCTTCGAGACGATTCGTCCCGGGCGCAGATCACGGCGATGCTGGGCTCAGACTCGAAGGACTGGGACGATCATGGCGTGCCGGAGAAGTCCCTGGTCACAGCGTCGAAGCGGGCCCGGTATCGAATACCCCTGAGCGCTGCGGTGACCGGCAGTGCGGTGGTGGGGGAGGTTGTCGCACTGCGAACTGGCCGCTGGATTGCAAAGCTTTCACTTGTTCCGATGGCCCGCATACAGAGCTCCAGTGTGTCCCAGGGGCCATGGCATCGAGCACTGGGGCTCTCCAGCTTCGCCCTCGAGAGTGTGGATGGGCCAGTCTCGACGCGGGTGCTGGGCCTTGACACTGCTCAAGCGCTGAGATGGTGGGACACTGTTCACGAGCTCACCGTTAGCGCTGTGGCTCAGAGACCACGCACGCGAACCCCTCGGAAGAAGACCACGTGAATTCCACACGGCTTGGAGTCGGAATCATCGGGGCTGGTCGCGTGGGGCCACTCTTTGCCGCGGCGCTTACTCGCGCGGGTCATGGACTGGTCGGCATTACGCCACCCTCGGCTGCGTCGAAAGAAAGAGTTGACGCCGTCTTAGGNGGTGTTGTCTATGCNGANCCGCTGGANATCATAGAACGCAGCGAGTTGGTTGTTCTCGCCCTCCCGGACCAGGAACTGCAGCCCTTCATCGAAGGAATGAGCCTTCAGAATGCNTGGACGACGGGACAGATCGTTCTTCACACCTCCATTACTCACGGNCTTGCAGTACTCGATAGTGCGCGCGCTCAAGGAGTGATACCACTGGCGGTGCACCCNCTCATGGAGTTCACGGGGACCAGCATGGATTTGGCGAGAATGTCGGGAGCCTGGTGTGTGATTAGCGCACCTGCCGTTGCGGAGCCCATCGCGAGTGCGCTTGCAGTGGAAATGGGAATGGAACCACTGGTGGTGTCCGACGAGAATCGCTCCCACGTTGCGTCCGCTATTGCCCTGGCGACCAGTTTTTCTCACACCACCATTCATGAGGCCGCGACGCGTTTGAAAGCCGCGGGTATCGATAACCCGGGAGTGGTGATGCAACCGTTGGTGACCTCCAGTGTGGAGAACGCGCTGCGTCTCTTCGCCGGTAACGAGCGCGAGCTCGGAGGTGAGGACTAATGCCCGCGATCATCCACACTCTCGGGGACCTCGAGGGCATTCGTGAGGCCTGGAGGGCGGCAGGGGAAAGCGTTGCTCTGGTTCCCACCATGGGATCTCTCCACGAGGGGCACAAGGCGCTGGTGGCGGAAGCGGGAACCCTGGCTGATCGGGTTGTGGTGAGTATCTTTGTGAATCCTCTGCAGTTTGGCGCGGGCGAGGACTTTGAGAAGTATCCGCGCTCGCTCGCCGAGGACGAAGCGTTTCTCGCAGACACCACCGTGGACATCATCTTCGCCCCTGACGTCGATGTGGTGTATCCAGAAGGCCCAGAAGTTGCGCCCACCCTCGATGCCGGAGCCGTGGGGGAGCTCTACGAGGGAGCCTCGAGACCCGGCCATTTTGCCGGGCGTGCTCACGGTTGTGAAGCGGCTATTCGACTGCGTGAATCCTGATGTCGCCGTATTTGGGCGTAAAGACGCCCAGCAGCTGTTTCTGATCGAGTCCATGTCAAACACCATGAAATTGGGAATCCGGATTGTTGAGGTGGACACCGTGCGAGACGCCGATGGTTTAGCGCTCTCGAGTCGCAATGCGTATTTGTCTCCCACGGAACGAGACCAGGCCCGCGCGATCCCCGAGGCCCTGGAGACTGCGAGCCATGCGGACAACCCCCAGGAGGCAGTTCGTGTCGTCAGGCAAGCGCTAGAGAGTGCGCCGGGAATCGTCGTGGACTACGTCGATGCGGTCAACCCGGACACGTTCCTTCCCGTCTTTGATTCCGAGATGGTGCAGCACGCGCACCTGATCGTGGCGGCGAATGCGGGGAGTGTTCGCTTGATAGACAACCGCCTGCTGCACTTTGGTCAGTAGGCTTGCCAGAGTACAGCGCCCCTTCGCAGGAATTTCATGACCATGACTGATGCCCCCACTCCCGACCCCGAGGTCGACGACATTGACGAACAGCACGCTGTTCGTCTGGGCAAGCGCGAGCACATGCTCGCCGCCGGAATGGAGCCATTTCCTGTAGCGGTTCCGATCACGACGACGATTTCCCAGGTGCGCAGTGCGCATCCTGATCTTGCGCCGGAAGCTGAAACGGGAGAAATCGTCGGAGTCGCGGGCCGCGTGGTCCACATGCGCGTGACCGGAAAGCTTGCGTTCCTCTCGTTGCAGGGCGGCTCGGGCGAGCGTTTGCAAGCCATGGTGTCCTTTGGCGAAGTGGGAGAGGAATCGTTCGAGTCGCTCAAGGAGCTCGTGGATCTTGGAGACCACGTGTTTGTCTCGGGCGAAGTCATCGCGTCCAAGCGCGGTGAGCTCTCCGTAATGGTCTCGAGCTGGCAGATAGCCGCCAAAGCCGTCATGCCACTGCCCAACTTGCACAGTGAATTGAATGAAGAGACCCGCGTTCGCCAGCGATATCTGGATTTGATTGTCCGCGAACAGGCTCGCGAGACAGTTCGGGCGAGAGCGCAGGTCAACGCATCACTGCGGTCGACCTTTGCTGAGCACGACTACCTCGAGGTGGAAACCCCGATGTTGCAGGTTCAACACGGTGGAGCATCCGCACGGCCCTTTATTACGCACTCCAATGCCTTTAGTACGGACCTGTTCCTCCGCATCGCCCCGGAGCTGTATTTGAAGCGGGCCGTCGTAGGAGGTATCGAGCGGGTATTCGAGATCAACCGAAATTTCCGCAACGAAGGGGCAGACTCCACCCACAGCCCTGAGTTTGCAATGCTCGAGGCGTATCAGGCCTATGGCGACTACCACCAGATGGCAGATCTGACCCAGGAGCTCATCCAAAAAGCGGCCATAGCTGTGCAGGGATCCACCACAGTGACCTGGGCTGATGGCACCGAATACGACTTGGGTGGGCAGTGGGACAGATTGTCGCTCTATGACAGCCTCAGCGATGCCAGTGGAACCCGCATTACTCCCGAGACTCCGCTGGACGAACTCGAGGTCATGGCGAANAAGCTNGGAATCGAGGTCTCNCANCCCACGGCCGGNAAACTTGTGGAGGAGCTGTGGGAGCACTTCGTNATTGCCCAGCTGACGTCCCCGACTTTCGTCATGGACTACCCACTGGACACGTCACCCCTGGTGCGCGAGCACCGCTCCATTCCGGGCGCTGTGGAAAAGTGGGATCTCTATGTTCGAGGGTTCGAGTTAGCGACGGGATATTCAGAACTTGTGGATCCCGTTATTCAGCGCGAGCGGTTTGTCGAGCAAGCAAAGCTTGCCGCCAAGGGCGACCTCGAGGCCATGGCACTGGATGAAGATTTCCTTCGAGCACTCGAGCACGGAATGCCACCCAGCGGGGGAATGGGAATGGGGATTGACCGTTTGCTGATGGCTATTACGGGCCTGGGCATCAGGGAAACGGTGCTGTTCCCCTTGGTCAAGTCGACTTAGTCGTCGAGGGGTAGACCGCGCTTGGCGCGCTCTTCGCGCTCAATGCGCTTGTAACTCTCGCGCTCTCCGCGGTCCGCGGTCAAGATGGAGCGCATGATGAACCAAAAAATCAACCCGATCAGGATGGTGGGCGTCACCGAAAAGAGCGCGTTGGCCCAAAAATTCTCAATCATCCTGTGTCCTAGCCTACGAGTGCACCGATAGCCACGGCGATGGCCAAGCCACCCAGCATGACGAGTAATCCCAGCCGTGCCGGCGGGAGCTGACTTCTTGGGTGAGGATGCCACGTGTCGAAGTGTAAGACAGCGAACCTGGCGTTTCCTGTCATCTCACGCTGGGGGCGAACACCGCCCCACGGGGAAGTTCCAGCGCTTATTCTCATGACACGAGCATTGGCGAAGAGTTTCGCCACGAAGGAGCGAAAAGATGTTTGAGAGGTTTACCGACCGGGCACGCCGAGTCGTTGTCTTGGCGCAAGAAGAAGCCAAGATGCTGAACCACAACTACATCGGGACCGAGCACATTCTCTTGGGTCTCATCCACGAGGGCGAGGGCGTTGCCGCCAAGGCTCTCGAATCGCTCGAGATTTCCCTGGAAGCTGTCCGCGAGCAGGTCCAAGAGATTATTGGTCAGGGCCAGCAGGCTCCCACCGGTCACATTCCTTTCACTCCCCGTGCCAAGAAGGTCCTCGAACTGAGCTTGCGTGAAGCGCTGCAGCTGGGACACAACTACATCGGGACCGAGCACATTCTCTTGGGTCTCATCCGCGAGGGCGAAGGTGTTGCTGCACAGGTTTTGGTGAAACTGGGCGCTGATCTCAACCGCGTGCGTCAGCAAGTTATTCAGTTGCTCTCGGGATACCAGGGCAAGGACCCTGTCTCTGTGGGTGGCTCCGAGACAGGAAGCGACAAGGGTTCGCAGGTTCTGGACCAGTTTGGTCGCAACCTCACGCAGGCTGCTCGCGAAGGCAAACTCGACCCGGTCATCGGCCGCGAGCGCGAGATGGAACGCGTCATGCAAATCCTGTCGCGTCGTTCGAAGAACAACCCGGTCCTGGTGGGAGAACCCGGCGTGGGAAAGACCGCCGTCGTGGAGGGTCTCGCCCAAGCAATCGTGAAGGGTGACGTTCCAGAAACCCTGAAAGACAAGCAGCTGTATTCCTTGGACCTCGGTTCGCTCATTGCAGGTTCGCGATACCGCGGTGACTTCGAAGAGCGCCTGAAGAAGGTCACGAA
>JGI26088J50261_1001470_pt1 | contig 12720 bp, 13 predicted proteins | sample SaaInl1SG_22_DNA_FD_50261 | JGI IMG/M metagenome (IMG submission 50261)
TGTCTGCAAAAGGAACTAGCGTAATTCACAATATCGAACAAATCGATCGGGGCTACGAGCGTATCGATGAACGCCTAAGGGCGATTGGCGCGAAAATTACGCGTATGTAATNCTTTTTGGAATTTTATTTTTCCATCTAAAACCTAATTGATATTTTTTTTACCCCAACTGAGTCAGTTTATCGACGTTGCGGTTCCTAATCTGGAAAAACGATTGATCGAAGCCGGTATTCCTGCTTTTATTGACTAGGGCTTGGGGAGATTTGCTAATTAAATTGTGCACGCCTATTGGAAGATAGGTCTGTGGCAGGAGACTTTTTTTTAAAATAGGGAGGGCGTAACAAACACGTAACGGGGTGTCAACGTTTTAAAAATTTAATGTATTTTTTGTTTCTACGAAACCATACATTAATCATAGCAAGTGATAAGGTCATTTTTTCTTTTAGACTTAAATTGAACAACCCTTTTTTGCAAAAAACAGTATCACTGTTATCTTTAAACCAAACCTGATAATCATTTTCTTTCATCCAATTTTTAATGTCTTTTAAGAAAGGATTTACATAAAATTTACCATGTGTTTCAATTGAAATAATTTTTGGACGACTAACCATGGTTAAAAGAACATACCATTCACTCCCTTCAGTATCGATACTGAGTAAATCAATGTCACCTTCATCAATATCAGAAAAAACCTTACATTCAACATCAATATTTTTATTAGCATCTATTTGATACTGGTCATTTATCAATGCAGGACTCATGGGTAAATCAGACACAAATGTTGAGGCCTCTGCTTTTGCCAATGTTAGTGTGCCATTGTGCTTGTATATTGCTACCGGAATAAGTGTAACATTGCTATAATCCTGGAAATATGATTTTATTGCTTGAATTGAGTTGGGTTCTGGCTCAACAAGAATGGTTTCTTTACCTTCTTTAATGAAATCTATAATATTCGATGTTTCGGGTAAATAAACCCCTACTTCACATACTTTTTGAATTGGGATGGTTTTAGAACTGACCTTACGATATAGTAATTTGTTTGACCGAGTATTCATTAAAAGCTTTTTGTAAAGGGATTGTTACGGTTTTGTTTGTAATTCTGTTGTGAATTTACGTTTCAAATATAATAAATATATACTTTAGCCTCCCAAATACAAGCAATTACTTAGCTATTGTTGGCAACGGTCTTGTATAGGAATAGGTAGCGGGTTTTACGCACTAACTTTTCGGTTAAACACGGACCATTGATTTATATTTTACCTTTCACACTAAAACCGCTATTACTTATACNCCTTGTTGGCGGTANTTTTTATTCGACATTCAAACTTTGGTTCTCCACTATAAAATCAAAAGATAATTCTGATAAGCTTTTTCCATTCACAGTAGCACCCCAAGCACCATGACCTCTACCTTCTAATGGATAATACACAAAATCAATTTCATTTGTTTCACATATATTTTTTAAATCTTCAGCACTGCTAAAAGGTACAGTAGTGTCTTCTGTGCCATGAGCTATAAACAAAGCTGGGTCATTTGAGTCAAACTTTTGGTATCCATAAATTGACTCCAGTATTTCTATAGATACATCGGAGCCCCAAAAGTCTAAAATTGTTTTTACTTCATAGGTTTGAGAAAGACTGGTTGTTGATAAGGTGTTATCTTCACTTAAGCTTATTTCATCTTTATAATCACCCAATTCTGATACACCAAGCCCAATAGACGTAATTGCTCCTGCTGAACCACCACCTACAGTGATATAATCTTTATTTATGCTATAATTATTGGCATTAGCTATAATCCACCTTAAAGCAGCTTTAGCATCTCTGTGAGCAGGGTACATTGCATAAAGTTGGTCTAGTTCTGCAGGGTCCACATTAGTTGTCGCATCTATCCATTCTTGTGGAATTGTTCCAATATCACCTCTAAGTCTGTAGTCAATTGAAAATACAACAAAGCCTCTAGAAGCGTAATAATTTGCCATATAAACTAATGCTTCCTGTTGTTTTGAACCACCAGAAAATCCACCACCGTGAATTAACATCAGTAAAGGGCGATTTTGCAAATCATTATCCGGAACATAAGAGTCCATTAATAAAGGAACTACAGAGGTATTGGCACTATTCCAACTATCATGACTAAGTCCTTCAGCGTAAGTGATGTCTTCCGTAATAGATACTTCATAGGCAGCATTCAACTTCACTGTTGGTGCAGAGATTTCAGACGTAATTATGTTGTCATCACCTTTTTTACATGATATGAAAGACACCATAATTAGTAAACTTGTAAAGATAGTATTCAGCATAAATTTTTTTTTAATTTTTCTTATTAGATTCTTAAAACAATCTATGGTTTAATGTAATTACCGCCAACGTGTTTGTGTATGATTAGTAGCAACCCGCAGGGCACTATTGCTTATAGGTTTTGTTGGCAGTAGTTATTTTTTTCATAAAAGTAGCCATTAAAGAGTCCTATCAACTGTTTTTTTATTATTTCTTTTTGTTCCCTTTCAATCTTGAAGAAAACGATTTTGAATTTTTAGCCGATTTTAATGCAACGCTTGCTGAGCCATATGCATGATCATCTTCATAAAAATACTAAGTATAAGATACTCCTGTAGGTTTTTTGCTTGTATATGTATATGAATACACATCTCTACCATTTTTATAAGTGTCTGTATTACTGTCATACACAATGTTCCAACCTTTTTTTAATGTTAAATCGTATTTACCTATGTATTCTACGTCATACTCCTCGTAAATCTCGTTGTATTCACCTTTTATTGTTACATCTCTATCAACATATATCCAAGAAGTGTAGTGCTCGCTATCGTCATTTTCTTCCTCCAAATAGAAATAGCCAACTTCATCATCATCTTCGTTGTAACCTCTAAGGTCATTAACAAAAGACAACTTGGAATTTTTATCGCTTACGGAAATTCCTTCCAAATCATCTTCATCAATCGTTTCCAAGTATTTAGCTCCTACTGTTGCAGGAAGTTCCAATGTAAAGCCATTGTTTTGATAAGGTGCTTGTGCAATTGCATCGCTACCATAATCATCATCGCTTTCCCAATAAAAAAGAGCTTTTACTGTTTTGATTTGAGTAGAGCCATTGATTACATTTGTTGCTGTAATCTTTGAAGCGTTACCATCATTAGTACTTCCGTCATTGTTATCATCTTTGTCGCAAGAATTAAACACGGCAGTTGTCAGTCCCAAGGCTAAAAATAGCCCAAAATTTAAGAATCTTTTTTTCATTTTAATGTAAATTTTAAATTTGCCTCCACTTTCGGCTCTCGGCTTCTCCGTTTTTCACTGCGTTGTCTGCCAAAATTGCCTACAACTAGTATATATCCGCACTATTGCGTTTATTTCCTTTATATGTTTTTACGTTTTTGTATTTGTAATAGTTTGTTTTTCAGACATTTGTATCTCTAAAAGATGATCCAGTGGACGCTTTATATTTGCAAGATATTTTGTGCTCACGGAGCTGAAAAGGGTGTTCAATCTGTATTTCAGAAAACCCATAAAAGACTTTGTCAAAAACAAAGAATGTTTTGACAATGGGTAGCGGGTTGCGAAAATCGGGTATAAGCCGTAGGTATTTCATGATTGTAGAACAGATTTGGGGTATGCGCTAGGCTAAGGTAAAAAAAAATAACCAAAGGTTCAACTTACTCAAACGGAATATGCTCCAAAATAAGCGAAATGGCTTTGAGTCGAGCCTCAGACTTTTTGTTGGCATCGATAATGTGCCACGGTGCAATTTCCGTATTTGTTACTGCAAACATTTTCTTTTTATACTGCGTATAATCGTCCCACAAGCGTTGGGCTTTTTCATCAAGNGGAGTTATTTTCCAACGTTTCAGCGGATTTGCTTTTATTTCTGCAAACCGTTCGGCTTGTTCTTCTTTGGCAATCGAAAAATACAATTTGATCAAAAAAGTAGAGGAGGTCACCAACATCTTTTCAAAATCGTTGACCTGTTCCATAAAAATAGTGTATTCCTTTTGTGTGCAAAAACTGTTAACCGGTTCTACTACTGCGCGGTTGTACCAGCTGCGGTCAAAAAACACAATTTCACCGGGTTTGGGAAGTTGATTGATATAGCGTTGAAAAAACCACTGCTTTCTTTCATCTTCCGAAGGAATGTCCAGCGCTACAATCCGAAAGTGTCTGGGATTGATATACTCGGTAATACGTCGAATGGCACCGCCTTTTCCAGCGGCATCTCTCCCCTCAAAAAGAACAACGACTTTTTGGTCGTTTTGAATGACCCAATTTTGAAGTTGTATGAGTTCCTCTTGTTTCTTTTTCAGTGCAGTTGCATATTGAATTTCCTCAAGCACCTTGTCGGGATTTATTTTTTTTCTTCTCAACAGAGCATGCAGTCCTGTTCTGGAATTGAATAAGGCCATTTCCTCTTCGGTATATTTGGGTTTGTGCATAGTATTAGTATTAAATATCGATTTGAATGGCGCTTCTGTGGTATCTCATAATAACATTGGGATCGGGCAAAATGGTGGCTTTGGATGTACCCTTTCCTTCATACTCAAATTGAGACAATACGTATCGCATACTTTCCAATCGCGCTTCTTTTTTGTTATTGGTCTTTACAATAATCCACGGACTAAAGTTGGTGTGTGTTTTACTAAACATTTGTTCTTTGTAATGTGTATAATCGTCCCATAGGTTTTGCCCTTTTTTGTCAACAGAACTGAATTTCCAATGTTTTAACGGGTTGTTTAAACGCGCAATGAAGCGTTTGTTTTGTTCTTCCTTCGAAATGGAAAACCAAAACTTAATGATTTTCACATTATCCTCGTACAGCAGATGTTCAAACTCTGGAACTTGTACCATAAACTTTTGATACTGCCCTTTGGTGCAAAACCCCATCACAGGTTCAACCACGGCACGGTTGTACCAGCTCCGGTCAAAAAAAACCATTTCCCCTGGGTTTGGCAATGCTTTGATATAGCGTCTAAAATACCACTGCCCTTGCTCAACATTGGTGGGTTTGCTTAGCGCTACTACCCGCGCCAATCTTGGGTTCAAATGTTCTTTAAAACGCTTAATAGCTCCGCCTTTCCCAGCGGCATCTCTGCCTTCAAAAATAACTGCAACCCGCATCTTATTTTTGGCGATCCATTTTTGAAGATTCACCAATTCGGATTGTAATTCCCGCAATTCGGCCTCATACTGCAATTTCTTGAGCGTGTTATCAATGGGGATATTGTTTTTTTTCGCAAGAATAATCAGTTCACTTCTTTTGGAACTATTTTCAAGGTGTTTGGACTCAAATTTCATAGGCTTTTTTTAGGGGTATTTCCATATATGCTTTTTAAAATATATGATTTCAATAGACTTACTTTTTTGAATGTCTCCAGATATTCTATTTTATTGACATAATTCAATACAGTCAATTAGAAAAGCCTTTCAATGCTGAGAGTGAATAGACTAAAATAATTTTTCAGATATAAATGAGTGATTCGACGGGTTTCCATGCCAGTAGAACAAATTTGGGTATGTTCTATGCTAAGGTACTAAAAATATTAAAACTCTGAGGTGGCGTGGAAGCGAATGCTTGGGTATTTTTGTTGTGTCATTTGAAGAGAAAACATCGAATCTGCAAAAAATACCAATTGCCCTTGTTTGTCGCGCGCCAAAAATTTGCTTTTCACGCGTAAAAAATCTTTGTATTCAGCATTAGAAGTATCTTCGGGAGCTACCCAGCACGCTTTGTGAACGTTCAAATTTTCATACGAGCAACTCGCTCCGTACTCGTGTTCCAGTCGGTATTGAATGACCTCAAACTGAAGCGCACCCACGGTTCCAATGGCTTTTCGGTTGTTGATTTCAAGAACAAATAATTGAGCCACTCCTTCGTCCATCAATTGGTCAATGCCTTTGGCAAGTTGTTTGGATTTTAAGGGATCAGCATTGTTGATGTATCGAAAATGTTCGGGAGAAAAACTGGGAATGCCTTTAAAATGTATTTTTTCGCCTTCGGTGAGCGTATCGCCAATCTTAAAATTTCCGGTATCGTGCAATCCTACAATATCTCCAGGAAAAGACTCGTCAACAATCTCTTTTTTTTCTGCAAAAAAGGCATTGGGACTGCTGAACTTAAGTTTTTTATTGTGCCTTACGTGCAAATAGGGTGTATTGCGTTTGAAGGTTCCAGACACAATTTTGATAAATGCCAAACGATCGCGGTGCTTGGGATCCATATTGGCATGAATTTTAAATACAAATCCACTAAATTTTTCTTCTTCGGGCAATACAACCCNTTCTTCACTTGNCTTGGGGCGCGGTGGCGGTGCAATTTCTATAAAACAATCCAACAGCTCTTTAACACCAAAATTGTTCAACGCTGACCCAAAAAACACCGGTTGAAGTGTTCCGTTGGTATATGCTTGTTGGTCGAAATTGGGATAAACTTCTGAGACCAACTCAATATCTCCTCTTAGGGTAGAGGCTGCTTTTTCGCCAATATGTTTTTCAAGATCGGGATGGGTTAAATCTTCAAATTCGATAGTTTCGCTAATCCGTTGTTTGTTGTCTTCTCCAAACAATCGAATATTTTGTTCCCACAAATTGTAAATTCCTTGGAAATCATATCCCATTCCAATAGGGAAACTCATGGGGCACACTTTGAGGCCCAGCTTTTGTTCTACTTCGTCGAGCAAGTCAAAGGCATCTTTTCCTTCCCGGTCGAGTTTGTTAATAAACACAATCATAGGAATGTTGCGCATGCGACACACCTCTACTAATTTTTCGGTTTGCTCTTCAACACCTTTGGCAACATCAATAACAACAATAACGCTGTCCACAGCAGTAAGGGTTCGAAACGTGTCTTCAGCAAAATCTTTGTGACCGGGTGTATCCAGTATGTTTATTTTTTTATTTTGATAATTAAAAGCCAATACCGAGGTAGCTACAGAAATTCCTCGTTGACGTTCAATTTCCATAAAGTCACTCGTAGCGCCTTTTTTTATTTTATGCGATTTTACAGCACCTGCTTCTTGTATGGCTCCCCCAAAAAGCAATAACTTTTCGGTCAACGTGGTTTTTCCAGCATCGGGATGGGAAATGATTCCAAAGGTTCGGCGTCGTGCAATTTCTTTATTAAAACTCATAGTGTGGTTTCGCACTGCAAAAATAGCATTGTTTTTGGAATGATCTCTTTGATTTTTAAAATGATGTTTTCAAATTTTGTAACTTCGTCCAGTAATTGAAATCATGATCGAAGAACAGGTTATATTAGTTGATGAAAAGGATACACCTATTGGATTGATGCCTAAAATGGAGGCACATGAAAAAGGATTGTTGCATCGCGCATTTTCAGTATTTATCTTTAATTCCAAAGGAGAACTGATGTTGCAACAACGTGCGCTTCATAAATACCATTCGCCCGGATTGTGGACCAACACCTGCTGTAGCCATCAACGCCACGAAGAAACTTCTCTGGAGGCTGGCACTAGACGCTTGCAAGAAGAAATGGGTTTTTCTGTGCCATTGCACGAAGAAATTTCGTTTATCTACAAAGCTCCTTTTGATAACGGACTAACAGAACACGAATTGGATCATGTGTTGACAGGGAAATTTGACAACCAACCAACAATCAATCCCGATGAGGTTGCTAATTGGAAATGGATGACTCTCGAGGATGTTCATTCCGATATACAAACCAATCCGAGTCAATATACAGTTTGGTTTCGGATTATTTTTGATCGCTTTTATACTCACCTAAACAATGCTTCTCATGAAAGTAACCGTTAGCCGTCATGCTCATTTTAATGCAGCTCATCGCTTATATCGAAGCGATTGGAGTGATGCCAAGAACAACGAAGTGTTTGGAAAGTGTAGCAATCCCAATTTTCATGGACACAACTACGAATTGATAGTTCATGTAACGGGAGAAATTGATCCTGAAACGGGTTTTGTGATGGACATGAAATTGTTAAAGAATACAATCAAAGAACATATCGAAGAAGCTTTGGATCATAAAAACTTGAACGTTGAGGTTCCTTTTTTCAAAACGGTCAATCCAACTGCAGAGAATATGGCAGTTATGATTTGGGATACCCTTCGTCCTCATATTCATTCGAGCAATGCCTTATCGGTAACTTTGTACGAAACACCTCGAAATTACGTTCAATACTCGGGGGATTAAATATTATTCCTTTACCAAGTTAATTTTACCTAAATTTGCAGCCTAAATTATTCTTAATTATGGCAAGCATTAAAATTCTTAAAAAAGACATCAACTTCGTACTAGCAGACATTATTGAAGAAATCTATGTCAAAGAGCTGGAAAACCCTGAAATTGATTTGAAAAAAAGCGGAGCCTTGATTGATGAGGCCATTGTTATTTTTGATGCGCTAATTTCAAAAATTCATCAAAAAGAAGTGGCTGATAAAAAAGCCCATTTTAAGGCGATTAGCTCCGAATTAGAGACACAAGGAAATGCATTGCTTGAAAAACTAAACGCGCTTTAGTTCTGGTTTTCAGAAAGATATTTCTCTAACATTTTTCCGTACTTAGAAGTTTTCACTTTTGGGCTGAGACTATTTTGTAAAGTATCCAAAAATGAAGTAGCTGACGCTGGGAATTCAGTGATTGCTAAATAAGGAGCTACCTCAGAATCCGCATTTGAAATCGCATAATTAATGGTGTATAACAGCTCCGTTTTTTCCAAACTCCGAGAGGACGCTGTTAAAATCGCCAACGTATCTGTTTTGTTTGTTTTTTCCGCATCAAAATAGGCTTTGAACAATTCCAGTCGTTTGTTTTGGAATTGTTTTTTCATGGCCTGATATTCACTCAATACATCATGTGAAGCCGAACCTGTGATTTTTGCACCTAAAAAATAATTTTCCAAAGAGGTTTCAATGGATATAACTCCTTTTTCCCCAAAAAACAGAATGCGATCGTCGTTTGGATTTGTACTTTTTCTATCCAAAAACAAATAAAACAATTCGGGAGAATCAATGTTTGCTTCTAACGAAAAGGGTGCCTCGGTATTCACGGAAATAGAATCCACATTTACAATCAATGAGTCTTCCACTTTTTGCAGGTATAAAGTTCCCTTTTTTAATCCCTTAACAGAGATGTTTACAAGCATGTCTTTGGGAACATCCGAGCACGAACTGAAGGCAGCAAAAACAGCCACAAGAAGAAAAATGATTTTTTGTTGTTTCATTTGTAAGTAATTATTTGACAGATTGATTTTTCTTGACACAAATATGGTTATTTTTTTACTTCCATAACTTTTCTAAAGGTCAAATTGATTCTTGGTCCTACCTCTTTTTTAGTTTTTGGAATTTGATGTTGCCATTGATGCTGAGTTTCACCGCTCATCAGAAGCAGACTTCCGTGCGTGAGTTCGATACTATGACGGAGCTTCTTTTGATGCTTGTGTCGAAGATGAAACATTCTTGAACCCCCTAAACTCAATGAGGCGATTGTGGGTTGATTTCCCAAAGTCTTTTCGTCATCAGAGTGCCATCCGTTACTGTCCGATCCGTCTCTGTATAAGTTCATCAACACCGATGTGAATTCAGCCGAACACATGGATTTTATTTGTTGCATCAGCATTTCCACTTCGGGAGTCAGTGGGTGTGGGTACATTGTGATGTTGGAATACGAATAGGGGAGTCCGTTATTTCCATACAAGGCGGTCAGTCGGGGTTGTGGGTATGTTTTTCCGAATACTTTAATAGTGTCTTGTTGCCAAGTTGGTTGGTTGTACAACACCTCAAACAAAGAATCGGCTTGAGTTTCACTTAAAAAATGAGGAAAGAATTCAATGGTAGCATCGGGTAAAGAAATCAAGAGGTCTTAATTTATGTTTGAATATGCCCAATATATAAGTAAAAATTGCAACGCAATCCGAAGCCACAAGGCCCATATGGGCATTCCGAGTTGATTACCAGGAAAAAGCATATTGATATGAACAATTAAAAATACGGCTAACATGGCAATGATTCCCCAAAGCGCCAAGTTTTTAGTAGCCGGAAAAAACACAGCAGCTCCCAAAACAATTTCTGCGATACCACTCCAAAAAATAAGTGCTGCATGAGCGGGTAAAAATTTGGGCATTAGCGGTTTGTAGAATTCGGGGCTTGTAAAGTGAAACACACCCAAAACGATGTATATAATCCCCATGATGTATAGTTGAATAACGTTCATTTTTTTATAAAAATAGGGTTTTTTTATTACCCAATAAAAAAAGCCTTTCATTATTTGAAAGGCTTTTTGATTTTTTTGTTTTGCAAAGCTATTTTTTCTTAAAAAACGCATTGAGTAAAAACAAAATTACAATCGCTCCAATGGCACCCGTAAGAATAGCTCCGACCCAACCTGTGCCTAAACTGATTCCCAACAGGCCAAAAAGCCATCCTCCTACAAAACTTCCAATGATACCTACGATAATGTTTCCAACGATTCCAAGGCTACTTCCTTTAAAAATCATACTGCCTAGCCATCCGGCTACGGCTCCAATAATAATTGTGGTAAGAATTCCCATTTTAAAAGTATTTAATTGTTAATAGATAAGTTTTGTAAAAACAAACCTTTCTCAAACTTACTAAAATGAGTGAATTGCTGATTTCTGTTGAAAAAATTGAGAAGAAGAGAGCAGGTAGTCATGTGAGTAAAATGATTTAGGGTTAGTTTCACTCTACTAATATATAAAAAAAAATAAAAAGGGTCTGCCTGAAAAATATAAAAAGCTGCTTTTCAGCACACAAAAGAATCTGAAAACACGTTCAGATTGCCAAAATACGGATTTTCAGACAGTCTCTTTTTATTTCTAAAACAGTATAGTTTACTTAATCATTTCAAAGCTACGTTGAATAAAAGAAGTCAATTCCTCACCTTTCAGTAGGTTTTGAGATAATTTTGCTAAATCCAAGGATTGACGAATCAAACGCTCCTGTTTTTTCTTTGTTTTGGTGTCTAGAATTTGCCCCACAAGTGGATGGTTTACATTGACCGATAGGGTGTACATTTCTGGGAAATTACCAAACATTCCACCACCACCTCCAGTTTGCTGCATCTCTTTCATTCTTCGCATAAATTCAGGTTGCGTAATTATAAAGGGAGATGTTTCGCTGCTCATAGCTTCCAATTGAACCGTATAGGTTTCTTTTGGAACAACTTCTTCAATAATTGGCTTAAGCGTTTCTTTTTGCTCGTCTGTTAATTTTGAAATCGTTTCTTCCTCCTTTTGAATCAACTTGTCCACATGATCTGCATCTACACGCGCAAAGGAAACTTTTTCGTTACTTGTTTCCAGTTTCTGAATTAAGTGACTGATAATAGGAGAATCTAATAACAATACTTCGTATCCTTTTTCTTTGGCAATTTGAATGTAAGCATGTTGTTCCTCTTTGTTTGAGGCGTACAACACGACCAGTTTGTCGTCTTTGTCGGTTTGGTTTGCTGCTATTTTTTCTTTGAGTTCCTCAAAAGTGTAGAAATCTTCATCAACGGTTGGGTAGAGTGCAAATTTTTGTGCTTTGTCAAAGAACTTTTCTTCGCTGAGCATTCCGTACTCAATAACAACTTTAATGTCGTTCCATTTTTGTTGAAAAGCCTCTCGATCGTTTTTGAAAAGTGAATTGAGTTTGTCCCCTACTTTTCGGGTAATGTAACTGCTAATTTTTTTAACAGCACCATCGGCTTGTAAATAACTTCTAGAAACGTTGAGCGGAATGTCTGGTGAATCAATGACTCCACGAAGCAATGTTAAAAACTCAGGAACAATTCCTTCCACGTTGTCAGTCACAAAGACCTGATTTTGATACAGTTGAATTCGATCACGCTGTACGTTGAGGTCGTTTGCAATTTTTGGAAAATATAAAACACCCGTTAAGTTGAAGGGGTAATCAACGTTTAAGTGAATGTTAAACAAAGGTTCTTCAAACTGCGCTGGATACAATTCGCGGTAGAAGTCTTTGTAATCTTGATCTTCCAAATCTGCTGGTTTTTTTATCCAAGCAGGAGAAGGGTTGTTGATGATATTATCAACAGTTTCTTTAATTTCTTTGGCATCTTCACCCTCGCCTTCTGTGCGAGAAACTTCTTTGGTTCCCATTCTAATTGGGATAGGCATGAATTTGTTGTATTTGGTCAACAACTCCTGAATTTTGGAATCTTCTAAAAATTCTTTGGAATCCTTAGCAATGTGTAAAACAATTTCAGTTCCTCTTTCTTTTTTGTCGAAAGCCTCTAAAGAGTAGGATGGTGATCCGTCACAACTCCAATGAGCGCCTGATTCATTTTTGTAAGATTTGGTGAAAATTTCTACTTTTTCAGCAACCATAAATGCAGAATAAAAGCCCAAACCAAAATGGCCAATGATGCCACTATCTTTGGCGCTGTCCTTATATTTTTCTAAAAATTCTTCTGCCCCCGAAAAAGCAACTTCATTGATGTATTTTTCAACTTCCTCTTGGGTCATTCCAACACCTTGGTCGATAATGTGTATTTTTTTACCTTTCTTATCTACCTTTACATCAATGATGGGATTCCCAAACTCAATTTTAGCTTCGCCAATATTGGTCAAGTGTTTAAGCTTTAATGTGGCATCTGTAGCATTGGAAATTAATTCTCTTAAAAAAATTTCATGATCACTGTACAAGAATTTTTTTATGAGTGGAAAAATATTTTCTACTGAGACGTTTATTTTACCTTTTGTCATGTTTTTGTTTTT
>JGI26088J50261_1001475_pt1 | contig 12692 bp, 8 predicted proteins | sample SaaInl1SG_22_DNA_FD_50261 | JGI IMG/M metagenome (IMG submission 50261)
GGAAAAAACAAGAGTTTGAGGAATTTCATTCAAGAGGGATCACTTCAACTTAACATAGAGGAAGGTTCACTTTCGTTCAAGGATTTTACAAAGAATACACCCTATTTGAATAGGAGTTCCTCTTTTGATTTTTCTTTTTCTGCAATGGGACCCCTTAATGCCTTAACTGTTGAAAAATTAAATTTCAAAAACGATGATATAAATTTTAGTGGAAATTTAGTAACCAAACATCTNTTGGATGATGAGCCTCTTCATTTTTCAATGGATATTCAAAAGGTGAAATTGGAAACAGCCTCTTTGGTAAATAATATCCCCTCACTTTCTGAAAAACAAACGAAGTATTTTAAATTATTGAATCAAATTGAATTGTCAGGAAAAATCTCTAGTGATGTTGAACATCTTAATTTAGATTTGTTTTCCAGTAACGTATGGGGTGGGTTTTTACTCAAAGGGATTCTAGGGAAAGGGTTTCTTACATCCAAAAAGAAGGACAGGTCCCTGGATCTTGACTTAAGTTTTAATTCAATTTTTCTAGGTCAATTTTCTGAGCAATATGCTGATTATACACTTGATTCAGAATTAAACTTAAAGGGTGTTTTTCCTGTTGAAGGACCGATGTCCATAAATTGGAAAGCAGAAAATACAAGTATAGTATCCAATAAAATAACACTAGATAAAATTGATTTTGAAGGTCGCTTTGAGAATAAACAATTGCGAAATACTTTTAGTATAAATTCCACTCCTGTCAGTTTAAAAAGTGACATTTTGTTTGATTATGGACCGTCCAAACCTTCATATACCGTAGTTGCAAATGTTACCGAATTAAATCTAAATTCTTTGGGTCTTAAGTTGGGTGCTGATAAAAAGATTTTTTCTGGAGTAGTATTGTCAAATTTTAATGGGACCTCTTTAGACAATTTAACAGGAGAATTAAAAATTTCCTCAGCAAGCATTACAAACGATGATAAGAAAGTTTCTTTAAATCCCATTTCAATAATCAAACAAGGTAACGGAGAGGAAACGGAATTATTGATTTCAAATTCTGATTGTATATCTGGAAATGCAAAAGGGTTTTTTAAATTTACAGAGCTCAGAAAATTATTTCAAAATGCACTCCACCAGGTCTATCCATTTTTGCCTCCCAAAGAACCGTCTAAAGGTCAATATCTCACCTTTAATCTGACGATTTACGAAAAGCTATTAGACGCTCTTTACCCTTCCTTATCTATTTCTGAAAACATTTATTTAAAAGGAAAACTTGCTTCAGAGGGGGAGCGATCTGTAGTGAGTCTAGATGCTCCTATACTTAGATGGGATTCAGTTCAACTTCAGGATATTCATTTTCAATTAGACACTAAAAATCCACTATATAACACCTTTTTAAGNGTCAGTGATTTAAAACATGATTATTATTCTGGAAGTGATTTTAATATGATCAGCACTCAATTAAGAGATACACTGTATTTTAGATCAGAATTTTTGGGATCAAAAAATGCGACAACTCAATTTGATGTAAATTTTTATCACACTAGAGAGAAAAACGGCACTTCACATTTTGGATTCAAAAAATCTAATCTCCCTTTGGGTAAAGACAACTGGATCATTAATCCCTCTAATGCTACAAATGAAAAGATTAGTTATTCTCCTAAAAATAAAACAGTCCGTATTTCTGAATTAAACGCTGTTTCTGGATCACAGTCGATTTTTGTTTCAGGACTTCACAAAAACAGTAATGATTTTCGATTTGACATTAACGCTAAAAACGTAATAATGGAAGATATACTTCCTGCCAATCCCGTTTTTAACATAAAAGGAAAAGCTTCTATTAATGGAACATTTGAACGTTCAAACTTAAATAACAAGATGGATTTCAAAGGTGAAATTGAAAATTTAAATATTAATGACCAAGAACTAGGAGAATTGAAATTGAATAGTAATGGAAATACTAAAACGAACATCTATTACACCAATATGAATTTGATCAAACAAGGTCAAAACATTCTTTCATTAGCTGGAATATGGAAGGATTTTGAAAATTCAACACTTAATTATGATCTAAAAGTAAACGGACTGAACTTGTCATTTCTTTCTCCTCTCGGAAAAGAGGCAATAAATGGAATAGAAGGAGTAGTGAAAGGTGATGTTAACATCTGGGGGCCTATAAATGATTTGAAACACAACGGTCAATTGGTGCTTGATAAAGCAGTGTTTCGAGTTCCTTATTTGAATGTTGAATACAATATTAATGAAACCGAGGTTCAATTATATGATCAAGTTTTTGCTTTTAAACAAGTGCAAATGATCGACTCCGATCAAGAAACAAACGCTACTGTAAACGGAACTTTTTCTCACAATAATTTTAAAGACTGGAACACCAACTTACGGATTGAATCTGAAAGAATGCTGCTTTTAAATACGGTGCAGGATTCAAAATCTTTATTTTTTGGACAGGGATATTTAGCCGGAGAAGTTCGTTTGGAAGGCCCTACAAAAGATCTGAACATAAGTGTGGAGGGAAAAACAGACAATGGAACGACAATTAAAATTCCTTGGGCCGAAGATTACGGATTATCAGACACCTCCTTTATTAGTTTTATAGACAAGAATAGTCAGAACCGATTTACATCAAGTAAAGCCATAACACAAATTGAAGAAATAAGTGGCTTGGAATTAAACTTTGAATTAGATGTCACTAATGAGGCTGAAATCGAAATTGTTATAGACCAAGAAACAGGGAGTTATTTGAGAGGTAAAGGAGCTGGGAATCTTTTCATGGAAATTAATACAAATGGAAAATTCAACATGTGGGGGGATTATATCACTTTTGAAGGAATTTATAATTTCAAAAACCTTGGTGTTATTGATAAGAAATTTAATGTCAAACCCGGTGGAACCATAGTTTGGGAAGGAAATCCATTGGAAGCACAGATGGATTTAGAAGCTGTTTATGATGTCCCTGGTGGAGCGAATCCAGCTTTATTGCTTGACAATCCAAACTTTAATAAAAAAATACCCACAGAGGTTTTGATTCGACTTCAAGGAAATTTATTGAAACCAGATGACCCTGTGTTTGAAATTGACTTTCCCAATACAAGTGGAACAGTAGCTTCTGAAATTAACTATCGATTATCTGACCCTCAGCGAAGCCAACTTCAGGCTATATCGCTTTTATCTCAAGGTATCTTTATTAATGAAGTGAGTGTTTCTATGCAGGGAATCACCAATAATTTATATCAAAAAGCTTCGGATATTTTCAGTGATTTGATCGGTGAGGAGAATGATAAATTGAAGGTTGGAATTGATTATCTACAAGGGGACAAAAGTGCTTTATTAGATATCGCAACAGAAGACCGCTTGGGATTCACACTTTCAACGAAAATAAGCGATCGAATTTTATTAAACGGTAAAATTGGAGTTCCTGTTGGAGGAGTAGAACAAACCTTGATTGTAGGAAATGTTCAAATTGATTTTGTACTCAATGAGGAGGGTTCTTTGAAGGCAAAAGTTTTTAATAAAGAAAATGAATTTCGATATATAGGCGATGAATTGGGATATACTCAAGGAGTCGGACTTTCATACAATGTTGATTTTGACACATTCAAGGAGTTGATTAAAAAGATTTCAGCAATTCATCCTGACTTGGAGAGTGAAAATATTTCAGAAAATCAAGAATTGAAAAACAATGATATTATTCAGTTTGTTAATAAAAAACAGTGAGATGACGCACTAAATTTTATAATATTTTAATTCGAATGACACTGTTTTAATATATTGATTAAATTTGCGCTGAAACTAAATAAATGAATTCAACAATAAAACGCATAGGAGTTTTAACATCAGGAGGAGATGCTCCAGGAATGAATGCAGCTGTGCGCGCTGTTGTTAGAGCAGCCTCTTTTTTTTCAATTGAGTGTGTTGCTATTTATCAGGGCTATCAGGGCTTAATTTCTAACAACACGAAGATGATGAATGCCCGAGGGGTAAACAATATCATCAATAAGGGAGGGACAGTATTAAAATCTGCTCGTTGTTTAGAATTTAGAACACCAGAAGGACGTCAGAAGGCATTTGAAACCGTCAAGAAAAATAAAATTGATGGATTAATCGTAATAGGGGGTGATGGCTCTTTCACTGGGGCAATGATTTTTCAATCTGAGTTCAATATTCCTGTGATTGGAATTCCTGGAACAATTGACAACGACATCTTCGGAACCACTCATACCATTGGCTATGATACAGCATTAAATACTGTAATTGATGCCATCGATAAAATTCGTGATACTGCGATCTCACATAATCGTCTCTTTTTTGTAGAGGTTATGGGAAGAGATGCTGGGCATATCGCATTAAACACTGGTGTAGGGGCAGGGGCAGAAGAAATCCTGATTCCTGAAGAGAATATGGGGTTAGATCGTTTGTTAGATTCACTCAAACGAAGTGAGAAATCTGGGAAATCATCTAGTATTGTTGTTGTTGCTGAAGGTGATAAAACAGGTAAGAATGTTTTTGAAATTGCAGAATATATCGAAAAGAACTTACCCTACTATGAAGTGCGAGTTTCTGTCTTGGGTCATATGCAAAGAGGGGGAAGCCCAAGTTGTTTTGATCGTGTTCTAGCATCAAGAATGGGGGTTCACGCAGTAGAATCTATCATTAACGGAAAGTCAAATGTAATGGTTGGGATAGATGATTCGAAAATGATCCTAACACCCTTATCTAAAGCAATAAAAGGAAAATCAAAAATAAACAAGGATTTAATAAGAGTATCGGATATACTCTCAGTATAATAATTTAAACTTAAATAAATAAATATGGCAATTAGAATTGGAATCAATGGTTTTGGAAGAATCGGAAGACTGGTATTTCGTTCCGCAATGAAACAAGAAGATGTAACTGTAGTTGGAATTAACGATTTACTTGATATTGATCATCTAGCATACCTATTAAAATACGACTCTGTTCATGGNACCTATGATGGTACTATTGAAGTTGATGGGAATAACCTTGTTGTAGACGGTCAAGCTGTTCGCATTTCTGCAGAACGTGATCCTGAAGCAATAGGTTGGGGTTCTTTAAACACGGATGTAGTTGCAGAATGTACTGGAATTTTTACCACACTTGAGAAAGCACAAGCTCACATCAATGGTGGTGCAAAAAAGGTAGTTATTTCAGCCCCTTCAGCAGACGCACCTATGTTTGTAATGGGTGTAAATCATGATGAAGCAAATGCTTCAGATACATCGTGTCTAATGCGTCTTGTACAACAAACTGTTTGGCTCCTATTGCTAAAGTTCTTAACGACCATTTTGAAATTGAAGAAGGCTTAATGACTACAGTACACGCTACTACAGCGACTCAATTTACTGTAGATGGTCCTTCTAGAAAAGATTTTAGAGGAGGAAGAAGTTCCTTAATTAACATCATGCCAGCCTCAACTGGTGCTGCAAAGGCAGTAACTAAGGTTATTCCTGCTTTAGTAGGGAAACTTACAGGTATGGCTTTTAGAGTTCCTACTGCTAATGTATCGGTTGTTGATTTAACTGTTAAATTGAAAAAGGAAACTTCTTATGAAGAAATCAAAACAGTAATGAAAGCTGCTGCTGACAATGAAATGAAAAATATTTTGGGCTTCTGTGACGAACCGGTTGTATCTCAGGATTTTGTTGGTGATGTGCGAACTTCAATATTTGATGCAGGAGCAGGAATGGAATTAAATTCTCGTTTTTTCAAAATCATCTCTTGGTATGACAATGAGTGTGGTTATTCAAACAAGCTTATTGATTTAGCAAAGCACGTTAATAACCTTTAAAGAATACCAATGATTCTAGTAGTTGATAGCGGTTCTACAAAAACTGATTGGATTGCCGTGGATATATCCGGTGATACCTTGTTTGCAACACAAACCTTAGGTTTGAATCCACAAGTACTTTCCAGTGCAATCTTAAAGGAACGAATCATTAATAATTTTGATTTATATCAAAACAGGGAACAAGTAACCCATTTATATTTTTATGGTGCAGGTTGTGGTGTTGACTCACCACAACAACGCATCAAGAAAGTGTTTGATGAAATTTTTGTTCATGCAGAAATAATCATCAAAGAAGATACCTACGCTGCTGTATATGCAACTGTTCAACCTGAGGAGGAAGCTATAGTTTGTATTCTAGGAACAGGATCAAATTGTACTTATTACGACGGTTCAAATATTGAACAACGCGTTACTTCTCTAGGCTATATATTAATGGACGAAGCAAGTGGTAATTTCTTTGGGAAACAATTGATACGAAGTTATTATTTCAATACTATGCCCAAACAATTGGCACTTGAATTTGAAAAAGAATATGACTTATCCCCAGACGCTGTCAAGGAGAATATTTACAGAAGAGAAAACCCAAACACTTATTTGGCTACCTTTTCAAGGTTTCTCATAAAACACAAGGATATCCCCCTTTTTCAAGACATTATTGCGAAAGGATTAAAGCGTTTTATTAATCATCAAATTTTACAATTTGATAATGCTAAGGAAGTTCCAATCCATTTTATAGGATCTATTTCTCACTTTCTAAAAGACGAAATTGAAACCGCATTAAAACGAAAAGGCTTAACAATGGGAAGAATTGTACAACGCCCTATTGATGAATTAGTAAAGTATCACAAAGTACTTTTAGACGCTAAAGTATAGCCTTATTTTACGGCAATCATTGAGATTTCAATACGTACATTCTTAGGTAAAGTTTTTACCGCAACTGTTTCTCTTGCGGGTGCAGTATCATTGTCAAAAAAACGACCATAAACTCCATTTACTTTTCCGAAATTTCCCATATCATCAAGAAAGATGGATGTTTTAACAACATGTTTAAAATTCATTTCAGCTGCCTCAAGGATTTCACCTAAATGATTCATTACTAGGGTAGTCTCCTCTTCAATGGTTCCACTAAAGAGTTCCATTGTTTCAGCAATGATTGGAATCTGTCCTGAGATATAAAGCGTGTTACCCGACTTTACAGCTTGATTGTAAGGCCCCAAGGGAGCAGGAGCATTTAATGTTGTAATTATTTCTTTTTTCATGATGAAGTACTTTAGTTAAAGATACTAAATATCAGAATCAATAGGAGCGATTTGGTTCGCTTTGCTTTTCGTATTTAATATCACTCAACAAGCCTGATTTAATCCCTATGAAAAAGTTCCACGAAGCTCGATCACTAAAGGGAACCCAACTAAAGTTTAACCTCCAGCTTTTAAGGTCCCGATCAAAACGTAATTGAGTATAAGTAAACCCTTTCCCTTTAAAATCATATCCTGAGGAAAGCCCTACATTCCACATTGGAGTAAGTTCTACATTTCCTGAAAACATGACTGAATTATTTGAAAAGTCACGTTGATTTCTAGAGTTATTGTAGGTAAGGGAATAAGCCAACTTTAAGTCCCAAGGTATTTTGCTTCGATAACTGGGATATTTGGGTGGTGGTTCTCCGTTGCCTTCAGTCATCCTCCGGTCTGTAAAGTCTTCAGCCTTACCAAATAGATCATCATCTCTCCCTCCACTTGAGGTAGATTCTCTTTGGTTTCGGTCTTCTACTTCGTTATCTGGGTTTTCAAATTGAGTACTAGAAAAGGAATAATTTAAATTCACATTTGCACTAGTAAGTCTCATAAGACCGCCTCCAGCTGCAATGTTATAGGTGTTTACTTTTACATTATTTTCATTCAACGCATAGGGATCAAAAGTTCCACCTAGGTTAATACTCATTTTATTTTTAAATAATGAAAGTCCTGTACTCATTCTAAGAGGGCTCCACCGTAGGGAATCTGCAGCAAAATTATGTGCTGTTGCAATATTTAAATTATTTAATAAAACTACTTTTTTAGGTCCTGTTGCAGTAGAGTCTTTATCTCTTACTTTGGCCTCAAAATTATTCCCTAAACTTATCCCCATATTATTGGATAGAGCTCTTCCTGGAACTCCAAATAAACTGTTTTGATAACGAGTATATTCTGCTGTATTTCCATCTGCATCTACAATATAGGTATCGTAATATTGTTCAAAGCTAGGACGATTAGAATAACTAATAGAAGGACGAAATGTGTGTCGGACGGATTCTATTTTTTTTCCTTCTCCAAAATTTACTGTTCCATAGAGAGTAGTTCCCAAGGAGGCACTGAGACTGTATTGACGGAAAGTACCTATTTTGTTTATGGTATCTTTGACTACAGTTTGTGTTTCAGCAGAGTAATCATTGAACTTTACCGTATTTTGGGTCCAAACCTCTTCATAATTCACGCTAGTACTTAAACTCAAATATTTAATTATTTTAAAGTTTGTGCTTAAAGGAATGGAATGTTTCATTCCTGTTTTGGCATTATCAAACATAGTGGGTCCAAAAAGCGCGTCTTCGGTGGTAATAATTCTATTTTCGGCACGACCTGTGTACTGGAAATTGATGTTTTGAAAAAATCCTTTTTTTGCTCCAATTTTTGGCGCAAAAGGATAAATTCGTTCCATTGTGGCTTGGAATGTAGGTAAGGTTAAATTAACAGCTTTCGATTGTGAATTCTGGGACATTGCAGTTGTCAATGAAATATTAACTCTAGGATAGGCTGGAAAAGATTTTGAGTAAGAGATTGAAGAGCTTAAATTATTATTTAGGAAGTTGGGTGAATTCAATTGATTTACAGATTGTCGATAGTAATCACTACTTCCAAAGTTAACAGAGGCTGAGAATGTTGAATTTGGGCTTGATTTGGCATCCTTGGAATGAGACCAACGAACATTGAATACTGTTGATTTTGAATAATCTGGTAAGCCTCGGGATTCGTTGATTAAGTTTTCGTAACGAAAGCTAAAATTTCCTCTAAACTTATAACGCTTGTTGTATTGAGAGTCCCCCCTAAAACCATAACTCCCATTGGTATAATAGTCAGCAATGGCTGTAAAATCAAAGTAGTCTGATAAGGCAAAATAATAACCTCCATTTTGAATATAATAGCCTCTGAGATTACTTTCTCCAATGGAGGGAATAATGAAGCCAGACTCTTTTGTCTGTGAAGAGGGAAAGTAAGCAAAAGGAACTCCAACGGGTGTGGGAACATTAGCNATAAACATATTGGTTGGTCCCGTAATGATTTTACCTCCCGGAATAATCTTTCCTTTTCTTACTTTGAAATAATAATCGATTCCTTCTTCATCATCTCCGCCCACAAGCTTACCAGCTGTACTCACTCGAGCATCTTTGATATAATAAACAGAATCGTTTTCTTTTTTGGTCAGAGCGGCAAAAATATCCATTCCATTTTGACCTGACTTCGAATTCCAAATCAATGCTTTTTGAGTATCAAAATTGAAACGAATGGAATCTGGATTAACTTCGTTACTCCCTTGTTTAAAAAAGGGATATTGAACCAATGTTGAATCAATTTCAATTCGTCCAGCATTTACTTCATTGGTTTCNTAGTCTAATATAATAATACCAGCCCTTAACTCGATATCTTGATAGTAGAGTTCAGCTTCATTATATAAGATAAGTTTGTTTTGTTTTCGATTTATTCGAACACAATCCTTGGCAGTATATTTAACTTTCGCTAATAAAAGAGGTTTTTTANCAGGCTTATTAATGCTATCCAAGAGCACCTTATCTTGAGTTTCGGAAGAAACATCTTGAGCATGAAGCACCAGACCTCCGAAGAAAAAGATGAAATAAGCGATATAATAAAACTTTGATTGCAAAGCGATAAACCCTAAATTTGTTGTACTTGGTTTAAACACCAAAATTAATGATAATTTTAAGGATGTATCAGGATTTTTTAGCTTATTCTCACANAATTAACAAGAACATATTTAAGAAATGTGTTCGTTTGTTTTTATTAGTAATATTCCTTGTTGTTTATCCTTATCATGGTTTTTCTCAATCTAAGGAAACAAANCCTTTTGTAGTTGTTTTAGATGCTGGTCATGGGGGACATGATTCAGGGAATAGAGGGAATGGTTATTTGGAAAAAAAAATAGCACTTAATATTGTTCTTAAAATTGGAAAGCAATTAGAAAAAATCCCAGGACTCAAAGTTATTTACACAAGAAAAACAGATGTTTTTGTAGAACTAATTCAACGAGCCAATATNGCCAATAAGGCTGACGCAGATTTATTTATATCAGTGCATTGTGATGCTTTTACTTCATCAAAGGCTTTTGGAGCAGGAACCTTTGTTTTGGGTTTGCATGCCAACGACAGGAACTTTCAAGTAGCAAAAAAAGAAAATGCAGTAATTTTCTTAGAAGATGATTATGAGCAAAATTATGATGGGTTTGATCCTAATGACCCAGAATCTGTTATTAGTTTAATTTTGATGCAAGAAACTTATTTGGATCAAAGTATAGAAGCTGCAAGTACAATACAAAAAAGTTTTGTAAACAATTTGAGACGTAAAGACCGAACTGTTAAGCAAGCAGGTTTTGTTGTCTTGAAATATACCTATATGCCAAGCGTTCTTGTAGAGACAGGGTTTTTGACCAATTCAAAAGAAGGAGCTTATTTGAATTCTACTAAGGGTCAAAGTAGTATGGCAGATGCAGTAGCAAAGGCTATAGTGAATTATAAAAATCAACGCGAGGCGAGTGTACAAAAGCAGATCACATATTCAGATACCTCTGTTAATAATTCTAGTTCCCAAACGGAATCCGATTTAGTATTTAAAATTCAGATTTCCGCGAGCAAAAAAAATATTGAAACAAAGCCCTATAATTTCAAAGGTTTGAAATCCGTTACCAAACAGAAAAACGGGAAATTGTATCGTTATTTTTATCAACAAAGTTCTGATTATGAAGAAGCACAGCGATACTTAAAAACCGCTAAATCAAAGGGATTTAACAATGCTTTCATAGTTGCATTTAATGGGGATAAAAAAATCACAATCAGTGAAGCACTACGCCTTTTAAAATGAGGTGGATCTGAAAATTATTGTTAATTTTGTTAAGCATATAAATCACATATTATTTTGAATCTTTCACGTGAAGTTAAAACAGCCCTATTAGTCTTAGGTTGTATCGGTACTTTTATTTTTGGATTTAGTTATCTTAAAGGAACTTCTTTGTTTGATAACGAGAAAGAATTGTATGCAATCTACGAAGATGTTGAGGGATTAATGGTTGGAGCCAAAGTTACCATCAATGGATATTCTGTGGGGAAGGTTAAAAATATTGACTTTGATGAAAATTATAAAGACATTAAAGTAACCTTTAGCTTAAGAAATGATTTAAACTTTTCAAATCAAAGTCTTGCTCAGTTGTATGAAGCGGGATTAATAGGAGGAAAAGCTATTGCAATCATTCCTAATAATGATGCAGGAGAACCAATTAAGAGTGGAGATATTCTTCCCTCTGAGGTTAAACCAGGTTTAACCGAGTTGGTAAATCAACAAATTGCACCTTTGCAAAATAAAATTGAGGGCTTACTAACTTCTGCTGATTCACTTTTCGCTGGGGTGAGTAATGTTCTGAATTACGAATCTCAAAACAATCTAAAATTAGCCTTGAAAGGGTTAACAGAGAGTATTTCCAACATTAATGAACTTTCTGAAAGCATGGGGAGAATCGTCAATGCTAATGAAAAGGTATTTAATTCAACGATGGGTCATGTAGAAACGACTTCAAAAAACTTATCTCAACTGACGGATTCACTCTCTAAAATTGAATTAAGTACTACTATGAAAAATATGGAGGTTGCCTCTACACAGTTAAAATCAATCCTTATGAATTTAGAGGAAGGAAAAGGCTCTGCGGGTAAACTTCTAAATGATGATGCATTATACAATGAATTACTTCATTCTTCAGAAGCTTTGGAAGCTCTTTTGACAGACCTCAAAGAGCATCCGAAAAAATATGTTCATTTTTCGCTCTTCGGTAGAAAAGAGAAAAGTACATCGAAAAAATAAGACATGAACTATATTCCTAATATCATCTTCCTAACGGTTCTCCTTCTGAGTATTGGTGTTTTTGCAAGGAATATTAAAAGAATCAGTAGAAATATTTCTCTTGGAAAATCAATTGATCGAAAAGATCAAAGCGGATTACGATGGAAGAATATGTTTCGTGTTGCTTTGGGACAGTCTAAAATGGTGAGCCGACCAATAGCTGGCTTTCTTCATGTTATTGTATATGTTGGCTTTGTTTTGATCAATATTGAATTATTGGAAATTATTGTTGATGGACTTACGGGAGCACATCGGATTTTTGCTCCAATTTTAGGAGGTTTTTACAACGTTTTAACTGCGANATTTGAAGTTCTAGCCCTCCTTGTTTTAATCGCAGTAATTTTCTTTTGGTCACGNAGAAATATTAGCAAGATTAAACGTTTTTGGAAGGCTGAAATGAAAGGTTGGCCCAAGTTAGATGCAGANATCATTCTCTATTTTGAAGTAGTCTTAATGGTTTTGTTTCTTTCAATGAATGCAACCGATAGTCTTTTGCAAGAACTAGANCCTCAACATTACATCAATGCAGGAAGTTTTCCTGTATCAGCTTTTATAGTTCCGCTTTTTGACGGATTTTCTATGGAGACGCTTCACATAATGGAACGGAGTTTTTGGTGGCTTCACATTATTGGAATTTTTATATTTTTAAATTATTTATATTATTCCAAACATTTACATATACTTCTTGCATTTCCAAACACCTATTTTGCAAACTTGAATTCAAAAGG
>JGI26088J50261_1001482_pt1 | contig 12641 bp, 15 predicted proteins | sample SaaInl1SG_22_DNA_FD_50261 | JGI IMG/M metagenome (IMG submission 50261)
CAAACGGCGCTTGGGCTTGCTTGACCTGGGCCTGATATGAGCCTCATAGGGGCGCGCGTTTGTTTGGGTTGGTTTTGCCAAAACAAATGATTATAACTCTGCTGGTAATTGATGCGGTTGGTCGCATTTCCTTTGACGCATGAAGGTGTTTTGATCATGGCAAAAAAACGGATGGTGATGGAGCTTGGCATGGGCAGCTCGCTTCGCCAGCAAGATTACACGCGGGCGGCGTGCCGCGCGGTTGAAGACGCGCTTTGGCATAATTCTTTATCAATTGCTGATGCCTTTGGCCTTGATCGTTCGGCAATGATTATCGAAGTGGAAATTGGCGTCCAGCAGCCGGAAAAGGTGGATACTGACAAGGTTGCCGCCATCTTGCCTTATGGGCAGGGGGCGGTTCGTGCTGTTCATGGCGGTCTTGACGTGCCAAAGCCTGATGGCGGCGTTACCGTTATCGCCAATGCGGCGGTGGTGGTTTATCTCGATCTTGAGCCTGCAGGAGCCGCATGATGAAACGTATCATTCTTGAAATGGGTACCGGCAATGATCTTTATGGTGAAGATTATACAAAGGCGGCGTGCCGGGCTGTTGATGACGCGCTTCACCATAGTTCTTTGATTCTGTTCCGGTCACTTGGGTTTGATCATGCCGATATGGATGTGCGTGTAACCATCGCCGTGCAGGATCCGGAAAAGGTTGACCAAGCCATTGTTGCCGCCAAGCTTCCGCGCGGAAATGCGACAGTCCAAGTCGTCAAGGGCGGCCTAGATGTTACTGATAATGTTCATAATACCAAATCTGTGATCGCCACCGCTGCGGTCGAGGCCTATCTTGATATCGATCCCAAGGATTGGGTGTCGGCCTAGGTTTTGAGCCTGCCNNTAAGGAGGCNATATGGCGCCGTTTGACATGCTGCTTTATGCTGGNGTGGTGTTTGGCTGGTCAACAAGCTGGCTGCCGTTAAAATGGCAGCTTGGGGTTGTCGCGCCCGAAATCTCTTTATTCTGGCGGTTTTTGATGGCAGCGCCGATGATGGCGCTTTTGGCGGTTATGTTTGGCCAGTCATTGCGGTTTAATTGGCGGGTTCATTGGCGGTTTGCCGCGCTTGGCCTGTTTATTTTCTCAGGTAATTTTACGCTATTTTATCACGCTGCCAACGGGGTGGCGTCAGGGCTTTTGGCGGTGGTTTTTTCAACGGCTTCATTAGTCAATGTTCTTATGGGGGCAGCGCTTGGACGTCAGCGTCCACCAATACGGCACCTGCTTGCTGCCTTTGTTGGGATCAGCGGGGTTGCGCTGTTATATTGGCCTGAATTACAGCTATCCGAAACAGCATTGCCAAGCCTGTTACTTTGCCTTGTTGGCACATTGTTTTTTTGCAGTGGCAATATGGTTTCGGCCGCCAGCCAGCGTCGCGGCATTCCGGTTTTTGCGTCAACGGCTTGGGGCATGACCTATGGGGCCTGCTATCTTGGGCTGGTGTCATTTGTCATGGGCTATGAATTTATGATCGAGCGAACCCCGCTTTATGTTGGCTCGCTGATGTGGTTGACGATTATTTCGTCAGTTCTGACATTTAGTTGTTATTTGATGCTGATTGGCAAGATTGGTGCCAGCCGTGCCGGCTATGCGACTGTGGTATTTCCGGTGTTTGCCCTGCTGATTTCAACCGGATTTGAAAATTACCATTGGACCTTGCTTGGTATTGCCGGATTAGGGCTTGTCGTGGCTGGCAATATCATCATGATCCGCGCTCGCTAGATGAGTGATTANCTAGGCAAGTAACATCGCCGCTAGGCTGGTCACCGCGCCGATGGTCAAAATGGTGCGAAGCCGCATATACCAAGCGGGGATAAGCCCGCGATTGGCGGCTTGGCGATCCACCGACCAGGTCAGGGCAAATAACGGCATCAAGGCAAGAAGCCGCAGATTAGCGTCAAAAATCAACAGGCTGGCAAACCCCATAAGTGCCGGTGTGATCGACCAGACATACCAATAGGGGCTGCGATCGTCCTGCATTGCCAATCCCCAATGAACCGCGCCAAGAAAGCTGAGGATAATCGCACCATAGGTGGTGCCGCCGATAAATCCATAAAGCACCAGCGCGTCAACGCCGCTATGCGTGCCAAGCGCGGCAAGCCCAAAGGGAATAAGACCGCCCCAACCAAGCAGGGAAGGCATGTCCGGAATTTGGCTGTGCGAGGCTTGTTGGTTCATCACTCGATCCTTTTTGGCGATCAGATAAAAGTTAGTCTTTTGGCGTGGCCTGCCAAAATGGTTAAAAGTAATCTAGGCAATCTTCAATGTGAGATGCAACCATCCATCACAAGACCTGTGTCCAGCCAAGTTTTGTGATTCCNATAATTTTGGCATTTATCCGATATTTTTCCGCTTTGTAGCTTGCAATTAGGNCGTCGCTGAATTATTCCAATTGAGGTATGTTTCCGACCTGCTATTCAGGAGCCCCCATTGGATTTGTTTCTCGGTGAATATCTGCCAATTGCGGTCTTTTTTGCCATTGCGATTGGGCTGTCTCTTGCCTTTGTGCTGACCGCATTTGTGTTTGGCAATCAGCGACCTGATAGCGAAAAAATGACCGCCTATGAATGTGGATTTGACGCGTTTGATGATTCGCGCCGTCAATTTGACGTTCGGTTTTATCTTGTCGCCATTCTGTTTATTATTTTCGACCTTGAGGTGGCATTTCTATTCCCTTGGGCAGTTGCGCTTGGTGGCATTGGGTTGTTCGGTTTCTGGTCAATGATGCTGTTTCTTGCCGTTTTGACCATCGGCTTTATTTATGAATGGAAAAAGGGAGCGCTGGAATGGGAGTGATGGATCCATCATTGGCACCGCCAATACCACCGGGCGCCGATCAGGACGCAATTTTGCGCGCTGTTGGTGACGAAATCAGCAATCGCGGTTTTGTCATCGCCAAGGCTGATAAATTGTTCAATTGGGCGCGATCAGGCTCGCTATGGCCAATGACCTTTGGTTTGGCTTGTTGCGCTGTTGAAATGATGCATTCAGCCGCCAGCCGGTATGACATGGACCGCTATGGCATGCTGTTCCGGCCGAGCCCGCGTCAGTCAGATGTGATGATTGTTGCTGGTACCCTAACCAATAAGATGGCACCGGCTTTGCGCCGTGTTTATGACCAGATGCCAGAGCCGCGTTGGGTTCTGTCGATGGGGTCATGTGCCAATGGTGGCGGCTATTATCATTATTCCTATGCTGTTGTTCGCGGATGTGATCGCATTGTTCCTGTTGATGTTTATGTGCCGGGTTGTCCACCAACGGCCGAAGCGTTGATTTATGGTCTTTTGCAGTTGCAGAAGAAAATCCGTCGTACCGCGACGATTGCCCGCAGCTAGACCAACAACCCGCCGTTTCCTTATGTTAGCTAGCCTTGAGAGGGCGCTGCAATGAATGAAAATGACCTGATTGACGAAGCTGGCAGCGCCAGCGAGTCGCCTTTGCAGATAATGGCCGATCATTTGCGCGAAATCGGGCAGGGAATTGTACTGTCATCGGGCATTGTCCATGGTGAAATTGAATTGCAGGTGAGTGCTGGCAATGTGGCGCAATTATTGTTGTTGGTGCGCGATGACCGGCAGGCCGCCTTTACCCAGCTTATTGATTTGACCGCGGTTGATTATCCCGAACGCAAAGACCGGTTTGATGTTGTTTATCAAATGCTGTCGATGAGCAACAACATGCGGCTTCGCATTGTTGCGACGGTGAGTGAAGGCCAGACTGTTCCGTCAGTAACCGGCGTGTTCATGGCGGCGAATTGGGCTGAACGCGAAGTTTGGGACATGTTTGGCATTTTCTTTTCCGGCCATCCTGATCTGCGCCGCCTTTTGACCGATTATGGTTTTGAGGGGCATCCGCTTCGCAAGGATTTCCCGCTGACCGGCCATGTCGAGGTTCGTTATGATGACACGCAACGCCGCGTCATTAACGAGCCGGTGCATCTGGTTCAAGAATTCCGCGATTTTGATTTCCTTAGCCCGTGGGAAGGGATGCATAACGAGCTTGGTGGCAATGCTGCCAAAGCTGATCCCGACAAAACGGCAAAATAGGGCGTAAAGAGACAAACATGGCAGAGATGCAAATCAAACCGATTACGATGAATTTTGGCCCGCAGCATCCGGCGGCGCATGGTGTTTTGCGGCTTGTGCTGGAAATGGATGGCGAAGTGATCGAGCGCGCCGATCCGCATATCGGCCTTTTGCATCGCGGTACGGAAAAGCTGATCGAGCACAAAACCTATCTTCAGGCTTTGCCCTATTTTGATCGTTTGGATTATGTGTCGCCAATGAATCAGGAACATGCCTGGGCGTTGGCGGTTGAAAAGGCGCTTGGCATCAAAGTGCCAAAGCGGGCGCAATATATCCGTGTTCTTTATTGCGAAATTGGCCGGATTTTGAATCATCTTTTGAATCTGACCACCTTTGCCATTGATGTTGGGGCGATGACGCCGCTTTTGTGGGGCTTTGAAGAACGCGAACATTTGATGGGGTTTTACGAGCGCGCATGCGGGGCGCGGCTTCACGCTGCCTATTTCCGCCCGGGTGGTGTGCATCAGGATTTGCCCGATGATTTGCTTCGCGACATCAATAACTGGACCAAAACATTTCCGGCCTTCATTCAGGATATGGAAACCCTGCTTAGCGAAAACCGCATCTTTAAACAGCGTACGGTTGATATTGGCGTCATCAGTGAAGAAGACGCCTTGTCGCTTGGCATGACCGGCCCTTGTCTTCGCGGATCGGGCGTGGCGTGGGATTTGCGTAAAAATCAGCCCTATGATGCCTATGATGAAATGGATTTCGACATTCCCATCGGCAAAACCGGTGATTGCTATGCGCGNTATTTGATTCGTGTCGAGGANATGCGCCAGTCACTGCGTATCATTGAGCAGGCGATTGCCAATATGCCAGGCGGGCCGGTAATGGCACCCGATCATAAGGTGACGCCGCCACAACGTGGTGAGATGAAACAATCGATGGAAGCCTTAATTCATCATTTCAAGCTTTACACCGAAGGGTTCCATGTTCCTGAGGGCGAAAGCTATACCGCTGTTGAAGCGCCAAAGGGTGAATTTGGCGTGTTTTTGGTGTCGGATGGCACAAATAAGCCCTATCGGTGCAAAATCCGCGCGCCGGGGTTTTATTTCATGGCAGCGGTAGATCATTTGTCGCGCGGTCATATGCTGGCCGATTCAGTGGCGATTATTGGATCGCTTGATATTGTTTTTGGTGAGATTGACCGATGAGTATTGAAGACCGCATTGCCAGTGATCAGCCTGACAGCTTTGCCTTTTCCAAGGAAAATGAAGCTGAAATCAAGCGGATTATTGCAAAATATCCAAAAGGTCGTCAGGCCAGTGCGGTGATGCCGCTTCTTGATCTGGCGCAACGCCAGCATGAAAATTGGATTCCAATGAAGGCGATTGAACTGATTGCAACCAAGCTGGATATGGCAGAGATTCGCGTTCTTGAAGTGGCAACTTTCTACACCATGTTCAATCTAAAGCCGGTTGGAAAATATTTCCTGCAGGCCTGCACAACAACGCCTTGTTGGTTGCGCGGATCAGATGAAATGATGCGAGCCATCAAAGACCGTTATCAAATTTCATCAGGGCAAACCTCGGCTTGTGGGCGGTTCTCGCTTCTTGAGGTTGAATGTCTTGGGGCGTGCGTGAACGCGCCAATCCTGCAAGTGAATGACGATTTCTACGAAGATCTTGACTATCAATCCACTGGCGCGCTTCTTGACTCGCTTGAGGCGGATGCGCCATTGGCGGTTGGATCGGTTCTTGGCCGATCTGGATCCGAGCCGACAACCGGTGCAACAACGCTGGCAGCCGGAAAACCGGGCAAGGCGGCAACTGGCGCAACCAAAAAGCGGAGTCAGGCCAATGCTTAATGATGCAGACCGTATTTTTACCAATATCTATGGTTGGGGTGACGCTGGTCTAAAGGGCGCAAAGGCACGCGGCGACTGGGATAAAACCGCCAAGCTGTTGGCGCTTGGCCATGATGAGATTGTTGAGCGAATGAAGGCATCGGGCCTTCGCGGGCGCGGTGGCGCTGGATTTCCGACAGGGCTGAAATGGTCATTCATGCCAAAAGAGGTCAAAGACCGTCCGCATTATCTGGTGGTGAATGCCGATGAGTCCGAGCCAGGCACATGCAAGGATCGTGATATCATCCGTCATGAGCCGCATAAATTGCTCGAAGGGTGTGTTGTTGCCGGTTTTGCGATGCGGGCACATGCGGCCTATATCTATATCCGCGGCGAATTTGTGAATGAGGCACGCCGTCTTCAAGCCGCGATTGACGAGGCTTATGACGCTGGCCTGCTTGGCAAAGATGCGGCAAAATCAGGCTGGGCATTTGATATTTATCTGCATCGCGGTGCAGGGGCTTATATCTGCGGCGAAGAAACCGCGCTATTGGAGTCATTGGAAGGCCGGAAAGGCCAGCCACGGCTAAAACCGCCATTTCCGGCCGGTGTTGGTCTTTATGGCTGTCCGACAACGGTGAATAATGTTGAATCGATTGCTGTTGCCCCAACTATTTTGCGTCGTGGTGCCGATTGGTTTGCCGGTCTTGGCAAAGAAAATAACACAGGCACAAAATTATTCTGCATTTCGGGTCATGTGAATAACCCGTGTAATGTCGAAGAAGAAATGGGCATTCCGCTTCGTGAATTGCTGGAAAAACATGCTGGCGGGGTTCGCGGTGGCTGGGATAATCTGCTTGCGGTCATTCCGGGAGGGTCATCAACACCGTTGATGCCAAAAGATGTATGCGCCGATATCACCATGGATTTTGACGCGCTTCGCAACGCCGGAACAGGGCTTGGCACTGCTGGCATCATCGTGATGGATAAAAGCACCGATGTGGTTAAGGCGATTTCGCGGCTATCTTATTTCTACAAGCATGAATCTTGCGGCCAATGCACGCCATGCCGTGAAGGCACTGGCTGGATGTGGCGGATGATGGAACGGCTTGTTCGCGGTGAGGCGGAAAGCCATGAAATTGACACGCTTGAACAGGTAACGCGCCAAATCGAAGGTCATACAATTTGTGCGCTTGGTGATGCTGCGGCATGGCCAATTCAGGGGCTTATCAAACATTTTCGGCCCGAAATCGAACGACGGATTGCAGCGCGCCATGCGGTTGATGCTGTGAATGCGGCAGAATAGGAAACGGACAGCACCATGCCAAAACTGACGGTAAATGATGTTGAAGTGGAAGTTGAAGACGGGTCAACCGTGCTTCATGCGTGCGAGGCGGCCGGTGTTGAAATCCCGCGCTTTTGCTATCACGACCGTTTGTCGATCGCCGGCAATTGCCGGATGTGTCTTGTCGATATGGAACGCGCACCAAAGCCGATTGCGTCCTGCGCCATGCCTGCCGGTGACGGCATGGTTATCCGCACCGATACCGATCGGGTGAAAAAGGCGCGTGAAGGGGTGATGGAGTTTCTTTTGATCAATCACCCGCTGGATTGCCCGATCTGTGATCAGGGCGGCGAATGTGATTTGCAGGATCAGGCAATGGGCTATGGCCTTGATGGATCACGCTTTTCTGAGAATAAACGCGCTGTTGACAATAAACATATGGGGCCATTGATCAGCACAGTGATGACCCGCTGTATCCATTGCACACGCTGTGTCCGTTTTGCGACCGAGGTTGCTGGTGTGCCCGAACTTGGCGCGATTGGCCGCGGCGAGTCGATGGAAATCACCACCTATCTTGAAAAGACACTGGCATCTGAATTATCGGCCAATGTCATTGATCTTTGTCCGGTTGGCGCTTTGACATCACGCCCTTATGCCTTTGCGGCGCGGCCGTGGGAATTAAACAAGGTCGAAACCATTGATGTGATGGATGCGCTTGGCAGCAATATCCGGGTTGATGCGCGCGGCGCGCAGGTCATGCGGGTATTGCCGCGGCTGAACGAAGATATCAATGAAGAATGGATTTCCGATAAAACCCGCTATGCCATTGATGGTCTTCGTCGGCAACGTCTCGACAAGCCCTATGCGCGTGGCCGTGATGGCAGGTTGCATCCGGTAAGCTGGGATGAGGCATTAAAAAGCCTTGCAACCGCGCTTCGCAAGGCCAAACCAAATGCGATTGGTGCGATTGCCGGTAATCAGGCCGATGCTGAATCACTTTATGCGCTGAAAAGCCTGATGACACGCCTTGGCAGTCCAAATCTTGATTGCCGTCAAGATGGTGCCAAAATTGGCGGGAACCGCGCTGGCTATTTGTTCAATTCGACAATCGCTGGCATTGATGATGCTGACGCTCTGTTGATTATTGGCAGCAATCCCCGCATTGAAGCGGCCGTTCTGAATGCGCGTATCCGCCGCAACTGGCTGTCTAGCCGGATGCCGGTCGCGGTTGTTGGGCCAAAGGTCGATTTGACTTATGATGCTGATTTCCTTGGTCAAGATCCGGCAATTCTGGATGCGCTTGCCGATGGAAGCCATAAATTTGCCGCCAAATTGAAAAAAGCCAAACGGCCAATGATCATCATTGGCATGGGAGCTTTGGCGCGTGCTGATGGCGCGGCGATGCTTGGCAAGGCACGTCAAATTGCCGAAAGCTATGGCGTTGTCACAAAGCAATGGAACGGCTTTAACGTTTTGCATAACGCCGCAGCGCGTGTTGGCGGTCTTGATCTTGGCTTTGTACCGGCGCGCGGCGGCATGGATATTGCGGCGATGGGCAAGGCGGCCAAGGCTGGCAAGCTTGACCTTTTATGGTTGCTTGGCGCTGATGAAATTGATTTTGAGCCATTTGCATCTAGTTTTGTTGTGTATCAGGGGCATCATGGTGATGCTGGTGCCCATCATGCCGATCTGGTGCTTCCGGGGGCGGCCTATACCGAAAAAGACGGCATTTATGTCAATACCGAAGGCCGTGTTCAATATGCAACCCGCGCCGCGTTCCCGCCGGGTGACGCGCGTGAAGATTGGACCATCATCCGTGCTGTTTCGGGCGCTGTTGGAAAATCAATCGGATTTGATACGCTTGCCGAATTGCGCGAAGCCTTATGCGCCGATCATCCGCATTTTGCCGATGCTGATGAAATTGCGCCGGCGAAATGGGCTTCATTTGGTGGACGGGCGAAATTGTCAGCCGAGCCGGTTGGACAGGCATTTGATAATTTCTACATGACCTGCGCGATTAGCCGTGCGTCAGAAACAATGGCGGAATGTGTCCGCGCCAGCAGCGGTGATCACGGTGCCGCAGTTGCAGCGGAGTAACGGCCATGATTGAATTTTTGACACAAGACTGGATTTTGGAACTTGGCTGGATTGTTGCCAAGATCATGGTTGTTATTGGGCCGCTATTGATTGCTGTTGCCTATCTTACGCTTGCCGAACGCCGCGTTATTGGCTTTATGCAGCTTCGCAAAGGGCCGAATGTGGTTGGCCCATTTGGTCTGTTTCAGCCTTTTGCCGATGCGCTAAAGCTGATGGCAAAAGAAACCATCATGCCTGCAGGTGCCAATAAGGTGGTCTTTATGATCGCGCCGATGTTGACCTTTATTCTATCTTTGGTCGCATGGGCGGTGATTCCTTTTGGCGAAGATCTGGTGATTGCGGATATCAATGTTGGTATTTTATACCTGTTTGCCATTTCATCGCTTGGCGTTTACGGCGTGATCATGGCGGGATGGGCCAGTAATTCCAAATATGCGTTTTTGGGCGCTTTGCGGTCAGCCGCGCAGATGGTGTCGTATGAAGTCTCGATGGGGCTGGTCATCATCAATGTTCTTTTATGCGCCGGATCATTGAATTTGAGCGCGATTGTCGAGGCGCAGCGCGGCATGTGGTTTGCCTTGCCATTATTGCCAATGTTTATTGTGTTCTTTATCTCGACACTTGCCGAAACCAACCGTGCGCCATTTGATTTGCCGGAAGGCGAATCTGAATTGGTTGCAGGTTATTTTGTCGAATATTCATCAATGTCATTTGCGCTGTTCTTCCTTGGTGAATATGCAAATATGATCCTGATGAGCAGCATGACTGTTGTTTTGTTCCTTGGTGGATGGTTGCCACCATTTGATATCTGGCCGCTGAATATTATTCCCGGCCCGCTTTGGTTTATCATCAAGATCATGCTGGTATTGTTTGTGTTCTTGTGGGTGCGGGCAACAACGCCGCGTTACCGCTATGACCAGCTTATGCGTCTTGGATGGAAGATCTTTTTACCATTCTCGCTGATCTATGTTGTGTTGACGGCCGGTTTCCTGCTGGTGACTGATCGTCTGCCATCTGTGGCTTTGGGTTAAGGAGAAATACGAATGTCCGCTTTGATAAATGCAGTTCGCTCGTTTTTGCTTCTTGAGCTTGGCAAGGGCATGTTCTTGACCTTGAAATATTTCTTCAAGCCAAAGGTCACGATCAATTATCCTTATGAAAAAGGCAGCCTATCACCGCGTTTCCGTGGTGAGCACGCGTTGCGCCGCTATCCGAATGGCGAGGAGCGCTGTATCGCCTGCAAGCTATGCGAAGCGGTTTGCCCGGCGCAGGCCATCACCATCGAAGCCGAACCCCGTGATGATGGCAGCCGGCGTACCACACGTTATGATATCGACATGACCAAATGTATCTATTGCGGCTTTTGTCAGGAAGCCTGTCCGGTCGATGCGATTGTCGAAGGCCCGAATTTTGAATTTGCCACCGAAACCCGNGAAGAGCTGTATTATGACAAAGACAAGCTTTTGGCGAATGGCGACCGTTGGGAAACCGAAATTGCCCGTAACCTTGCTGCAGACGCGAAATGGCGTTAGGCGGAACGAAACGGCGCATCGATGACAAAAGAAAGACAGCCATACAATGATTGAAGCTTTGTTCTTTTACCTGTTTGCCGGGGTGATGCTTGCCAGTGGCTTTATGGTGGTGGTGTCGCGCAACCCTGTTTATTCAGTGTTGTTTTTGATCCTTGCCTTCTTTAATGCGGCAGGCATGTTTGTGCTGATTGGCGCCGAATTTTTGGCGATGCTGCTTGTGGTTGTTTATGTCGGTGCGGTGGCGGTTTTATTCCTGTTTGTCGTGATGATGCTGGATATCAATTTTGCTGAAATGCGCGCTGGTTTTCAAAAATATCTTCCCCTTGGGTTGATTGTTGGCGGTATTTTGGTTTTTGAGTTGGTTGCAGCAATGTATGGCGATGCCTTTTCAAAGGCCAGCCTGCCCGTTGCCTCTGAAATTCCCAACACCACCCAGCTTGGCGGCGTGCTTTATACAAAATATGCCTTTTTGTTCCAGATTTCAGGCCTGATCCTGCTGGTGGCGATGATTGGCGCAATTTCATTGACCATGCGCAAACGGGTTGGGGTTCGGCGGCAGTCGATTGCCGACCAGAACAGCCGCCGCCGCGAAGATGTAATGGAAATTGTCAAAATGCCATCGGGTAAGACCAAAGCCAAAGACGATGCTGCCGCTGGCAGTGTTGATGATAAATAGGGGGTCGGCGCAATGTTGGAATTAACGCTAAATCATTATCTGGCTGTATCAGCCATGCTGTTTGCGCTTGGTATTTTCGGTATTTTTCTAAACCGGAAAAACGTGATCACCATTTTGATGTCAATCGAATTGATGCTGTTGGCGGTCAATATCAATATGGTCGCTTTCTCGGCCTATAGTGGCAACCTCGAAGGCCAGATTTTCTCGCTGTTCATTTTAACTGTTGCCGCAGCCGAAGCGGCGATTGGCCTTGCGATTCTGGTNGTGTTTTTCCGCAACCGTGGTTCTATCGCGGTTGAAGATGTGAATATTTTGAAGGGGTAGGGCAGTTCATGTATTCGCTCATCGTTTTCCTTCCCCTGCTAGGGGCCGTGATTGCAGGATTGCTAAGCCTTAGCAATCGCGATCGCGCAGCCGAAATCGTCACGGTTTCAGGCCTTTTGCTGTCTTTGCTGTTTTCGATTATCGCTTTTGCGAATGTCGCGATTGGTGGGCAACCGGAAACGGTCAATTTGGCGCGGTGGATTTCATCTGGCAGCTTTGTTGCCAATTGGAGCCTACGGTTTGACACGCTCACCGCGGTCATGCTGATTGTTGTGACCGGCGTTTCCTCAATGGTGCATATTTATTCGATTGGCTATATGTCGCATGATAATGCGCGGGCACGCTTTATGGCGTATCTCAGCCTATTTACCTTTGCCATGCTGATGCTGGTAACGGCTGATAATCTTGTGCAGATGTTCTTTGGCTGGGAAGGTGTTGGTGTTGCCTCTTATTTGCTGATCGGTTTTTGGTACAAAAAAGACTCTGCCCATAGCGCGGCAATGAAAGCCTTTGTTGTGAACCGTGTTGGTGACTTTGGGTTTGCGCTTGGCATTCTGGCAGTTTATGCGCTGTTTGGTTCGGTTCAGTTTGACGTGATTTTTGCGCAATCAAGCGTGATTGCCGCAACCGATATCAATTTCCTTGGCTATCGCCTTCCAGCGCTTGAAGTTGCTGGTATTTTGTTATTTATCGGCGCGATGGGCAAATCAGCCCAGCTTGGCCTTCATACATGGCTTCCCGATGCGATGGAGGGGCCAACACCGGTTTCGGCGCTGATNCATGCGGCAACGATGGTGACGGCTGGCGTCTTTAT
>JGI26088J50261_1001491_pt1 | contig 12583 bp, 10 predicted proteins | sample SaaInl1SG_22_DNA_FD_50261 | JGI IMG/M metagenome (IMG submission 50261)
TCCGCCGGTCTAATCTGCGTATCAACCATCGTTGTCCGGCGAGTCAAAAAGTCAGTCATGTCAGGTATTCCTGTCGTCAAAGAGTCTCGCGGTTATCCCACATGCGCCATTGCCCTGCAACGACAAGAACAACCATTGGACAAAATCTCGCGTGGATTCTTGATAAGACTAAAGATGTCTTTTCTACAGGTAAATAGCGCACGTCCAGCTCGATCATTTTTATCTGTCATTTGGGTGATGTGGCTGGGGATGATATGGTGGGTCGTGAGAGGCTCGAACTCCCGACATCTTCGGTGTAAACGAAGCGCTCTACCAACTGAGCTAACGACCCGGTAGCCGCGATATAGATCGGGCAAGCCTGGGGGGCAAGCGGTTTTTTCAGTTTTTTATAACTCGTCATGGTGGCCGGCTTTGACCCGGTAAACCACCCCCTGCCCGCTCGGCAAATCCTCCAAGCGATCCAGCCCCCAACCAAGTGCGCATAGGCGCAAACACAGCGACGTCATCCCATGGGTGACCAAAACCGCCGGCCCGGTAAGCTGGGCCAAGAATGCGGCGCAGCGGTCGTAAAGCCGCGCAGTGCCTTCCCCACCAGGGGCCCAGTCATAAAACTGCGTTTGCCCGAGGTCATGAAGGCTGCACTTTCGTTCGGCTGCAATCTCAGCGCGGGTGGTTCCGGCCCAAGCCCCCATGCCGATTTCCATCAACTCCGTTGAGGTTTCGATCTCTGCCGCAAGACCCGCCAGAGCAATTTGCGCCGTCATATGCGCGCGCCCCTGGGGGCTGGAGATAAATCGAAACCCCGTCAAATCATAGGGCTGCAAAATTTCATTCTGCCGCTGGGCCTGGCGCAGGCCTTTTTCGGTTAAAGGGCTGTCGAGATGACCCTGCAGGCGACCTTCGGCATTCCATTCCGTTTGCCCATGGCGCAGGACCAGCACCTCAGGACAGGAAGGGATGATCGCCGCGGCACTCATGAGGCGCCCACCGCCGCGCATAGTCCGCAGGGGATAGGTGAGGTCCAAGGCGCTCCAGCTCCTCCGCTAAAGCGCCTTCGCAGGTTACTCAATGCGCGGTGAGGCCAGCGGCGCTGCCACGCTCTGCCGCAAGGGCGGCCGCGGCTGCATCCTCTGCCGCCTCATCCCAATCAATCGGCTCGGGCGCAGATATCAAAGCATGTTTCAACACCTCTGACACATGGCTGACGGGAATGATCTCCAACCCATCCGTGACGCTTTTGGGCAAATCACGCAGGTCTTTCTCGTTCTCGGCTGGAATGAGCACGGTTTTGATTCCGCCGCGCAGAGCCGCCAGAAGCTTTTCTTTCAACCCGCCAATCGGCAAGGCATTGCCGCGCAATGTCACCTCGCCGGTCATGGCGATATCTTTGCGCACGGGAATGCCGGTCAACACAGAGACAATCGACGTCACCATCGCCAGACCCGCCGACGGGCCATCCTTGGGCGTTGCCCCTTCGGGCACGTGCACATGGATATCAATCTTGTCGAACCGGGGTGGCTTGACCCCAATCTCGGGTGAAATGGACCGCACATAGGAGCTGGCCGCATCGATGCTCTCTTTCATCACATCGCCCAAAGTCCCCGTGGTCTTCATCCGGCCCTTGCCCGGCAGGCGCAGCGCTTCGATATGCAGCAGATCGCCGCCCGCGCTGGTATAGGCCAGACCCGTCACGACCCCCACCTGGTGATCGTCTTCAGCCAAACCATAGCGATATTTCTTAACACCGAGGTAGTCATCCAGATTTTCGACCGAAATATTGACGCTCTCAACCTCTTTCTTAACGATTTTGGTGACAGCTTTGCGGGCCAATTTGCCGATCTCACGCTCCAAATTCCGCACCCCCGCCTCGCGGGTATAGGTGCGGATCATTTCTTGCAGCGCCTCAGGCTCCAAAGCAAATTCAGAGGCCTTCAGCCCATGGTTTTTCACCTGCTTCGGGATCAAATGACGATGCGCAATCTCAGCCTTTTCCTCTTCGGTGTAGCCCGCCAAGGGAATGATTTCCATGCGGTCCAGCAAGGGGCCAGGCATGTTATAGCTGTTGGATGTGGTCAGGAACATCACATCAGACAGATCATATTCCACCTCCAGATAATGATCCACGAAGGTCGCGTTCTGCTCTGGGTCCAACACCTCCAACATCGCAGAGGCGGGGTCGCCCCGAAAATCCTGACCCATTTTGTCGATCTCATCCAGCAGGATCAGCGGATTGGTGGTTTTGGCCTTTTTCAACGCCTGAATAATTTTACCGGGCATCGAGCCAATGTAAGTCCGGCGGTGACCGCGAATTTCGCTTTCATCACGCACCCCGCCCAAAGAGATACGAATAAATTCGCGCCCCGTGGCTTTGGCAACTGATTTTCCAAGCGAGGTTTTGCCCACGCCGGGAGGGCCCACCAAACACATGATGGGGCCTTTTAATTTGCGCGAACGCTGTTGCACGGCCAAATATTCAACAATGCGCTCTTTGACCTTCTCCAACCCATAATGATCATCATCCAGGGTCTTCTGTGCCTTAGTAAGATCTTTCTTGACCCGGCTGCGCACACCCCAGGGCAGAGACAGCATCCAATCAAGATAATTGCGCACGACGGTCGCTTCTGCTGACATCGGGGACATATTCTTGAGCTTTTTCAACTCAGCGGCGGCTTTGTCAGAGGCTTCCTTGGACAATTTCGTTTGTGCAATTTTGGCCTCCAGCTCGGCCAATTCGCCTTCGCCTTCTTCCCCCTCGCCCAATTCTTTTTGAATGGCTTTCATTTGCTCATTCAAATAATATTCGCGCTGGGTCTTCTCCATTTGAGTTTTAACCCGCGACTTGATCTTTTTCTCAACTTTCAGCACGGACATTTCGCCCTGCATCAAACCGTAGACTTTCTCCAAACGCTCCGCCACGCAGAGCAGCTCCAAAAGCTCCTGCTTTTGCTCAACCTCAACGCCAAGATGCCCAGAGGCGAGATCGGCCAACTTGCTTGAATTGCGCGTCTCGGCAATGGCCGCCAGCGCCTCCTCGGGTACGTTTTTCTTAACTTTGGCATAGAGCTCAAACTCAGATGAGACCGAACGCACCAAGGCTGCGACCATGTCCTCATCGCCCTGCGTCTCCTCCAAAAGGCTGGCCTCGGCTTCAAAATAAGACTCATTGCCGATGAAGCGATCAATCTGAACGCGAGCGCGGCCTTCGACCAGAACTTTAACCGTGCCATCAGGAAGTTTTAACAGCTGCAAGACATTGGCCAAAACACCGACCCGGAAAATCCCATCTTCAGAAGGATCATCCTCTGCGGGGTCGCGCTGTGAGGACAGCAAGATTTGCTTGTCTTGCGTCATCACCTGCTCAAGCGCGCGCACAGATTTATCGCGCCCAACAAACAGAGGCACGATCATATGCGGAAACACAACGATGTCGCGCAGCGGCAATACAGGGTAGCTATCGGCTAAATTCAAAGTCATTCTCGTTCCTTAACTGTGGCAGGCATAGAGCGAATCCCAATCAGGCAATTCGCCCGGCCCCAATCTTGCTATATAACTGGGGCGCAACCGCCTCAATTTCAAGACCCCATGTAAACTGCCTGCACAATCTAAGAAGTGCAAGCGATGAGGTATAAATAAGTTTAAATATTGCGCCTTAGTCGATACAAAATCTCCCATCCCCCAGCGCCCCAGGCATTTCATTTGCAGCCACCGGCGCCGCGCGATAGCATGAGCGCATTTCGAGAGGTGTCACAATGCGATTTGCCCCTAGTCTTGTGCTACTCACTGCACTGGCCAGCTGTGCCCCCCCGTTGCCCATTACAGATTACATCGCGGATGCCCGCAGTCCAAACGCCAAGATCACCACCCAGCCGCTGCGGTTTGATGTCATTACAGTCCGCAGCTTCGTGGCGGGCCATCGCCAAGAGCGGCCGGGCGCGCGCTGCCACATCTTCACGCCAGATCAGCGCCTGTCGGCCGCCTTTCAGACTCCGGCGCAGGTGCGCTTGCCGCTCTACAAAGGAGCGCCCGNGCCAATCAATGGATATTGCAGCCTGCCGGGCACAAATCTTGCGGCCCGCTTTACGCTCGAAGCCGTAAATCAATCTGCTCCCAAAAACGAAGGGCTGCGGCTCACATTGGGCAGCGGCGGGCCGCGCATTGCAGGCACAATTTCCCTGCGTGACCGCAGCAAAGACCGCTATGCCTATCCGGCGAAGCTGCGCATCACATTGGCACCCTAAAGGCCCCTTAGCTACACCGGCTCAATATCGCCCAAAGCCCGCTCTGCATGGAACTGGCGTTCAAATCCGGCAAAATCATCCACCGCAATCGCCGCGCGCATCTGCTGCATAATCTCCTGGAAATAATGCAGATTATGCCAGGTCAGAAGCATGGAGCTGATAATCTCCTGACTGCGGAACACATGGTGCAAATAGGCGCGCGAATAATTGCTGCAGGCCGGGCAGCTGCAGGCCTCGTCCAAGGGCCGCGGGTCATCTTGGTGACGCGCATTTTTAATGTTTACCACACCCCGGCGGGTGAAGACCTGCCCTGTGCGACCGGACCGGCTGGGCAAAACACAATCCATCATATCAATGCCGCGTTTCACGGCGCCCACGATATCATCAGGCTTGCCAACACCCATCAAATATCGCGGCTTGTCCTCGGGCAATTGATCGGGCGCAAAATCGAGCACCTCGAACATGGCCTTCTGCCCCTCACCCACCGCCAGACCGCCAACCGCGTAGCCTTCAAAACCAATGGCCTTGAGCGCATCGGCACTTTCGCCGCGCAATTGCTCATCCAAACCGCCCTGCTGAATGCCAAATAAAGCATGACCCGGACGATCACCGAAGGCCTCGCGAGAGCGCCCGGCCCATCGCATCGACATCCGCATGGAGCGGGCAATTTCGTCACGTTCGGCCGGTAAAGCCGGGCATTCATCGAAACACATCACGATATCACTGCCCAAGAGCCGTTGGATCTCCATCGAGCGCTCGGGCGTCAGATGATGCTTTGAGCCATCAATATGCGACTTAAACGTCACCCCGTCTTCGCTCATCTTGCGCAGGCTCGACAGGCTCATCACCTGAAACCCGCCGCTATCGGTCAAAATGGGACGCTCCCAGTTCATAAACTTGTGAAGCCCGCCCAGCCGATCAATCCGCTCCGCGGTCGGGCGCAGCATCAAATGATAGGTATTGCCCAACAATATATCCGCCCCAGTTTGGCGCACAGAGCCCGGCAACATCGCCTTGACCGTGGCCGCCGTTCCAACGGGCATAAAGGCTGGCGTGCGGATCTCGCCGCGCGGGGTGTGAATCGTGCCAGCCCGGGCCTTGCCTGAGCGCGCATGCAATTGGAATGAGAATTTTTCTGTCATGGGCCTCACATGCTCTAAACCTTATGAAGGATCAAGCGATTGGTCGCAAAATTCACGATTTTCACCCAAAACCAAGGGCGCGCCCGCCGCGCATCACGGTCTTACTTCAGGTTATTGCTTTACCCCAGCGTCCTGCCCCTTTATACCTTATAAAAATACTCAAGGATCATGACATGTCGGACGAGTCCCCTGTTGAAGGTACACCATTGATCGCGCCCTCGAGCACAGATCACCCGCTGTATGACAATATTGTCGACAGCATCCGCACGGTGTATGATCCTGAAATTCCAGTTAATATTTTCGATCTTGGCCTCATTTATACGGTAGATATCAATGAGGACTCCGAGGTGAAAATTGCCATGACCCTCACCGCGCCCGGCTGCCCGGTCGCCGGTGAAATGCCCGGCTGGGTGGCCGAGGCCGTTGAACCCTTGCCCGGCGTCAAACATGTGGATGTTGAACTGGTTTGGGAGCCGCCTTGGGGCATGGATATGATGTCCGATGAGGCAAGGCTCGAATTGGGCTTTATGTAGGGTCCCGCGCCGTCCGAACACCGCCGCCTGGTCGCAAAGAGCGATTGCAACCTGCATGTCCCCTCTTGCAGTTCGCTTGGCCCGCTCTTAGGTTAAGACCAGATTGAAAAGGATCAGACATGTTCGGTATTCCGGGTAAACAAGCTGTGACCCTCACCCCTGCCGCGATTGGGCAAATCACCAAGCTCATGGCGCGCGAGGGCCATAAGGGCCTGCGTATTGGCGTGAAAAAGGGCGGCTGTGCCGGCATGGAATATACAATGGACTATGTCGATGAGATCGAAGCCCATGATGAATTGATTGAAACCGAGGGCGCGCGGGTTATGATTGCCCCAATGGCGCAGATGTTCCTCTTCGGCACTGAGATTGACTATGAGACCAGCCTGTTGGAATCTGGCTTCAAATTCAAAAACCCAAATGTGGTTGATGCCTGTGGCTGCGGCGAAAGCATCAAATTCGACGAAACACTTTTCGCCAAGAAATGAGCATTTCCGACGCTGATATCGCCTTTGTGAAAGATCATTTTGCAGGCGTCGGCACTCTGACAACCCGCAAAATGTTTGGCGGGTTGGCGATCTATGCGGACGGGGTTATTTTTGCACTGATCATCAGCACGGGCGCTTTGATGATCAAGGCAAAGGGCGCGCTTGCAAGCGACCTCGCCGCCCAAGGATCGCAGCAATTTATTCATGACGGCAAGGGCGACAAGCGTGTTGCCATGCCCTATTGGACCCTGCCCGACGCTGCAATGGACGAGCCGGAGCTGGCCTGCGATTGGGCCAGACGCTCTTTGCTGCAAAACTCCTAAATCAATACCCACCCCGTGGAAGGATCTCCGATGCCCCAAAAAATCGCCGCTGGAAATTGGAAAATGAACGGAACACAGGCCAGCCTGTCTGAGATCCAAGCCATTGCAGAGGCCGCACAAGAGAGCCCCTGCTCCACCATTCTATGCCCGCCGGCGCATCTACTACACAGAGCGGCCAAACTGGCTGGACCATTGGCCATCGGCGGGCAGAATTGCCACCACGCGCCGTCAGGTGCCTTCACCGGCGACATCAGCGCCGCGCAGCTGGCCGATTGCGGTGCCTCCTATGTCATTCTTGGCCACTCCGAGAGGCGCGAAGGCTATGGCGAGAGCGACAGTTTGGTGCGCGCCAAGGCGCAAGCGGCTCTCCAATCCGGGCTCACGCCCATCATCTGCCTTGGTGAGAGCCAAGAGCAACGCGCCGCAGGTCAGGCGCTTGAGGTCGTTTTGGCGCAGCTGTCCGGCTCCCTGCCCGATGATGCCCAGGTCATCATTGCCTATGAGCCAATTTGGGCCATAGGGACGGGTCTTGTTCCCACTGTGGCTGAAATCACCGAAGTCCACGATGCTTTGCGCGCTCAGCTCCATGCCATCTTTGGCGCGGCCGGTCAGGAGATCTCCATCCTTTATGGCGGCTCAGTCAAGCCGAGCAATGCCCAAGAAATTTTCGCCATCACCCATGTGAACGGCGCATTGGTGGGCGGTGCCAGTCTCAAAGCCGAGGATTTCCTGCCCATTATGCGCAGCTTGGCGGAGAGTTAAAACAGCAGGTTCATCACCACCATAGAGACGACCAGAAACAATAGGGTCATCCCCGCGCCGCAACGCACGAAATCAACCACACGATAGCCGCCCGGCCCCATAATCAGAGCATTTACTTGATGGGTGGGGATCAAAAAAGAGTTTGAGGTCGAAATAGCCACGGTCAGCGCAAAAATCGCCGGGTTGCCGCCTGCCGCGACTGCGATGGAGACAGCCAAGGGCACGAGCAACACGGTGGCCCCCACATTGGACATCACCAAAGTGAAGATCGTGGCCATAATCGCCACGCCCACTTGCAAGCCCCAAATCGGCCATCCCTCTAAGAGCATGAGAACCTGTTGCGCAATCCAAGCCGCTGTGCCCGTGGCTTGGACAGCCACCCCAAGGGGGATAAGGCTGGCCAATAAAAACACGGTATTCCAGCTGACGGCCTCATAGGCCTCATCGATGGACAGGACACGCGACACGATCATGCCCGAGGCGCCGGTCAAGAGGCACAAAGACAGGCGAATATCGGTCAGCAAGATCATGGCAATCGCCAAGACAAAGAAGACCAAAGCCCAGCTCACTTTTTGCGGCCGCACCTCTTCGCGCGGGTATTCAGAGGTGACAATGACATAATCACGGTTGCGGCTCAGCCTTGTCAGGGATTCCCACTTGGTATGCACCACCAAAGTATCGCCTGCCAAAAGCGGCACATGGGTGAGACGCGTCGCGGCGTGATCAGGGGTTTCCACATGGCTCAAGGTGTCTTCCCCGCGATGAATGCCCAGCAACGACAGGCCATGGGTGGCGCGAAAACGGATCTGCCCCGGGGTTTTGCCAATCACAGATGAGCCGGGCGGCACAACAATCTCCGCCACACCTGCGTGGGTCGCGGCAAAATTGTCGGAAAAATTGTCAAGCTGCGGTAAAATTTCCAAGCCGTAGATTTCGGCAAATTCCTCCACCACCCGCCGGCGGCCCAAAATGGCCAAACGGCAGGGGGCCTCGATCTGTGTGGGGGCCATGGGGGCCACCACTTGGCGGCCGCGATAATCTGTGCCGATGATATAGATGTGATGCGCATCCATGATATCGGCCAAACGATGGCCAATCAGAATATTGCCNTCGGGCACTTTNACCTCAAAGATAACCGCCTTTAGCCCGTAAACCGCTTTGACATAGTCAAGCATCGATTGCGCCGAGGTGCCCTCACCCGCGCCATCTCTTCGCGGTAAAATCCAGCGTCCCAAGAGCATGAAATATAAGATCCCAGTTATAATCAAACACAGACCTATCGGCGTGACATCGAAAAGCTCAAAGGGGCGCATCTGTTGGTCGCTCGGCAATCCAGCATTGGCAACGCCCATAAGATCNTTGAGCAAGATCAGCGGCGACGAGCCCACCATGGTGATCGTACCGCCCAAAATGGCGCAAAANCCCATAGGCATCAAAAGCCGAGACATGGGCAATTCTGCCCGCACGGAAATGCGGCTGAGCACCGGCAAAAACAGGGCTGCGGCCCCGACGTTTTGCATGAAAGATGAGATAACCCCGACCGAACCGGAAATGATCGGCACGATTCGCGTTTCCTTCGCCCCTCCGAGTTTCAAAATATAACCCGCCACTTTCGACATCAAACCAGTCTTATCGAGCCCCGCCCCGATGATCATAACGGCAATGATCGAAATCACCGCGTTTGAGGCAAAGCCGTCAAACAATCGCGAGGTATCGGCGAGATTGCCAAGTCCGGGCAGTTGGCTGAGCAACCCCAGGGCCAGCATGGTCAGGATTGCGGTCAAATCGATGCGAAAGGCTTCGGTGATAAACAATGTAACCGTCACAAAAAGCACCGTAAGCACAACGATCATCTCATGTGTCAGCGTCACCGGGTCCATTATTATCCTCCGTTTGGCCGCAAGCCCTTTGCAAAAGGGATATAGGCTTTGGCCTTTCTAATCTATCATTTTACAATCAATTCCGGTCCCATCATCGCATTTGGCAAGACCGTCGAAATCCAAGGCACATAGGTAATCAGAATTAAGAAAACGAACAGGACCGCCAAAAAGGGCAAGGCCGCGCGCACAACGGACATCATCGGCATATTCGCCACGCCAGAGGTCACAAAAAGATTGAGCCCCACGGGCGGGGTGATCATGCCGATCTCCATATTCACCACCATGATGATGCCCAGATGGATCGGGTCAATGCCCAGCTCAATTGCAATCGGGAAGACCAAGGGCGCCACGATGACCAAAAGCCCCGATGGCTCCATAAATTGCCCGCCAATCAACAAGATCACATTGACGATCACCAAGAACATAATCGGCCCAAACCCTGCGGACAGCATGGCAGAGGCAATATGCTGAGGGATTTGCTCATCCGTCAACACATGTTTGAGGATGAGCGCATTGGCGATGATGAACATCAAAGTCACTGTGAGTTTTCCAGACTCAAACAAGGTTTTGCGGGTGTCTTTATGCACAACAGCGGCTGGCAAATAGATAATCGCCTCAATCACACCTCGGCCCATGGCCTTGGCGCCGCCCAAAAGGCTGACGCCAAATCCAGTGGCCTCCCCCTCGCGGGCCGCTCCATGCAGCGAAAACGTGAAGATAATGGCTGGTGCCACGGTGGCCGCGAAGAGAAACACCGCAGCAACAAGAGCCAAAAGCCCGGTGCTGGCAAAAGCGAGCATCGAACCGGAGGCAAATTCCGATAGGCCGTGGAAAATTGAGATCATCGTCCAATAGGCAAAGATGACGCCCGGCACAGCGCCCAGCACCACGATCACGGGCCAAGCCACGCGGCTGCGCTGGGCCGCAAAATGGGTCATCGCCCAGCCGGTGCCGAGGCAGACCAAAACCCAAGCAATCGCAACAGCCAGCCCCCAACCCGCGGGGTAGACACCCGCCTTGCCGAGCGAGACATGCAGCAAGAAGCCAATAATTGCAAAGGCCACAACGCGCAGCCCCAAACCAAAGGCGCGCTGCTCGCTCTCACGCAACCAGCCCTTGCCTTGCAAGGGGCCCATATCGCGGTAGATCATCAGAGCTGCGAAAAACGCATAGACGCAGGCCACAGCAGCGGCCTCTGTTGGGGTGAAAATACCGCCGTAAATTCCGCCCAGAATGATCACGATCAAAACCAATCCAAAGGCGGCATCGAGAATGGAAGCTGCAACCTCATCCCATCCTTGCCAATCCCCCTTTGGCAGGTTTTTCACTCGCGCCATAATGTAGATGGTAATCATCAACATGCTGCCAGCCAAAAGGCCCGGCAAGACCCCGGCCAAGAACATCCGCCCGACCGAAACATCCACCGAGGAGGCATAGACCACCATCACAATGGACGGTGGGATCAAAATGCCCAAAGTGCCCGCGTTGGCGATCACACCCGCAGCAAAGTCCTTTGTATAGCCCGCTTGGTGCATCCCCGCGATCACGATGGAGCCAATCGCCACAACCGTGGCCGGCGACGAACCCGAGAGCGCCGCAAACATCATACAAGCAAACACGCCGGCAATGGCCAGACCGCCCGGAACATGCCCCACAAGGGCCACAGAAAACCGGATAATCCGTCGCGCCACACCGCCGGTGGACATGAAGCCCGAGGCCAGTATGAAAAAGGGAATGGCCAGCAGGGTATAATGGCCCGCCATGGCCTGAAAGAATGTCTGTGCAATGGAGGCCAGCGAAGTATCGCCAAGGGCCAGCAAAAACAAGATGGACGCCATCCCCAGGCTGACCGCAATGGGCACGCCGATGAGCATCAGACCAACAACAACAGCAAATAAAATTGCAACTTCCATAGGGTTAGTCCTTAGCGTTCAAGTGTTTAACTTCGGCAACAGCCTCTTCAACTTCATGGCTGACAATCAAGCTGGCCTCTTGGCCGCGCAGCAAGCGCACGAAGACTTGGACAAAGCGGAACAAGAGCAGCGCCATGCCAAAGGGAAGAATAAAATAAGGAATGAAACGCGGGATTTTTTCATAGTCATCCCCATCGTTCATGAGAGGTTGGATCCAGCGCAACCATTCGGGAAAGGCGATATCAATGACCTCATACCATCCGCGGTAAGAGGTGCGTTTCATCTCTTCAAATCCGGTTGGAAACCAACGCCCCGTCGTTTGTGGCAAATTGGCGAAATTGGCCCAGTAATCCCAAGCCCCTTTCATCAGTAGCCCAGCATAGATCACGCAAACCGCCGCCGCGATCAGCGTTAGAATTCGGCGCGTTTTCGGTTTAAAAACATTGATGAGCGCATCGACGCCCAAATGCGCCGTCACCTTGACCGCATAGCTCACACCAAACAATACCAGCCACGCAAACAAGAAGGTTGTCGCTTCAAGCCCCCAAATCAATCCCGTGTTGAACCCATAGCGCAGGACCACATTGGTGAAGGTAATCAGAGTCATAAGGCCAAGAAGNATGGCGATGGCCGTCTCCTCAATCTCATTGACCCAATGGCCTATTCTGGAGCGAGGGGTCTGGGGGGATGATGACATTTTGCAAGTCCTAAAATGTAAAATTGGCCTGCATTTCTGCAGGCCAATAGGCTTGTGAGCCGCTTTAGTGGTTGGCGTTGATCGCCTGTGCAGCGTCGATATTGTCTTGGCCTACGCCGTCAACAAATTGACCCCAAACCGGCAACATGGCTTCAACCCAAGCGGCGCGCTGGTCGGCGTTCAATGTCCGCACAACACCGCCCGCATCCAAAATNGCTTGCTTGGCAGCCGCGTTCACCGCAGTGGACTCGCCATTGCGGGCCTCAGTCACCTCGGTCAAGATNGTCGCGAGTTGGTCACGCACATCTGAGGGCAGACCATCCCAAAAATCTGTTGAGGTCACAACGAGGTAATCGATCACACCGTGATCAGTTTCTGTCACACCGTCCTGAACTTCAAAGAATTTTTGGCCAAAGATATTGGACCAAGTGTTCTCTTGCCCATCCACAACGCCCGTTTGCAAAGCGCCATAGACCTCAGAGAAAGCCATTGGCTGCGGGCTTGCGCCCATTGCTGCCATTTGCGCTTTGAGCACTTCAGAGTTTTGCACGCGGAATTTCAAACCATCGGCATCGGACGGCAGCATCAAAGGAACATTGGCTGACATTTG
>JGI26088J50261_1001495_pt1 | contig 12556 bp, 12 predicted proteins | sample SaaInl1SG_22_DNA_FD_50261 | JGI IMG/M metagenome (IMG submission 50261)
CGGGAGGAATTCGCTGCGAAATTCTCTCGTCGATGATGATGAAGCGCGGATTCACCGAGGTGTATCAAATGGCGGGCGGCATCGTGCGCTACGGCGAGGCCTACGGCGATTCGGGGCTGTGGGAGGGAGCGCTGTCAGTTTTTGATGAGCGCAAAGCCATCACGTTCAGCCCGGAGGCAGCCGTGATTGGCGCGTGTTCGATGTGCGCAGAACCCTCGTCCCGCCTAGAGAACTGCTCAAACCTGGTGTGTCGCACCCAGATGGTGGTGTGTGATTCGTGCGCACAGGGCGATGTCCACTGTGGTGATGCTGACTGCCACCCAGCCACTGCCTAGCCTTGTGTCCGCCCCGGGGTGCAGGAGAGCTTGGGTGGAATTACCCGATGCGGGTCAGTGAGCTACACCGCAGCGACGCCGAGCGCAGTTCCAATACCCCAGCTCACCGCCAGGGCGAGTGACCCACCCACGATGACCCGCACGACCGGGCGCAGCATGGGACTTTGGCCCAGATACGCGCCAATCGCTCCGGTCAATCCCAGGGCAACGACGGATGCGGCAAACGTCAATGGAATTTTCAGCTCGCCCGGACCCAGCAAAATTGCCGCCATGGGGAGGATTGATCCCGCGAGGAATGACAGGGCGGAGGAGATCGCTGCGTGCCAGGGGTTTGTGAGCTCCAACTCATTGATTCCCAGTTCAGCTTCGAGGTGCGCGGCGACCGCGTCGTGGTCGGTGAGCTCTTGTGCCACCGCCGCCGCCGTCGCAGCGCTGAGGCCTTTCGCTTGATACAAACCGGCAAGCTCTTGGAGCTCGGCATCGGGGTGATCCATCAATTCCTGGCGTTCTCGCTTGATCAGCGACGACTCGCTGTCGCGTTGCGAGGACACCGACACATACTCACCCAGTGCCATGGAGAGCGATCCCGCGAGNACTCCNGCTGTTCCNGCAATCACCACNGGCATGGTCTCTGTGGTTGCGGCNGCGACACCAACGACGAGTGCNGCGATGGAGACAATCCCATCGTTGGCTCCGAGAACCCCTGCTCGCAGCCAATTCAGACGGGGAGCAAAATTCAATCTGTGCGGCTCTAACCCGTGGTCGTTGGTCACCTCAGAATTCTAGCCCTCGGGGTCACCGGGGTGGTGTGGCGAGGCTTCGGCTCCCGCACCGCTCGGAGTGCACCCATGATGGCCACCAAGTCGACAAGTTCTTGCAGGAGGGCGCCGACAATTGCTGGCAGGAAGCCAGCCGCTGCGACCAGCATGAGTCCGACGCTAATGATGATGCCAAGCCAAATGCTCTGCAGGGCAATCCGGATGGTCGATTGACCAATACTGACNGCGTTCACAACTCGAGAGAGGTCATCAACAAGCACAACGACGTCGGCAGACTCACTGGCCGCGGTGGAGCCTTTCGCCCCAAGCGCCACGCCCACATCCGAGGCGGCAAGAACTGGGGCGTCGTTCACGCCATCACCGACCATCATGACGCCGCGTGGTTCGAGGCGATGGACGATGGCGACCTTGTCGGCAGGGAGGCATTCGCCATGAACCTCAGTGATGCCAAGCTCCCCAGCTATGAGCTCGGCCGTCTCCTGCTGGTCTCCTGAGAGCATCACGGTTCGCGTGATTCCCAGGCGGGCGAGGTCCCCCAGAACCTGTGGGGCTTCGACGCGAAGCGAATCTCTTAACACGATGTGGCCTGCAAACTCCCCATCCACTGCGACATACACCACGGTCTCACCGGGTTGAACGCTGTATTTCTCCACCTTTCCTGCGTTGTCGGCGATAAACGCGGGTTTTCCCACATGCACCGTGTGGTTATCGATCTGCGCGGTGACACCATCCGTGGCAACCTCGGTTGCGTGACTGGCCTCCCTCAGCCGAAGGCCGCGATGGCTGGCCTCCTGGACAATCGCGGAGGCTAAAACGTGGGACGAGTACTGCTCGGCGCTGGCTACNAAGGCGAGCAGCTCGTGGGGATCCGTAATCGAACCCGCAGGGACAATCGCTCCCACCTCGGGTTTGCCATGCGTGAGCGTCCCGGTCTTGTCGAAGGCGACCGTGCGAACGTGAGAGAGCCGCTCCAGGGTCCCTGCGTCCTTGATGACAACCCCGGATTTTGCTGCTCTGGACATTCCACCCATGAACGCCACGGGGGCAGCAATCAGCAGAGGACACGGGGTTGCCACTACCAACACTTCGGCGAACCTCACGGGATCCCCGCTGACAACCCACGCGATCGTCGCGATGGCGTAGGCCAGAGCCGTGAAGGGGATGGCGTANCGATCCGCAAGGCGAACCAGGGGAGCTTTTGAGTGGGCCGCTTCTTGGACGAGCCCGACAATTCTNTGGTACTCNCTGTCCTCTGCGAGGCGGGTGGCTCGTAGCTCGAGAGCCACNGGCCCNTTGAGCGAGCCGCTCAAGACGCGATCTCCTGCGGTCCTGGTCACCGGAAGGCTTTCACCGGTCAGGGAGGACTCATCGATCGAGGCTTCGCCACTGAGAAGCTCACCATCAACGGGGACTAACTCTGAAGGTTTGACGATGAGTCGATCACCGACACTCACCGCTGAGGCGGCGATGTCGACAATATTTCCCTGCGTATCCAGGCGGTGTGCAGTGTGGGGCACTCGATCCAACAGAGCTGTCAGTTCACGGGTGGCACGGTGCGCTGCTGCATCTTCGAGGGCCTCACCGCCGGTCAGCATCAGGACAATAATCAAACTCGCCCAGTATTCCCCGACCGCAAGCGTTGCCACGATTGCGGTCACGGCAAGAACATCAAGCCCCCATTGCTTCTTGAGNAAGGAGCGCACCATGTGAATTCCTTGGTGTGCCGCCACGATTGCAACAAAGATGGACACCAGCCATTGACTGAGANCGCCCTCAACGCTGCCCTGGAGGGCCAGACCGAGAATTCCGACAACGCTCGCGGCAACAACCCAGGGGTATTGCCTCACCCGCTCGAAGATTTTTCGCATTACAGCGATTCTGTCACGGGGGCCAGAACACACTCGCCGTCTGTATCTCGCCCCTGTGACCCGAGAGGTCTGGCCATTCCCGCTGTCACGTCGCCATCTACACTCGTGAATAGGTAGAGAGGCACGTGTGAATACAACGGTGAAGGCTGCTGCGCTGCGGGACGCATGGTCAACACTCCTGCGCGAGCGTCAGACGGCCGTGACGGCTGGTGTGGCCATCGTCGCACTTGCTGTGGGCGCGACGGTGCAGAGTGTCTTTCCCCCGGAGCCCGCACCCCTCATTGTCTTGGCAGGCTCGAGCGAGATGGGCGCAGAGTCTTACGCCGATATCGGATTGTTCGTCGACTATGAGTACGTGGCGGGGGCTGACCTTTCAGACGAGGCGGGGACCGGGACCGTCTATGAGCTCGCGTTGACTGGCGACCCACGTGAGCTCTTGGACACACTCGGGAGTGTGTTCGGTGTCGAGGGGACCCCCGGGCCAAGCCAGTTCTTTGATGACCTGTGGCCGGGGTATGTTCTTGGCCCCGAGGACTGGACCGGTCCGATGCTCAATCTGACCTGGAGCGGGACTGGTCCCTGGTACTACAGCGACCCTGCTGCCTATCAGGACCCCGTCTGTCGAGAAATTCCTGCCGATGAGGGTGTGGAAGAACCCGGCAGATTTGACTGCGATAACCCCGAGCCCCGCGGCCCTTTGCCGAGTGTCACGGAGGCGCGGGTGATGGCGTCTGAGCTCTTGGCTCTCTCCGGTCTCGACATCGCACCCTCGGATATCCAGGTTCTTGCGCATGACGAGTGGGGTGTTGGGCTCAGCGCGATTGTTCACATTGATGGCCAGGAGACCGCACTCGAGTGGAGTGTTTTTTACGCACCGGGGCCTGTGCTGGCCTCTGTCTCCGGGCACGCGGCGACGCCGGTATCCCGGGGCACCTTTGATCTGGTGAGCCCGGTCAGCGCCCTGGACCGCTTGAAATCAGGTCAGTGGTGGGGAAGCCCCGCGCCGGAATATCATTCCGACTTCGATGCCGTATTTGAGGGCGGTTTGGCCGGAGAGGAATACACGCTGCCTGAGCCTGGTGACGTCGTCACCCTGACAGTGACAAGTGCCGACAGCGCTCACCTTTTGGTGTGGGATGCAGGAGGCACCGCATGGATTGTCCCCGGCTACGTCATGAGACACGGCGCGCAGCCGTGGAATGCGTCTGCGGTCATCTCCGTGCGTGAGGGAGTAATCGAACTCCCCGAGCCGGTCGTGGTGGAACCTTTGATGTACGAACAAGGAGAGTAGTGATGACGACACGACGACTGGGTCCCTGGCAGGTTTACCCGATTGGCTTGGGGTGCATGAATGTTTCTTGGCCCAGGGGTGCCGCACTCGAGCGCGACACTCGAGAGGGCAGCGCTATCCCTGCGCTTCACGCTGGCTTGGATCACGGCGTCACACTGCTCGATACAGCGGACATTTACGCCCCTTCGTGGGACACCCTCGGTCACAACGAGGAGTTTGTGGCCGAAGCACGGGACACCTGGGGGGCAGATCAGGGCCGTAAGGACGGGGTTCTGGTTGCCACCAAGGGTGGCATCACACGCAGCGAGGGTGAAAAGTGGGGTCGAAACGGCAGCCTGGAGTACCTTGTGGGCGCTGCGGAGCGCTCGAGAGAGCGTCTCGGCGTTGACGTCATTGATCTGTGGCAGCACCACAGGCTTGACCCCTCGCTGCCTTTCGAAACGCAGTTTGAGAACGTCCTCGAGCTCAAAAGCCGCGGAATTGTCGTGGAAATTGGGGTCTCCAACTACAACGCCGCCCAGGTGAAGAAGGCGCTGGATATCGGAGGGACTCCAGATCAGGGGGGTCTCATTTCCGTGCAAAACGAGTTCAGCCCGATGTATCGCCATGATCTGGAGGTTCTTGCGCTCTGTGAAAGTGCGGGTGTTGCGTTCTTGCCCTGGTCGCCACTGGGAGGATCCAAAAAAGTGAACCTCATTACCAGCGGAGCCGCCGGTGAATTTGTCGAGATGGCCCGGCAGAAGGATGTCACCCCCGAGGCGCTTGTCCTCGCCTGGTTGCTTGCCTATTCACCCGTGATTATCCCGATTCCTGGGGCAACACGGCCGGAGAGCGTTCGGGATTCGGTGTCGGCAGTGTCCATCCCGCTGACCGATGATGAGCGTGATGCTCTGAGCGCCTCGTTGCCAGAGAGCCTGCCGCGATCTGAGGAATTAGAGCCCACCGCTCCTTTCGCGACGTAAGAATTTTTCTGCCAATCACGCCTTCCTCCGGACCCTCGAGACTCCTGCCGAAAACACGGCGACGGAGCTGGACTTCCTGGAGTAGTTTTGTGAGATGAACTCTTTGATTCGTTTCATGACCGGGCCCAAAACCTCCTGGGTGACGCTGCTAATCGGTCTGATTTTCGCTGTCTTGTCCTTCACGGTGTTTGCTGCGGAGGAAACCAATGTGAGTCCCGGCAACGGCCTCCCCGATGACTCCGAAGTCATCCTGGTGGAGAACGCGCTTGCCGAGATGCCGAACTCGGAAGGAACTGCTGCGGTCGTCGTATTTGCCAAGGATTCCGGGGAGTTCACCGACGCGGACGTCGTGTGGTTGCAGGGCGAATTCGACCCCATGATTCAGATGCCAGCAGGCGGCGTCAACGAAGAGTTCCTGGAGTTCACCAATGTTGAGGTCATGGGGCAGGCTTTTGTCCCGCCGGCAACAATTTCTGAGGACAACACCACCGCTGTGGTCACAATTCCGATGGATGAAATTGACGATGTTGAGCCCCAGGCGGAGCGCATCGCCGAGATGCGAGCGATTGCGAGTGAGAATCTTCCTGACGGTATTACGTCCTATGTGACGGGCCCTGAGGGTTTCCAGGTTGACTTGTCTGGAGTGTTCGCTGGCGCCGACTTCACGCTCTTGCTCGCGACCGTCCTAATCGTTATTTTCTTGCTGCTGGTCACGTATCGAAGCCCCATTCTCTGGATCGTTCCCCTCGCNGTAGTGGGAACTGCTGACTTGATGGCCGGACAGATCGGCCGCAATGTTGCGGCATTCTTTGACATCACCGCCGATGGCTCGATTACAGGAATTCTCTCTGTGTTGGTGTTTGGTGCCGGAACGAACTATGCCCTGCTCCTCATTGCCCGCTACAAGGAAGAACTCCTGGCCATTGAGAACCGCCACGAAGCCATGGCCAAAGCGGTCAAGGGCGTGGGCCCGGCCATTCTCGCCTCGGGTGGAACGGTCGCACTGGCTCTCTTGACACTGAGCTTCGCAGAACTTGGTGGCAACAGGGCGCTCGGCCTTGTGTGTGCCAGTGGAATTGTGGTTGCCATGATTTCTGCCCTGGGAGTTCTCCCCGCCGCCATCGTTGTGTTTGGTCGGGGACTCTTCTGGCCCTTCGTTCCCAAGTTTGGCGGCGTCAACAAGTCAGAGCGCGGATGGTGGGCAAAGCTTGGCACGGGAGTCAGCAAGCGTCCCGTGACGGTTGCCATTGTGGGCATCGCGGTTCTGGGTGGTTTGTCCGTCGGGGCAAGCGGTATCACCATTGGTATTCCGGAGACGGAACAGTTCCGCGTCAAGCCCGAAGCCGTGATTGGCATTGAGGTTCTCGCGGAGGCCTTCCCGGCAGGAGCGAGTGCTCCCACCCAGGTGATTGCCGACAATGATTTTGCAGAGGACGTTGTCGAGGCTGCCTTGACCTCATCCTTGGTCGCGAGCGCTGAGGTCGTGAATCAAAACGACACCGTGTCCCGGATTGATGTGGTGCTCGATGCGGAGGGTGGCAGTGAGGATGCCTACGGCGCGATCGAGGACCTGCGCTCGACGGTTCAAGCAGTCCCTGGCGCAAACGCCCTCGTTGGAGGCGACGACGCCACCAGGCTTGCGGTGAAGCAAGCGTATGAGCGCGACCAGCTGCTGGTCATTCCGCTGATTTTGATCCTGGTATTCATTGTCCTGGTGCTCCTGCTGAAGGCTCTCGTCGCCCCGGTCTTGTTGCTCGGAAGTGTCGTGCTGTCCTTCTTCTCCGCCATGGGAGCTGCGTGGCTTATTTTCGAGAATGTTTTTGGAATGTCGGGCCTGGACTTCAGCGTCTTCCTCTACTCGTTCCTCTTCCTAGTGGCTCTGGGTGTGGACTACAACATCTTCCTGGTCTCCAGGGCCCGTGAAGAATCGGCTAATCTCGCCAATTCATCACGCCAACCCACGAAGCAGGCCATGATCAAGGCGCTCGGTGCCACCGGTGGTGTGATCACGAGTGCGGGTATCTTGCTCGCAGCCGTCTTCGCCGTTCTGGGTGTGCTGCCGTTGATTGCCCTGTTCCAGATCGGAATCATCGTGGGTATCGGTGTTCTCATCGACACCCTGCTGGTTAGGACAGTGGTGGTTCCGGCTCTTGCCTTCATCACCGGAGATGGCTTCTGGTGGCCACGGAAGAAGCTCACTGCCAGCAAATTTGGCTGATGACTGAGCACTCCTTCCGCTTCACCCATGCGATAACGCGTCGTCCACCGCGCAGCGCGGTGCATGGACTTCGCGCTGAGGACGTAGGAAACCCCGACGTCAATCGCATGACGGAACACCACGACGCCTATGTTGAGGCGCTGGGTCACGCAGGAGTCGAGGTCGTCGTGCTCGATGCGCTCGAAGAGTTTCCCGACTCACTCTTTGTCGAGGACACGGCACTCTGCCTGCGAGAAGGCGCTGTTGTGCTGCGGCCCGGAGCTCCGACCCGATTTCGTGAGTCACTGGCCATGGAGCCTCACCTGAGAGATCTCTATTCCGACGTGCGAGTCTTGTCCGGGCCCGGATTCATCGAGGGTGGGGACATCTTGACTTCCGATTCGGAGATTCTGGTCGGAAAATCTGCGAGAACCAACTCTGAGGGAATCCACGAGCTGCGCGATGCTGTCGCGGGCTGGGGTTATGCCCTCCGGGAGGTGACAACCCCTCCGGGAGTGCTCCATTTCAAGTCGGATTGCTCCCTGCTCGATGGGACCACAATCCTGTCAACTCCGCGTCTGAGCTCGAGTGGCTGTTTCGAGGACTACACCGTGATTGATGTGGCCGAGGGAGAAGAACCAGCCGCAAACAGCATCCGCGTCAATGACGTCGTGTTTATGCCACGGGGGTTCCCGGTGACCACTGGACGTGTCCGAGACGCAGGTTTCGACGTTGTGGAACTCGATAACTCCGAGTGCCAGAAGATCGACGGGGGTCTCTCCTGTTTGTCACTGCGGTTTAGCCCCAGCTAACGCTCCTCGAGACCCCACTCTTGGCCATAACCGCCCTCAGCTTCAGGCTTGGCCATCAGCTCGAGGAAGGGAACGGCGTCGAATCCTTCTGGACCGTGCACGCCCGAGCCTGACCACACACCCGTGGCGAGAAGCTCGAGAGCAAGTGCGGGCGCGAGAGCTGTTTGCCACACGACGCATTGAGCCTCAAAGTGCTCCATCGTCCACGCGTTATCAATCGCGTGGTACAGGTACACCTCGCGAGGGGCGCCATCAGTGCCTTTCCCGGTGACCCAGGTTCCCGCACACGTGGTCCCACTCATGCGATCTCCCAGCGTTGCCGGGTCGGGCAGTACCGCGGCGACAAGATCGCGCGGTGACACCGAGGCGCTCGTGCGCTTGCCTTCAGCGTTCAGTGCTGTTCGAACCTGCACTGCCTGCCGAATCGAGCCCCAACAGGTTGAGTGTCTTGAGAACGCCAATGAACTCTTCTCCCAGGCCGTATTTGAAGGTCACCCGCTTGGCATCGATGTATCGAGGAACCAGAGCCACTTCTTCGTGCTCGACATTCACACACTCCACCGGTCCAATGCCCGCGGGAAAAGTGAACACTTCTGGTTCGCTAAATGCCTCGGTCGTGAACCAGCCGCGTTCTTTCTCGAAAATAAGTGGTGGGTTCAGACACTCCTCAATGGTGGTCCAGATGCTGAACGAGGGAGCAAAAATTTCGTTGCCCTCCTCGTCGGTGACCACCAGGTTTGCTCCGTCACGAACGCCGATTTCATCAATCTCACTGAAGAGATGATCGGAGGCGTAGCGAGCGAATACGTCGGATATTCCCGGCTCAACCCCCATCCCCACGAGAGCTAAGCGACCGGCCTTCTCCCATTCGGCGGCTTTCTCAAATTGGTAGTCCCCCAACATGATTCCGGTCTTGGAGTAGGGGTCGCTGGGGTGAGGCTTGGACAGGCTCATCGCCATATCCATGTAATCCGCACCTGCTGCGAGCGCGCCTTCAAAAATACTCTCGACGAACGAGGGCTCCACAGCATTCATCACTATGGTGGAGCCGTGTTTTTGCGCTACTTCGGTGACGGTGAGGGCTCGGGAAGCGTCGATGTGTTCGGCGCGAAAACGCGCATGGTTGGCCGGGAAATGCTCACCAATCCAGTCGACGACAGACTGGGCCCGGGCGGTGTCATAGTCGGCTACGACGACCTCGTCGTAGAAGTTGCGGGTTGCCAAAAGTTTCGCCAAAGAGTTTCCGACGCCACCAGCGCCGACGAGCAGAATTTTCATGCTCCCACGCTAGTCCGATTGCGAGGTTTCTCGCTGTGGTGAGGCTTTAGGGAATCAGAAGAAGCTTGCCCGAGGTTTTCCGCGAGCCCAGATCGTCGTGGGCCCGGGCTGCATCCGCTAGGGGATAGGTGCCCGAGAGCGTGAACGTCAACTCCCCAGAGGCCACCGCGCCCAGGACTTCGTCTGCTCTCCACTGGAGTTCTTCGGGAGTTGCGGTGAAGTGAGCGAGGCTTGGCCTCGTAAGGACCAGGGATCCCAGCTGGTTGAGAATTTGAGGGTCAAAAGCCGTTACCGGACCACTGGATTGCCCAAAAAGTGCCATGGTTCCGCGCGGGCTCAAACTGTGCAGACTGCCCTGGAAAGTCGCCTGACCAACACCGTCATACACGACGTTCACCCCTCGCCCCTCGGTCAGCTCGCGAACGCGAGTTGGGACATCCTCGGTGTCGTAGCGAATGACGTGGGACGCTCCTGCCCGCTTCGCAGCGTCCGCTTTAGCCTCCGTCGACACCGTCCCAATGACTGTTGCTCCGCGCGCGCTGATCATCTGACACAGCAGAAGCCCAACTCCTCCGGCAGCAGCGTGGACGAGTGCCCAATCACCAGCCTTGACGTCATAGACGCTGGTGACCAGGTAGTGGGCTGTAAGGCCCTGGAGCATCATGCCAGCAGCGCTCTCCAGGCTGAGCGTGGGGGGCACGTGAACTGCCGTATCTGCACGGAGGGAGACCTGCTGCGCATAGCTGCCGAGGTGTCCGCACCAGGCGACCCGGTCGCCTGGTTGAAAACGGGTGACCTGGCTGCCGACGGCGGTAACCACCCCAGCTCCCTCGAGCCCCGGTGTGTAGGGCAGAGGGATGCTGTACAACCCTTCGCGCTGGTAGATGTCAATGAAGTTCACGCCGGCAGCAGCGACGTCGACATGAATCTCGTCAGCACCGCAGGTCGGTTCCGGGGAATCGCTCAGCGCCAAAACCTCTGAGCCACCGTTTTGAGAGACCACAATCGAGTGCATGGGGGACCTTTCTGGGGTTGCCCACCCCAGATTACGCCGAAAGCTATCAGGCGAACAGCGCGCGAACCCCGGCTTCTGCTTCGCCGGGAGTACTTGCCGCAAGAGCTGCATCGGCAGCTGCCTGCGCTTGGTCCATCGTCACGGCAGCCAACGCACTCGAGACTTCTTCGACAGCGCTGGGGGCAACACTGACGGAGTCAATTCCCAGACCGGCGAACACGATCGAAATGAGCGGATTGGCTGCGCTTTCGCCGCAGACTCCGACGGGGATCCCGAGCTTTCCTGCTTCTGTTGCGATGGCGCTCACGCTTCGCAGGAGACCTGGTTGCCACGGGTTGTTCAGTGACCCAAGTTTGGGGTGCATGCGGTCCGCGGCGAAGAGATATTGGGAGAGGTCGTTGGTTCCGATGCTGACAAAATCGAGGACGCCGCCTAGGTCCGGCATCACGGGGATGATGGCGGGGGTTTCAATCATGATTCCCACCTGCGAGATTCCTGCCTCAGAGCAGAGGGCTTTGAATTCTCGGACCTCTTCCACGGTCGACACCATCGGAGCCATAACCCCGACATCGCGGCCCGTGGCAGCGATGGCTTTCTGGATGGCCTGAAGTTGGGACTTCTGGAANTCGGGGTAGTCCGTCGCGAGGCGGAAGCCTCTCATGCCAAGAGCAGGGTTTTCTTCGTCCTCGAGGGAGAAAAAGGGGACCGGCTTGTCACTTCCGGCATCGATTGTCCTGATGATGATTTTTCCTGCGGGAGCGGACCTGAGCACCTCGGTGTAGAGCGCTGCTTGGTNGTCCACAGAGGGCATGGTGTTCGCGGAGAGATAGAGAACTTCGGTTCGAAACAGGCCCACGCCGCGCGCAGAGGTGGACGATGCCTTCTCGGCGTCGGCCACACTCCCGATGTTGGCCCGCACCGTGATCAGGGGAGAGTCCGCCTGAGGAATGAATGAGATTGCGGTGGTCGCGGCGCCAAGGTCGCCTCCCGGCACGACCCGGTTTCCTTCNGGGTCCACGAGAACGGAGGCTCCCTGCGACAGTTCCATCGCCCCCTTCACGCTCACCACGGCGGGGATTCCCAGTGCGCGACAGATAATCGCGGTGTGGGAGGTGGGACCCCCCAGTTCTGTGATGACTCCGACAACCGATTCGCCAAATTGGGATGTCTCGAGTGGAGTGAGATCCTCGGCCACGATGATCCAAGTGCCTTCGCGCGGGATCTCGGGCCCCGCGGCGATTCCTCGTGTCCACGCAGAAATACGNGCTGCAATTCCGCGCAAATCAGACACGCGGGATTGGAAGTCTTCGTCATCGCCCATGAGGGCGGCAAATTCATCCAGAGCGATGAAAAGCCCGGTCGGGGCGTCCATCCCCTCGTCGAGATGGGGCCTCGCCATCTCCTGCAGCTCCGGGTCCTCCAGGATGATCAGCAGCGCATCCAAGATTTCCTGAGTCGTGGCATCGCCGCCGGAAGATTCTTCCCTGATGGTCGCAGCGGTCGTCGCAATNGCGGTGCTCAGGATGCTGGCTTCTTCATCGGGCGAGTGGGTAGTTTTCCGGTGCTCAAAGACCGCGTCGGAGGTCTCTAACAGAAACACGTCCCCGACGACAGCCTGCGAGCCGACGCCAATTCCGGTGAGTTCCATGCGCGCGACGGGTGCTAACCCTGGTTGATGAGAGATTCAATCTCTCCCGCGAGCACTTCGGGCTCTGAGGACCCTGCTGACTCCACCACAATCTCGAGGGTTTCGCCCGTTTTGACCTTCAAGGCCAGCATTTTGAGGGCGGACGTGGCAGCGGCTTCACTACCGCTCGCGCTCCGCAGGGTGACTGTGGCTCCTGTCTCGCGCACGAGCGTCACAATCTGGCCAACGGGACGGGCATGCAAACCGATCGGATCCAGGACCGTAACCGTGTGAACGAATGAACTCATGTCTAGACCCCCTGGGGTTTGATGACGACCTTGATGGCTTCTCCCGAGGTTACTGCGTTGATAGCGTCCTCAACCTGGCTGAGG
>JGI26088J50261_1001500_pt1 | contig 12541 bp, 11 predicted proteins | sample SaaInl1SG_22_DNA_FD_50261 | JGI IMG/M metagenome (IMG submission 50261)
TCGTACCATATGGGCTTGACCATATTCTGTTTGTGATCGGATTATTGGCGTTCAGCCGATCAGGGCATCATTTGCTATGGCAGATCAGTTTGTTCACGGTCGCCCATACATTGACATTGGCGGCGGCTAGTCTGGGCTTGATCACGTTATCGCCAGCCCTTATTGAGCCGCTTATTGCATTATCAATTGCTTATATTGGCGTGGAAAACCTGCTCCGTTCATCCCCGCAAATGACCCCGCAATTAACTCTGATGCGGGGCGGCGTGGTGTTTGCCTTTGGTCTTCTTCACGGGTTGGGATTTGCATCGGTGTTAGCTGATTTCGGCTTGCCTGATACGGCATTTCTTGCTTCGTTGATCAGCTTCAATATCGGCGTTGAAATTGGCCAGTTGATAATTGTTATACCGCTATTTGTCCTGCTCAGATTTATTCTGGTAAAACCAGAATATTATAAAATCATNTTTCAGGTTCCGGTTTCTGTTTTGATAGCACTGACAGGCATATACTGGGCACTGGAAAGAGTAGGGATCATCTAACTATTCTGAGTGATCATACGATCTGTAAATGATGACGTAGTTAGCCCAACGTANCTATNCGTGAGTGGTCATACGATCTGTAAATGATGACGTAGTTAGCCCAACGTATCATCCGGTTCAGGCTCTGCCCCTTTTCTTTCTGTGATCAGCCGATAGCATTCGGGTGCTCTGTGACGGGCAAAATCGAAAAAAGTCTGGCGATATTGTTGCGCCATATCCAGATCAATCTCAGCGTGAATTACTTCATCTTCCAGCGTGTTACTCTGGGCTACCACCTGACCGGATGGGGCTGTAATCACACTATTGCCAATAAGCGATGAGCCTTCTTCAGCCCCGCATTTCGCCGTTGCAATTGACCAGACAGAATTCTGATAAGACCCGCTTTGCATGGACAGGATATGATGAAAATCTGCCAATGCGTCAACATCCGCAAAACCGCTATGATCATCAGGAGTGTTATATCCCAGACAGACAAGTTCCGCTGCTTGTAACGCTAACACGCGCCAGCCTTCGGGCCAGCGGCGATCATTACAAATCAACATCCCTATTCTGGTATCCAGCATCGGCGTCACCGGAAACCCCAGATTGCCCTGTTCAAAATACCGCTTTTCTAAATGCTGGTGATCGCGGTTAGGTTGCGGTTCGTGATAGCCGGGCAAATGCACTTTTCTGTATTTTCCACAAATCTCACCATTTTGATTAACTAGAATGGCGGTATTAAAATAACGGGTTTTCCCATTCTCAACTGTTTTTTCCGCATAGCCCAGACTAAAGCCGATATGATGTGTCTTTGCCATTTCAAATAATGGTGCCGTATCGATATTCGGCATGCTGGTTTCAAACCACATATCCAGTTCATCCGGATCATCAATCATCCATCGGGGGAAAAAACTGGTTAATGCCAGTTCTGGAAAAACAACAAATCGTGATCCTCTGGCGGCGGCCTCCTGCATCATATCCGTCATACGCCGAACACAGCTCTGGCGTGTTTCTGCGCGCGCAATTGGCCCCATCTGAGCCGATGATACAATATATTTTCGCGTCATGAGTTTCGTTTTTTCGCCGTTGCGTCCATATCCAGTTTGCCATTTGAAATGATGACGCCATAATCACGTTCAGCAGAAGCCACGCTGATTAGTTCATCCAGCACATCTTCATAGACATCTTCTGCACGTCTTTCCAGCGCATTGCCATATCCGCCAGCTGACGGGCCAATCGCCAGAAATGTATCGCCTATGTCTGTGGTATGATATGGAACTTTGGATGTTAGTGCCTCAGACGTCCCATCAGAATGGATGAGATGTAGCTCAGCTGTCTGGCCATCTTGTCCGCCTTTAAATCCCCAAGGCGCAAATTTATGGCCTTCACCTTCAACAGAAAATCCGCCCGGCTCCAGAAACTGAAAAGCGCGACACGCCCCTAAACCGCCTCTGGTGCGTCCAGCTCCTGATGTATCCTCGCGCAATTCATATCTGGTTACGCGCATAGGCAGATGGCTTTCGATATCTTCGATAGGATTGTTTCTGGTATTGGCATAAAGCGTGTCTACGGCATCCATGCCATTGCGTTCAAAACGCCCACCGTAAGAGCCTTCAAAGATTTCCATATGCACCCAGTGGGTTTCTTCTTTCAGTCCGGAAAAGGCAATAACTTTCAGATTGCCAATACCTGCTGATACTTGTTCCGGCACGGCTTCGGCCAGGGCTTTCATCACAGTATCAGCCAGCTGATTGCCCGGGGTAAACCGCGCAATAACCGGTGCTGGAAAAATCGGATTTGCCATACAGCCGCGCGGCACCTTTAAGGTAATCGGGCGGGTTAAGCCAGAGTTCTGGGGAATATATCCATATACATCGGAATCAAGCAAAACAGTCCGTACCGTCAACCAGATGGATATATCAACAGTACCAATCAGCGGCATATTGATAGGGCGGTCAGATATTTGTGGTGCTGTTCCTTCCAGATCAACTTCCATTTCATCGCCGGAAATTGTAATGGTTACAACAATAGGCAGATCACATCTGTCCGGATCATCCAGAAATCCATCCATATAAGTTGTTGCTGAATAAACTCCATCAGGAACATTGCTGATAGCCTCACGCATCAATCGCTCAGAGTAATCCATTAAGGCTTCGCTGGCATCATCAACCGCCTGAAGTCCGTAACGATCAACCAGATCAATAAAGCGGTCAGCACCAATTTGACAGGCAGCAACCTGTGCTTCCATGTCGCCGACTACCATGCCCGGTGCGCGGACATTGTCTTTTAGAATTTGCCAAACCGCATCATTGCACACGCCGCCATCATAAACCTTGATAGCCTTGAACTGAAGCCCTTCGGCATACACATCAATAGCATCTACAATGCCGCAACTGCCCGGACTAAGCGCGCCCACATCCAGATGATGCGCGGTTGTTCCGGAAAATCCGATGAGCTTACCATCATAAAAAACCGGAACAATCAAAGCGATATCAGGGCCATGGCTGGCACCGCCATAAGGATCATTATGCATGATAACATCCCCATGTTTAAATGGCGTGCCGCGTTTTTCAAAAACCTCTATGACATTTTTGACATATCCGGGGATAGGCCCGGATTGAAGTGGTGTTGACTGAACGGATTCAGCTAGCTGATTGCCTTTGGCATCAGTAAGCGCCGTGCCAAAATCTTCAGATTCGCGAATGATTGATGAATAGGACATCCGCATCAGCTTATACCCCATTTCAATCGCAATATTCTGCAAGGCGCCTTGAATGACGCTAGCGGTAACAGGATCAATCGAACGCGAGGGTTGTGTTGACATGGTCATGTTTCTCCACTTTCTCTATTTTTTCTATGCCTTGATGGAAATGAGCATATTGCCCTGATTATCAATTCGGAAATGATCATCCGGACGCACAACAGTAGTCGTATCCTGTTGTAAAATGATGGCCGGCCCATCTATTCTGGTTTCTAGCGGCAGCTTATCCCGTTGATAAATCGCCGTATCAAACGTCTTGAGCTCTGCGTTATGACGGAATACGCATGGCGTGGTTTTTATGTGGGCGTCTGCAATAGAACCGGATATGGGAGTGTCCTGTTTTTCCAGCTTTGTTGATTTGCCTATCCCCGATACGCGGACATTGACAATCTCTTTTGGGCTATCAGGGAATGACCGTCCATATTCGGTATGGTGCTGTTTTTCAAACTGGTCAAAGAGCCTTTGTTCAGCGGCGGCATCGAAACGGTGATCATCGATTTTCACNCGCAATTCATAACCCTGCCCAACATAACGTATGTCAGCATAGCGAAGGAATTCNACATCCTCATCAGCAATGTTATCNGCNTGAAATTGCTTGGCCAGCTGGCCTTCCATATCGGTAAACATCGTTTCTACTCTGNTATGATCAACCTGTTTGGATACCTGAAAAGCCGTGCGAATTGCATCATATTTGATATCCGTGGTTAATAGACCAATAGCTGAGGTAATTCCCGGATATGGTGGAACAATCACCTCAGGGATAGCCAGCAAAGCGGCTACTTCGGCTGCTTGTAATGGCCCGCCGCCGCCAAATGCCATCAATGAGAACTCTCTGGGATCAAGCCCGCGTTGCACGGTTCGTGATCTGATAGCGTTCGCCATGGCAGAGTTCACAATGGTAATAATGCCTTCTGCGCATGACAGGCGATCCATAGATAATTCATCCGCTAGCGTATCAATCACCTGATTGGCTTTGTCCTGATCTAGCGTCATTTCGCCACCAAGAAAATTATCCGGAATTAATCTGCCAAGTGCCAGATTAGCATCGGTAACTGTTGGTTGATCACCGCCAAACCCGTAACAGGATGGCCCCGGCCTGGCACCAGCAGAACGTGGGCCTACCTTGAATGCGCCACCTTTATCGCGGAAGGCAATGGACCCGCCGCCTGCACCAATCGTATGAATATCAATCATGGGAACCATAAGCGGAAAACCGGCAATCCATGTATCACGCGGCGACGCTTCGGCAAATTGCCCATGCTGGATAATGCCAATATCAGCAGACGTGCCACCAACATCAAAAGTAATCAGGGAATGGCGATCAGATTGCCCTCCAGACCATGCCCCGCCCATGACACCGGCGGCAGGACCACTAAGAATAGTCAATACCGGTTTTTCCGCCACCATAGAAGACGTAGCAAGNCCGCCATTAGACCCCATGATATGCAGATCAGATGNATANCCTTCATCGGCAATTTTCTGTTCCAGCATGGTCACATAATTACGGACTTTAGGGCCGATATANGCATTGATTGCAGTGGTGGTAAAACGTTCAAATTCTCTGAATTGCGGGGACACATCTGATGAACATGTGACAAAAGATTCCGGATAAACGTCAAGCACTAGCTCACGCGCGCGATGCTCATGTCTGGGATCAAGAAAAGCAAAAAGGAAACAGATAGCAATGGCATTAATGCTGTTTTCCTTGAATGTCAGGGCGGCGGCTCTGACAGCATCTTCGTCCAGTTCAATCAGAACTTCGCCGCTGGGTGGGGCGATCCGATGCGGAACGGTCTTTCGCCACCGCCGCTTAACAAGTGGCCGATCTTGCCATGGAATTTCCTGTTGAATGGAAAAATGCTGTGGCCGCTGGTGGCGGCCAATATGGATAATATCGCGGTATCCTTCGTTCGTGATCATGCCGCATTCTGATCCATCATGTTCTAGCATGGTATTGGTTGCGGTTGTTGTGCCATGATAAATATGATCAACAGACGCACGATCAATAGAAAACCGTCGGCAAAGCTCATTAATGCCGCTCATAACACCTTCGGATGGATTATGCGGGGTGGTAGGGGTTTTATGTGTAAATGTTTTCCCGGAAACAGAATCGAACAACACCAAATCGGTAAATGTGCCGCCGACATCAACGCCAATTAGTCGCACAGGAATATCCCCCTATCATATTATAATTATGTGTAATGATAATATAATGCTAATTTAGATATAACAAATAGTATATTATATATGTTAAGTGTCGGGCGTTTTGCCGCCAGCATCCAAATAGCATTTTTATGCAATATTTTTTTATATAATATTAACGTGACGAACGTCTTAGCGGATATAGAGTAAAAACATATCTATAACCGCTAAGATTTGTCATCAAAATAGATCAAACAAGCTAGCTATTTTTTTGTTTGACGGTTTCCAGATAACTAACGCATTCATCAACAGTATGAACGTCAGCGAACTTGGCATCCAGATCAAACAGGTTCCATGCAACAGCACCCGGTATCCGGTCGCCAATACATTCCTTGACAGCGATGGTGCGGAAACCATCAGCAATGCCATCACAAACAGTTTCGCGGACACAAGCGGTTGCTGTCACCCCTGTGACCAATATAGTATCAACATTTGCCGCCCGTAATATGCCGGCTAATTCTGTTCCGTGAAAGCTACTGGCGCGTTTTTTGAGCAGAGTATATTCTCCCTCAACCGGTGCAATCCGGCTATCAATGGCCCATAATTCTTTGTCTTTGATATCAACAACATCAATGGGAATCTTACAATGCCAGAGCCCCATATCGGTAAACTCAGCATTGCGATCAGTCACTTCATAAGCTGTGGTGACATGGATAACGGGATGGCCATTTGCCCGGCAAGCCGCAAGCAATCGCTGCATGCCCGGAATAATCTCATTATCCATTTTATTCTGATCGCATGTGAAAGGATTGCCCGGCCGTGTCCATGCATTAGCCAGATCAACAGATATCAAAGCTGGTTTTTTGCCAAACCCGATACGGCGCTGGAAACCTCTTTGTTGATAGATTTCTGATGCTTTATCAAATGCCTGATGCAACATATCATCAAGCTCTTGCCAGTCCATATCTTTATCTGTCATGTTCGTATCCTTTGTTAATTATATTTAAGTAAAGATCATATAATGATGTGACTTAACTTCAAGAAAATAAAATTATGTTCAACAGACATTGGTAATATTTTCACTAACGCTGTTTGCGATTTTCTCTTTTAAAAAAGGATGAACAGTGTTTTATTATTAGAATATGATAGGAGAGATTATGTATAGTGGTAAGTTATTTGATAAAATTAATTGTGGGCCTCTGGCTCTTAAAAACCGGATTGCTATGGCGCCGCTAACACGGCAATGCGCCGATGATGATGGCACGCCTAATGATGAAATGGTGGCCTATTACGCTCGCCGTGCACGCGGTGGTATTGGACTAATCATCACCGAAGGAACATATCCTGCCGATAATTTATCTGGTATTGGTTATCTGAACCAGCCGGGCTGTGACAATGATAAACATCAGGCTGGCTGGAAAAAAATAGCTGATGCCTGTCATAATCATGGGGCAAAAATAATTGTTCAGCTCATGCATGCCGGGCGGGTTGCTGACCCTAGAACAATCAAGGATGGCGAACAGCCGGTATCGGCATCTGATACCCANAGCTCTGGCTGGGTGCTTTATACGGATAACGATGCCGANTTGCATGATCGCGGGTTAACTGGCGAATGGCCAATAATCAATTTTCCGCCTGCCCGTAGCNTGACAGAAGATGAGCTGAATATAGTAGCGGATGATTTTGCGGCGGCTGCTAAACGCGCTGTTGATGCCGGATGTGATGGCGTAGAAGTCCATGGCGCAAATGGATATTTGCTATATCAGTTTACTGATCCAAAACAGAATCTGCGGACAGATGCCTATGGTGGTTCTGCAGAAAACAATTTGCGTTTCCCACGCATGGTTGTTGACCGTATTCGTGCCGCAATCGGGCCGGATAAGCTAATTACCTATCGCATCTCACAAGATGGTGTTGATGATTTTACCGGTTTCTGGGAAGCCGGGCAAAGCTATGTTGAGGCACTTGGTGTCGAGCTTGGGAAAATGGATGCTGATGCCATTCACTGGTCAAGTTTCAACTGGCAAGACAATCGGTATGATCCGTCTGCACCACCGATTCCGGTAACATTGAAAAAAATGAGCGGCAAACCGTTTATTACCAATGGAAATATTTTTGATGGCGCGTCTGCCGAAGAAGTATTTAAACATGATGCAGGGGATATTGTTGCTGTTGGGCGGCCTGTTTTTGCGCATCCTGATTGGGCATATATCGTTGCGTCAGGCATGGATTACGACTGGATGGATTTCGACCGGAAGCATGTTATCAAGCCTGCTTATGATTATACCTATGCCTATCCGACAGGGCTGCCGGATAGAAACTGGGCACCAGACGCTAAAATAAAACGCTAAAATAATACGCTAGAAAGCAGAGGCCAGCATGAGTGAAAAATCAGCGACATCAACTGTATTGATTGATAATGATCAGTGCCGGCTAACGCTATGGTCGTTTGAGGCTGGACAGGAAACGGGCTGGCATACGCATGGAATGGATTATGTTGTCATGCCCAAGGTAGTGGGCAAGGTCAGGTTGCAACATCCCGATGGGTCAGAAACCACGGCCGATATGTTGCCTGACATGCCCTATTACCGATCTGCTGGTGTTAATCACAACGTCATAAATGCAAGTGATGCACCATTTTCCTTTCTGGAAATGGAATTCAAGGCATAAGTGGAAATAAATATGCCATCACATGAAATGAATATTTAAGAGGGAATGATGAAATTATCTGTTGATCTAAACTGTGATATGGGCGAAGGCTTTGGTCACTGGGTGCTGGGGGATGCGCCTGACGAAGAGCTAATGAAAATTCTCAGCTCAGCTAATGTAGCAACAGGATTTCATGCTGGTGATCCGAATTCCATGAACACTATTGCTAAACTGGCGAAAGACAATAACGTCGGTTTGGGCGCGCATCCGGGATATCAGGATTTGCGCGGGTTTGGGCGCCGTTTTATTCAAACGCCATCGGATGAGCTGATCAATGATATTCTGTATCAGGTAGGTGCTTTGCGTGAATTTGGTCGTCGCCATGATGTTGAGCTTCAGCATGTGAAGCCGCATGGAATGCTATATATGGAAGCCGCCCGCAACGAAGAATTATCAACAATGCTGATTGATACGCTCCAGAAAACCTGTCCGGATCAGATGATATTCTGTATGGGCATATCTGTTACGCGGAAAATTGCGCTGGAAAAAGGTTATCCCAGTGTCAGAGAGTTTTATGCAGATAGGGATTATGATAGTACCGGATCAATTGTATTTGCCAAAAAAGTCGGAAAAATGGACCCTAAGGCAGTGGCAGAAAAATGTCTGCGCGCTTGCGTTGAAGGCAAGGTTGCAACAGTGGATGGGGTGGATATTGATATTGAATTTGAATCAATCTGTTTTCATTCTGATTCGCCGGGCGCCTTAGTCATAGGTCAGTCTATTCACGATATTCTGAAAGCCAATGGTATTACCATCGAGGCGCCGAGGAAAACACGGTGACAACACCGTTATCATTGCATTAATTTATTATATGAAATCAAGAAAGGGTAGTTATGTCAGATATTCAGTCACCGTTACCGGGAACATTTTACTTCACGCCGTCACCGGGTGAGCCGTCATTTAAATCAGCTGGTGATTCTGTTAGCGAAGGTGATGTTATCGGGCTCATCGAAGTAATGAAAACCTTTATCGAAGTAAAAGCAACCGAAGCAGGAACGTTTGAAAGCTATGAAATTGGCAATGAGCAACCTGTTCAGGCTGGCCAAGTTATTGCCAAATTGAAATAAATCATCATGACTATACAAAGACTTCTCATAGCCAATCGAGGTGAGATTGCTGTTCGTATAATCCGTGCAGCGCAATCGCTAGGCATTAAAACGATACAGGTTTATTCCGAAGCAGATGCGAATATGCTGGCCGTTTCCATGGCTGATGAAGCTGTATGTATCGGCCCTGCGCCTGCTGCGCAATCCTATCTAAATAGTGATGCTATTATCGCGGCCGCTATCGCTGCGAACGCTGATGCTATCCATCCCGGTTATGGTTTCCTTGCCGAGAATGCAAATTTTGTTCGTGCTATTTCTGCGGCAGGATTAACTTTTGTTGGGCCGAATGCTGATCTGATCGACATGATGGGCAATAAAATTGCGGCCAGACAAACGGCGATGAAGGCAGATGTTCCCGTGGTTCCCGGATCAGACGGGGCAGTAACTGATCTGGATGAAGCCGCCAGCATTGCTGAAAAATTGGCTATCCTGTTATGATCAAAGCGGCGGCCGGTGGTGGTGGTCGGGGTATTCGTATCGCCGAAGACGAAGACAGTCTGCGGCGTCTGGTGCCTCAAGCACAAGCCGAAGCACAGGCCGCGTTTGGTGATGGCAGCTATTATCTGGAATACATGGTTGTTAATGCGCGTCATATCGAAGTCCAGATTATGGGTGATGGCAAGGATGCCGTGCATTTTTTTGAACGGGAATGTTCGTTGCAACGCCGTCGCCAGAAAATATGGGAAGAAGCCCCATCGTCTTCGCTGGATCATGATACCCGCATGGCGCTTTGCGATTCTGCCGTTAAGCTGGCTAAAACAGTTGGCTATGTCGGGGCTGGTACGGTTGAATATCTTTACGAAGAAAAAACAGGACGATTTTTCTTTATAGAAATGAATACCCGTATTCAAGTTGAACATCCTGTCACCGAACAGATTACCGGCCATGATCTAGTAGCGGAAATGATCCGTATTGCCGGCGGCTCACCGCTTTCTGTTGCTCAGGAAGACATCAGCATAAATGGCCATAGTATAGAAGTCCGGATAAATGCAGAAAATCCGGCTATGCAGTTTTTGCCGTCACCGGGAACGATTGAGCAATTGGCACTGGATCATTCAGATGACGTGCGTTTTGATCATTTTCTGTACGAAGGATATACTATCCCGCCATTTTATGATTCTCTGGTTGGCAAATTGATTGTTCATGCGGATCACCGTGATGCGGCTATTGCAAATCTATATGAAGCGCTGGCAGGGACAACCATCAAAGGCATAGAAACAACAATTCCTTTATTGATGGCATTAACCAAAGCCGCTGATGTGAAATCCGGTCAGATTCACACAAACTGGCTTGAACAGTGGCTAGAAAAACAATCCTGAAATCGTTAAGAGATGGAGAATTGAGTTGAAAACACGATATACATTTGGTGGGGACGAACACATCTATGTAGAAATAGATGAGGAAATGTCACTTGATGCTTTCTTTAAAAGCCTTTCTATGAGCAACGCTGTTCGAGAAGCAGAAATAGAAGGCATTACAGAAATCTGTCCGGCCAATGCGTCCTTTCAGGTTAAATTCAATCCGGATGTGATCCATCCTGATGATCTGCTGGCGCGCATTAAAACGCTTGAAGAAAAAGCTATTCAGGCCGAGAAGCGGCTTAACACCCGTATCATAGAAATCCCGGTTTATTATCAAGACCCGTGGACACATGAAACGCTCATGCGGTTCAGGGAAAGGCATCAGGACCCAACCGGTAGCGATCTTGAATACGCGGCACGGATTAATGGTTTTGATAGTGTTGATGATTTTATTACCGCCCATCATTCCCAGCCATGGTTTGTATCAATGGTCGGATTTGTGTCTGGTCTGCCCTTTCTTTATCAGTTGGTTGAACGGGAAAAGCAGCTTGAGGTGCCAAAATATCTCCGCCCAAGAACAGATACGCCAAAGCTGACGGTTGGATATGGCGGCTGTTTCTCTTGTATTTATTCTGTCCGCGGCGCTGGTGGTTATCAGATGTTCGGCATTACGCCGATGCCAATTTATGATCCGGAACAGAAAGTAACCTATCTGCAAGATTTCATGGTGCTATTCCGCCCCGGCGATATTGTGAAATGGCGGCCGATTGATCGGGCAGAATATGATGATATCTGCCAGCAGGTTGAGGATGGAACTTACATACCGAAAATGGCGAATGTTGAGTTTGATCTGGACACATTTAATCAGGATATTGCGAAAACCAATGCTCGTTTGATGGAGGCTCTCAATGGCGCTTAATATCATTAACCCGGGGTTGTCGACATCAATTCAGGATTTGGGGCGCCCGGGATATTTTCATCTTGGTATCCCTATTGGCGGGGCAATGGATCGTTTTTCCATGCGGGTAGCCAATATGTTAGTTGGCAATTCCGAAGATGCCGCTGGTCTTGAGGCGGTCTTTATGGGGCCAGAAATTGAATTTACCAATGATACCGCTATCGCCATTACCGGTGCCGATATTCCGGTCATGATTGACGGCGTTGAACAGCCAACATGGACAGCACTGGCGGTAAGTAAAGGCCAGAAGCTCAGCTTCGGATTCCTGAAAGCTGGTGCAAGATTATATATAGCCATAGCTGGCGGCATCACAACACCCGAAGCATTAGGTAGCCGATCAACCTATCCGATTGGCGCGCTTGGTGGCTTTGAGGGCAGAAATATTGCTGCGGGTGATACCTTACCAACAGGGACAGGCGGTAACGTAAATATTGGTGCAACTGTCGCGCCAGCAATGCGGCGGATGCCATCTAATCCGGCGATATTGCGGATGGTTAAAGGGTTGTACTGGCATCGTCTGACCGAAGCTTCGGGCGCACAATTCCTCAATGATGAGTGGAAAGTCGCCCCAGAAGCAGACCGCATGGGCTACCGTTTCAGAGGCGGCAAAGCGCTTGAGTTTGTTGATAGAGAACAGCCATTTGGTGCTGGTTCTGATCCGTCAAATATTGTTGATGGATGCTATTCCTATGGCTCTATTCAGGTGCCGGGCGGGACAGAACCGATTGTATTACATCGGGATGCGGTTTCTGGCGGTGGCTATTTCACGCTAGGGGCAATTATATCAGCCGATATGGATTTTATCGGCCAGCTTCAGCCACATACTCCGGTTAAGTTTGAAGCGGTCAGTATGGATGCCGCATTGTCAGCCCGTAAAGAGCGGCATAAACTGCTTGATATATCAGGGCTGAATTATCATAATCGCATGACTAACATAATCGCATGACATGGTAGCCGCGCCACTTGTTAAGGATTCCACGCATCGCCTGGCGGTGCTTGGAACTTCTGTTACGCAAAACCCTGTCCTGAAGGCTTATGCTGAAAAAGAC
>JGI26088J50261_1001514_pt1 | contig 12469 bp, 9 predicted proteins | sample SaaInl1SG_22_DNA_FD_50261 | JGI IMG/M metagenome (IMG submission 50261)
GGTATCACTTGGATACAGAGTTCATCTAATTGATCAACGAAATCATGGAAGAAGTTTTTGGAGTAAGGATTTTAATTATTTGATTCTAGCCCAGGATGTAGTTGCCTATTGCAAACATCACCAGTTGGAGAAAGTCTTGATTTTAGGACACTCAATGGGAGGTAAAACAGTAATGCATTTGGCATGTCGTTTTCCTGAATATGTTCATGCTTTTGTGGTTGCAGATATAGCACCGAAAACCTACAGTCCACACCATCAACAAATTTTAAATGGACTCAGTCATCTTGATTTTAATCAAATTAAAACACGTTCCGATGCAGATCAAGCTTTAGCGTCTTATGTAAAAGATGCGGGAACACGTATGTTTTTATTGAAAAATTTACATTGGGTATCCCAAGGAAAGTTAGGCCTTCGTTTGAATATTGATGTATTAAAAAGCGTAAATGATAAAATTGGAGAGGGACTCTTGCCAGAGGATAATTCCCTGCACCAATGTTTGTTTATTAAAGGCGAGAAGTCAGATTATATTTTAGAAAATGATACCCCCATCATTAAACACCATTTTCCCAAGGCGGAGCAAGTTACTGTTCCCAACGCAGGACATTGGTTACATGCAGAAAATCCGATTTTCTTTTTTGATACAGTCACTGCATGGCTTCAAAAGCGATAATATTTAACACTATTCCTTTAAAATGTGATATTTATCGCAAGATTCGGTGATCCGAATTACATACCCTACTTTTGCACTGAAATAAGAAAGAATGAAAGCAATTATTCGACCTGCTATAGTTTCAGATAGTGCAGCTATTTTCTCATTAATTAAAGAATTAGCCCTTTNTGAAAAAGAACCTGAAAGTGTAAAATTATCGCAATCCGATATTGAAAAATACGGTTTTGGAACTACACCCTTATTTGAATGTTTGGTTGCTGAGTTCAATAATGTTGTGATTGGAATGGCTTTGTTTTATCCTAGATTTTCAACTTGGACGGGACCTACTTTTCATCTAGAAGACCTTATTGTTTCAGAAAAGTTTAAAGGAAAAGGTTTTGGGACTCAGTTGTACACCGCTTTTATTCGTCATGCTTATGATGCAGGAGTCCAAAGAATCGAATGGAATGTTTTGGACTGGAATGCTCCAGCGGTTCAATTTTATAAAAATAGCGGTGCAAATGTCTTGCAAGATTGGAACACTGTACAGATGGATGCAGCGTCAATGAAAAACTATTTAGCAAAAAGTAAATAATGAAAATATTTAAGTTTGGGGGAGCCTCAGTCAAAGACGCAGCAGGTGTTAAAAACCTAGTGAGTGTGGAAAAAGTAGGCTACAAAGACACTTTAGTGGTCGTTTCTGCTATGGGAAAGAGTACAAATGCCTTAGAAGAAATCATCGAACAATATTTTCAAGACAAGACGAAAACTCCAGCAGCTCTTTTGCCATTAAAAGAGTATCATCTTCAAATTGTAAATGATTTGTTTCAAGAACAGAAAGCAGAAGTTGTGGCTGTCGTTCATGAACTTTTTGAGGAATTACACACTTTTTTAAAATCGAACAAATCACCTGATTATAGTTTTGTTTATGATCAAGTAGTCAGTTTTGGAGAGCTATTGTCTACCACCATCATTCACTATTTTTTACTCAATCAAGGGATGGATAGTTTTTGGCTAGATGCCCGAAATTGTATAAAGACAGATGATTATTACCGAGCAGCAAATTTGAACTGGGAACTAACTCAATCCAATATTCAATCGCAAATTGGAACGGCTTCGTTAGTTATCACACAAGGCTTTATTGGAAGTAATTCAAACAACTTCACAACTACTTTAGGACGTGAAGGTTCGGATTATAGCGCTGCAATTTTTGGTTATGCTTTAAATGCAGAGTCAGTCACGATATGGAAAGATGTACCTGGTGTGTTAAATGGGGATCCAAGAGAGTTTCAAAACACTCAATTACTTCATCAAATTTCTTATCGAGAGGCTATTGAATTGGCTTTTTATGGAGCATCCGTAATTCATCCGAAAACCTTGCAGCCATTACAGCGTAAAGAAATTCCACTTTTTGTAAAATCGTTTGAAAATCCACTAGAGTCGGGTACCTCTGTTTCTAAAGGAAAAACTTTAGATCCACATATACCTTGTTATATTGTAAAAAAAGATCAGGTTTTGATACGATTGTCTTCTATTGATTTTTCTTTTATTGTGGAAGAGAATATCAGCTATATTTTTGGATTACTCCATGAATATCAAATGCCTGTTGAGTTGATTCAAAACTCTGCGATTAGTTTTTCAGTTTGTGTCAATAATAAATACAAGCGTCTAGATGAGCTTATTATGGTACTCCGTTCAAGATTTAATGTCGATGTCACAGAAGGGGTAGATTTATTTACCATTCGACATTTCGATACTAAGGCTTCTCAGTTTATCAATCAGAAAGGCAAGCAAGTTTTGCTAGAACAAAGAACTAGTGAAACCGCTCAATTTGTAATTAGTGCTTAATTAGCCTGCTAAATTTGACTTAGCAAAGTCTTTACAATACAATTTGATTTCTTCTCGTGTACTTCTAAAGGCAGCTTTCACTTCATCTTCAGTTCCTTTTAATTTTGAAGGATCGGTAAAGTTGTGGTGAATAGTTATTGCATTTTTTGAGGGTATAACAGGACAATTTTCGGCCGCATGATCACAAACAGTAAGAATAAAATCAAAGTCAATATCTTTATATTCATCCACTAGATTTGAGGTATGATTGCTTAAATCAATTCCTTCTTCAGCCATGGTAGCAATGGCTTTAGGATTCACTCCATGCGTTTCTATTCCTGCAGAATATATATTGACAGTACCTCCGGTGAAATAGGATAGCCACCCATGTGCAATTTGGCTTCTACATGAATTTCCTGTACATAGGACTAGTACGTTTTTCGTTGTTTTCATAAGATTTTAATTTTGTCTAAAATAGTTTGAGCAAGTTTTTGATGACTTTCAATTGTCCATCCCCCTACATGAGGGCTGAGTAAAACATTATCAGCTGAAAGTAAGTAAGTAAGAGCCTCAGGGCGATTTTTGGCATTAAATATTGAATGAAATGATGCGGATTCGTATTCCAAAACATCTAAGCCAGCCCCTAGAATTTTACCTGATTTAAGTCCATTAACTAAGTCATTTGTATTTACGGCTTTCCCTCTTGCTGTATTGAGAAACCAAAATGGATGCTTCATTTCAGAGATAAAATTTTGGTTAATCATTCCTTCAGTGAGGGTGCTTTGTGGAATATGTAAGCTCAATACCTGAGCTTCTTTCATGAGTGTTTTAAGATCTACTTGGGTTGCGTTATCATCTCCTTTATTCGGTAAGATGTCATGACAAAGAACACGAACACTGAAACCTTTTAATTTTTGAGCAAAATTTTTCCCAGTATTTCCATATCCAATAATACCTACAGTTTTGTTTTCAAGTTCAAATCCGCGGTGTGTCTCTCTTAGCCACTTACCGTCTTGAATACTTCTATGCCCTAATCGAAGTTTATTCATCAGTCCTAGTAGAAGGCCTAATGTATGTTCTCCAACTGCATTTCTATTTCCCTCGGGTGCTGCAATCAAATGAATATTCTTTGATTGAGCATATTTNAAATCTATATTTTCTAAACCAGCACCTACACGTGCGATGAATCGTAAGTTTTTTGCTCTGTCAATAAATTCTTTGTCAATTGGAAAACGACTTCGAATGACCATTCCTTCGTACTGAATAATTTCGTTTAAAAGCTCTTCCAAAGGTNTTTTGTAGGCTAGCACATTTTGATAGCCCAAATCTTCTAATCCTTCTAAAAGTAAAGGATGATTTTCATCTACATGTAGAATTTTGGATGGATTCATTTAAAAAGCTAACACTAGTTTTGCAATGTAAAAAAACAGGAAAATCCCAAAAATGTCATTGGCTGTGGTAATAAAAGGTCCGGTAGCAATAGCGGGATCAATCCCTTTTTTATCCAATATAATTGGGATGAAAGTTCCAATTAATGCAGCAACAACAATAACAAGCATCATTGAGCCAGCAATGGTAACACTAACCAATAATTCTTGATTGATTATAGCNCCAAAAACAATAATGACCAGGGCAAGTGCAAAACCGTTTATTAAACTTAGTCCAATTTCCTTGATTAATCTTTTAAAAGGGGAGCCTTTTACAGTGTCGTTTGCAAGCCCTTGAACAATAATGGCAGAGGACTGAACNCCAACATTTCCTGCCATGGCAGCAATCAATGGGGTATAGAAAAATAAATTACGTAACCTGGGCTGCTCCATTACAGCTTCGAAATCTTGAAGGATAAAAACACTCCCTAGTCCACCTAATAAACCAAGAAACAACCAAGGGAGTCTCGCTTTTACTAGTTCGTAGATCGTATCATCTGCTTCAACATCATTGGAAATACCTGCGGCGAGTTGGTAGTCTTTATCAGCTTCTTCTTTGATTACATCTACAATGTCATCAATGGTAATTCGACCCACTAACTCTTTTTTGTTGTTTACCACTGGAATAGCTTCCAAATCATATTTGGACATAATTTTGGCTACTTCTTCATTGTCTTGATCTACTGTAACAAAATCAACATTGGGGATATAAATATCTTTAACCTTGTCTTTAGAGTTAGCGGTGATTAAATCTTTGAGTGACAACCTTCCTTTGAGGGTATTTTTTTGATCTACAACATAGATAGAATGAACTCGTGTTACATTTTCNGCTTGCGCCCGCATTTCATTGAGACATTTTAAGACACTAAGATCTTCTTTTACTTTTACAAGCTCTTTTGCCATAAGACCTCCTGCAGTATTTTCGTCGTATTTTAGAAGTTCGCGGATGTCTTTAACTCGTTCATCATCCTCAATCTGGGACATGACTTTTTCTTGTCTTGACTCAGGCAATTCGAGAATAATATCGGTCGCATCATCGGAATCGAGTTCTGCAACTTCTTTAGCAATCTCTTTAGCAGAAAGATTTTCTAAGATGCGTTCCCTTGTGTCAGGGTCTACTTCTGCAAGAGCATCAGCAGTTGTTTCACTTTCTAAAAGTTTAATAATGTAGGTGGCNTCGTCAATAGAAAGTAACTCTATGATTTCAGCGATATCGGCATAATGGATGGAATTTAATTTTCTCTTTAAAGCGGCATTTTTCCCTTGTTTAATTAAGGATTTAATGTTTTCTAAAAGAGGCGTATCAATTTGAAAAGTTCCCATTGCCAATTCTTTTTGTGAGTTGGATAAAGTCATCACCAGAGAGCTTCTCTGGCCTCAGGTCAAAGATAGCATCTTCTCTTAAATTATCAGGAAGATTCATTGTTTTTAAACTGTTACGTAATGTTTTTCTTCGCTGTTGAAAGCTCAGTTTTACAACCCTAAAGAGTAATGCTTCATCACAATCTAAAATAAAATTCTCTTTACGAACCATTTGCATTACTGCTGAATCTACTTTTGGTGGAGGATTAAATACCTCTGGAGGAACAGTAAAGAGGTAAGAGGTATCGTAAAATATTTGTGCTAGAACAGACAGGATACCGTACTTTTTTGATCCAGGAGGTTCACATATACGTTCGGCCACTTCCTTTTGAAACATTCCAGCAAAAAAAGGAATTTTATCCCGATGCGCTAGAGTTTTAAAAACAATCTGTGTTGAAATATTGTATGGAAAATTTCCGATGACTGCAAAAGAATCATTTCCCAATAGCTCTTCTATATTTATTTTTAAAAAATCCCCTTCTATTAAATTGGTTTCAAGCTGAGTGTAGGTTTTTTTTAAATATTCAACAGACTCATTATCGATTTCTATCAAATAAAGATTTTTTGTTTTAGGAACTAAGAACTGCGTAAGAACTCCCATTCCAGGCCCAATTTCTAGAACTTTAGTGTAGTTTTTAAAATTTAGGGTGTCGGCAATTTTTTGTGCAATCTTGAGATCTGTCAAAAAATGTTGCCCTAATTTCTTTTTTGCACGAACTGGTTTCATGATTGCTTGCTTACGAATTCCAAATGGGTTTCAAAAGATAAAACCTGCTCACCAAATTTATCTTGCATCTCCTTTTTATGATGAGGGCCTTCTGTGTTTAAATAACGTTGAAGTATTTCTTTTGAAGTGGCCTTGTATTGTGTAGCAAAAGTAGGATCCATGGGTTGGTCCATACTCACTTTGAAAATGGTAATATCTTCAAAAAGATCGATTGATAATACCTTTGGGATATAATATGTTTGCATCCATTCTAGCCAGTTTTCTTGTACCTCTGGAGCTACTTGCGAAGTAATATTATAAATAATCATTAGTCGATTCGATCAAAGCCAGTATAGGGTACCAATGCTTTTGGAATTATAATTCCCTCTGGTGTCTGACAGTTTTCTAATAAACCAGCAACTACTCTTGGTAATGCTAGCGAACTTCCGTTGAGTGTGTGTACATTTTGTTTTTTTCCTGTTTTGTCTTTGTATCTCAATTGAAGACGCTCAGCTTGGAAACTATTAAAAGTAGAAACCGAGCTAATTTCTAGCCAACGTTCTTGGGCTGTAGAATAAATCTCAAAATCATAAGTAAGTGCAGAGGTAAAACCGATATCTCCACCACACAGTCTTAAGATTCGATAAGGGAGTTCCAATGCGTTTAATATTGATTTTATATGTTCTACCATTTGATCTAAAGCTTGCATTGCATTTTGAGGTTCTTCAATACGAACGATCTCAACTTTGTCAAATTGGTGAAGTCTATTTAATCCTCTAACATGAGCGCCATAACTTCCAGCTTCTCTTCGGAAACAAGGAGTATATCCCGTCATGCAAATTGGGAGTTCAGAGGCTTCAAGAAGGGTATTGCGATAAAGATTGGTTAGGGGAACCTCTGCCGTGGGAATTAGATAAAGATCGTCATTCTGTACGTGATACATCTGTCCTTCTTTGTCGGGAAGCTGACCTGTTCCGAAACCAGAAGCTTCATTTACTAGATGAGGTACTTGCATTTCTTTATATCCAGCAGCAGTATTTTGGTCGAGGAAATAGTTGATCAATCCACGTTGTAAACGCGCGCCTTTTCCTTTATAAACAGGAAAACCAGCCCCGGTAATCTTACTTCCCAATTCAAAATCTATAAGATCATATTTGCTTGCTAATTCCCAATGAGGGAGTGCTTTTTCATCAAGTTGTGGGATGGATCCCGATTTAAAAATCTCCTCATTATCCTCTTCTGTAGTTCCCGCAGGAACACTTTCGTGAGGGACATTAGGAATCTGTGTTCGTAATTCAAAAAGCGCATTTGAAGTTTCTTGTAATTGTTCTTGTAGCGCTTTAGTTTGTGATTTGAGGGTTGCCGTTTCTTCTTTTAAGACCGTTGCTTTTTCTGCTTCTCCATTTTTAAAAAGGCTACCGATTTCTTTTGCCAATTGGTTTGCTCTGGCTAATTGTTCATCTAAAGTAGCTTGTTGACTTCGTCTTTCTTGATCCAACTCTATAATTGAATCAATTAATTCAGGTTGTTTGAAATTTCTTTTTTCTAAGCCTTTTAAAATAGCTTCTTTGTTTTCTCTTAAAAATTGAAGTGCAAGCATGGAAATTATTTTGTGTAAAAATAAAGTAATTTTAGATGAACCCTTTTACGTTCAGGGTTCTTTTACAAATTTCTTCATCTTTTATTAATTGTGTTTTTAGCGCCTCTAATGAATCAAATTTCTGTTCGTCTCTTATTTTTTCTAAAAGGGAAACGGTAATTATTTTACCATATAAATCATGGTTAAAATCAAAAACATGAACCTCAATACTTTGATGATTCCCATTCAAAGTAGGTCTTGTGCCAATATTCATCATCCCGAAATGAGAGACCCTATTAATCTCTAATGAAACTAGATAAACCCCTTGTGGTGGAATGATTTTATAGAGAGAATCAATAGTGAGATTAGCAGTAGGAAATGCTAATGTTCTGCCAATACCTTCTCCTTTGGTTACTTTGCCTGTTAATTGAAAAGGGCGGCCTAGGTACCGTTCTACTTTAATAAAATCACCAGCTTGAATTGCTGCTCGTATTTTTGTTGAACTGACTGCTATGGATTCAATTTCTTGTGCATTGATTACGCTAACCTTGAAATTAAACTGCTCACCATAGTCTTTTAAATCCTCAACGGTTGCTTCTCTATTTTTTCCAAAACGATGGTCATAACCAATGAACAAGGAGGCAATATTGAGTTGATTGACCAAGATATCTTGTGTAAACTCTAATGCTGTTAGTGTTGAAAAAGCAATTGAAAATGGATGAATGATAAGATTATCAACCCCCAATTCTCTCAAAAAATTTTCACGTTCCTTGAGAGTATCAATCAATTTAATTTGAGATTCTTTTTGTAGCACCATCCTGGGATGAGGAAAAAACGTTAGCACATTAGCAAGTAAATTTTCTTCTTTTGCTTTGGCTACAAGTGTTTTGATTATTTTTTGATGCCCCACATGAACACCATCAAAAGTGCCAATGGTTAAAATGGATTTTTTGTCTGCTCGATAGTTTTTGATGTCATTAACGACTTGCATTCTTTTGAGAACAAAATTGATTGAAGCAACAAAAATAAGCCAATATCATAGATAGACTAATTTGTTTCCTTATTTTTAACGTGTTAGCTGATAATAAAAATTCATTAAATCAACCTTCAGATTATTTGAAAAATTTTTCTTTTTCCTGGAAAACAAACCCTAACTGGCTCCTATTAATTCTTTTTTTATTGATAGTAAGAGTAAATGCACAAGAGGTATGGACCCAAGTTCAAGCTCCAGGAGGAAACGTTTTGTCTTCACAACAGTTAGGAAAAGCCTATTATATATTAAACACAGGTTCTATTCAATCCACTCAAAAAGTAGATATTTCAGGTGAAGAGCATCAGCTGATGGTATTACCTAATGAAAAAGGCCAAATGGAAACTTTTTCAATCAGCAAAGTAGGCTTGTTGTCTAAAGCACTTTCGGAGCGCTTTCCAAATATAAACACCTACGAAGGAAGAAGTAGAAGCCGCCCCAATGTCCGTGTAAGATTGAGTACACATCCCAATGGAATCAACGCATGGTTGAAATTAGTTGACGGGCCAGATTTTTTTATTCAAACCCAGAAGGGCCAAAAAAACTTGCATTTTACTTATTTAAAATCAAAAACGGATGAGACACTTTCTCTGTCCTGCAAAACGCAAGATGCTGTTGAATTAAAAAGCAAAGTGAAAACTTTAGATTCACAATCAAAACGTAGTAATAACATTATTAAAACCTTCCGAATTGCCATTGCAACCACAGCAGAGTATACCAGCTTTTGGGGAGATAATGATGATTCAAATGGCACCAATGTGGAAGATGCCTTTGGCGCCGTAGTCAGTTCTTTAAACAGGATTAGTAGTGTGTTTGAAGATGAAGTAAAAGTTAGGTTAGAGCTAGTTTCTGATGAACGCTTATTGTATGAAGATGCAGAAACAGATCCTTTTACAGGTAATTTTGCAAGTGAATTACAGTCAACATTGGATGAAGTTCTAGGGGATGAAGCATATGATGTAGGACATTTGTTTGATTACGGTCAACCGAATGGAGATGCAGGGTGTATAGGTTGTGTTTGTGAATCAGGCAAAAAAGGGAAAGGATTTTCATCTCATCCTTTTCGTGATGTTTTTGGGGGAGAGTATCGCAATGATTATTTTGATTTAGATTATGCAGGTCATGAAATTGGTCACCAATTTGGTGCCTTTCATTCTTTTTCATTTGATGCTGAAGGAACTGGTTTTAATGCCGAGCCTGGTAGTGGTTCTACAATAATGGGGTATGCAGGGATAACTGGAGAAGATGATATTCAACTTCATGGAGACCCTTATTTTCATTACCATAGTATTCAAAATATCTTAGATGTGGTTGCCACCACAACTTGTGCGCAAAATGAAACGATTGATGCACCTGTTTTTATTACACATGCGGGTGATGATTACTATATTCCCATAGGGACCCCTTATGAATTGAAAGCGCAACAGATTGAAAGCCAAATGGGTACAACGTATTGCTGGGAACAATTAGATAGTGGTCAGATCACTTCCGATAGTTTTGGACCGTTTAATGCGACAGGATCTATGGCGCGATCTCTTCCTCCTTCTCTAGATTCCTATAGGATGATCCCCAATCAAGAGCGTTTAATAACAAACAGCTTGACTCAAGAAAATCCTGGAGTTGATGACGCATGGGAAACGGTTCCGCTTGTAGCAAGGACTATGGAGTGGGGACTAACCGTCAGAAAACCTTTTGAGAATTCGATTCAGCTTGCTCAAGATCGAGTAACTGTAACCGTTGATGCTGCCTCAGGTCCCTTTGAAGTTACTTCGCTAAATGAAGAGGGCATTGTTTTAAAGGGAGGTGGAAGAGAAAAAATTTATTGGAATGTTGCGAATACTNATCAAGCTCCAATCAATACGACTGAGGTAATGATTTTATTATCAACTGATGGGGGCTTGACTTTTACTGANACTTTAGGAAGTAACTTACCCAACTCAGGCTCTGCAGAAGTATTTATTCCAAATGATATAAACACATCTCAAGGAAGGATAAAGATTAAAGCGGTAGAGGGTATTTTTTTCGCCATAAATCAAATAGATTTTTCAATTGAAGCCCGTGACATTGTTATTCAATATGATGCTTATCTTAAAGAAAACTGTGCTAGTGATTCTGTTAGATTTGATTTTACTGTTGAAAGGAAAAACGGTTTCACTCAATCGTTTATTCCACAAATTGAAGGTTTACCTTCTGGAGTACAAGTTCAATTTTCTAAATCCAGNTATTCAGCTTCAGATAATTCAGGATATTTTATATTGAGAGGACTTAGTGGTATCGCTCCGTCAGACTTAAGTTTGTTTTTTGGTGCTCAACTGGCAAACAAAACGGAAACCTTTCTTTTTGTATTGAAGCAACGGAATCGAAATGTAGATCCTACGGTGTTAAGTAATCCAATTAATCAAGCGATTGATCAAAGTATAAATTTACAATTTGATTGGGAAATTGATGCTAATGTGGACAGTTCCCGATTACAAGTCGCTTTGAATGANAATTTTAATTCATTTGTAATAGATACGCTTTTGACTAAAAATCAGTTTTTATTACAAAACCTTTTACCTAATACAAGGTATTATTGGAGAGTTCAGGGTCAAAACGGTTGTAGCGAAGCTCCATTTTCTGAGGTTTTCTCTTTTAATACTAGTGAGGTTTCTTGTATGGACACTACTTCAATAGCGCTTCCAAAAACATTGAATGATGCAACAGACAATCAGGTAGGGGTGACCACCGCTTCTTTAGAGATAAGTTACGATTTACCTATACTAGATCTCGATGTTTTGGTAGATATTGAACATACCTGGGTGGGGGATTTAGTTTTATACCTTGAGTCTCCGGATGGGTCGCTCTATTTGTTGAGCAGTGAAATAGGGGAATCGGATAATAACTACACCCAAACCCTCTTTGATCAAGAAGCAACTGTTAATATTTTTGAAGCAGAAGCCCCTTTTACAGGCTCATTTAAACCTCTTCAGGATATTAGTTCGCTCTACGGAACTTCGTCTAGAGGTACGTGGCAGCTTATTGTGGAAGATCGGTTTCAGGAAGATTCNGGAAGACTACTTGATTTTACTTTAGAGTTGTGTGTTCTGGGAGTTCCAATGGCCAATAGCGATAATGACTCCGTTGTGGATGAATACGACAACTGCCCTTTTATGACCAATGAAAATCAAGCTGATATTGATGAAAATGGAATTGGAGATGTATGTGATATTTTTTCTTCTCAAAACATCAGTATAGCAAAAAGGAATACAAGTTGTCCTGAAAATGAAAATGGAGTTTTGACTTTTGATGCAAGGGCTGAATATGTTTATACTGCCTCAATAATTGGTCCTAATGGTTTTCAAAGAGAACTCATTTTTACACCCCAAGGGAAAATCCTTGGAAATCTAGCAGCAGGAAATTATAGTATCTGTGTTCGAACGGACTCCTTTCTAGATTTTGAATATTGTTTTGAAACTGAAATTTCATCACCTCCCTTACTTGAGGTAAGCGCTGTACTGGATCCCTCTTCATCTGTGTTAGATTTAGATATTTCCGGAGCAGAACAATTTAATGTCATCATTAATGGGCAAACAAAGACATATACAAGTGGAGAAAAAATTCAAATAGAATTGACCCAAAAAACGAATTTTGTAAAAGTAATTTCAGATCTTTTATGTCAAGGGGTTTTTGAGGAATGGATCCATTTAGGGGATACGGCACAAATTTTCCCTAATCCTGTTGCGAATGAAGCAACTCTTCTTTTGCCAGAGAATCGCAAAGCCAATCTTAGACTTTATACTGGGGCAGGAGAGATGATTTGGGAAAGAGCGGATACAGCAGGAGAAAATGAGGTTATTTTAATTCCGATGAATCGCTTTAAACAAGGATGGTATCTGCTAAGAATTGATTA